>Ga0193960_1000321_pt1 | contig 20083 bp, 10 predicted proteins | sample FB_3_MG_FD_140338 | JGI IMG/M metagenome (GOLD analysis project Ga0193960, IMG submission 140338) | Microbial mat bacterial communities from the Broadkill River, Lewes, Delaware, United States - FB_3_MG | ecosystem: Environmental > Aquatic > Freshwater > River > Microbial mats | place: USA... | reverse complement strand
CTACACGGGATGTAACTTAATGTAGGTTAGAATTTATTCTGACAACGCGGAATGAATTCCGCCCTACACGGGATGTAACTTAATGTAGGTTAGAATTTATTCTGACAAACGCGGAATGAATTCCGCCCTACAGTAGATGTGACTTAATGTAGGTTAGAATTTATTCTGACAAACGCGGAATGAATTCCGCCCTACACGGGATGTAACTTAATATAGGTTAGAATTTATTCTGACAAACGCGGAATCAATTCCGCCCTACACGGGATGTAACTTAATATAGGTTAGAATTTATTCTGACAAAGCGGAATGAATTCCGCCCTACACGGGATGTAACTTAATATAGGTTAGAATTTATTCTGACAACGCGGAATGAATTCCGCTTGAAAATAATGCGGCTTAATGTAGGTTAGACTTCTGTCTGATGATACGGAATGAATTCTGCCATACCAATGATATATTGAATGAAGGTTAAAGTTTAGAATGCAAGAAATAATTGATGAACTACTAGATTATTTAAAAGGGATTTGGATTAAGCGTCGATATATCATTATATCAACTTGGCTAATATGTCCTATTGGTTGGGGTATTGTATCTACTATGCCTGATGTTTATGAATCTAAAGCACGAGTTTATGCAGATACACAATCAATTTTAGCACCATTATTAAAAGGTTTAACGGTTCAAACAAATCCTGATAATCAAATTAACCTCATGATTAAAACCTTGTTAAGTCGCCCTAATCTAGAACGTATTTCACGTATGACGGATTTAGACATTCAGGCAGAAACACCACTACAATACGAAAATATTATTAACCGTTTAAGAGAAAATATAAAAATAGTTAAAACTCGAGGTAGAGATAATATATTTACTATTTCATTTGAAGATAAAAATCCTCAAATGGCTAAAAATGTTGTGCAATCTTCATTAACAGTGTTTATAGAAAACACACTTGGCGAAAACCGCACAGATTCAGATTCTGCGCAAAAATTTTTAAAAAGCCAAATTGCTGAGTATGAAAATAGACTAAGTAGTGCCGAGTCTCGTCTAACCGAATTTAAACAAAAATACAGTAATATGCTACCTAATCAGAATGGCGGCTATTATAGCAAACTCAATATTGCTAAAGAGCAATTACAAACAATTGAATTAGATTTGTTAGAAGCCGAAACTCAGCTTAAATCAGCTAAGGAGCAGTTAGGCACTGTACCAACAGAATCAACTAATGCTCAAAATAAAATACAAACATCTAGCTCTATTAAAACCAGTTATGATGACCGTATAGCAGAATTAGAACTTTCTTTAGATTCTTTACAGTTAAGATATACAGACCAACACCCTGATGTGATTGAAGCTAAAAAACGTTTAGAGCATTTAGAAAAACAACGAACAAAAGAAATTGATGAATACCTAGATGTTACCAGTAATGATGAGAATGGTGCTTTAATTACCAGTCAAAACCCTGTTATACAGCAATTACAAATTCAAGTTAACCAATATGAAAATAACGTTGCTTCAATCAAAGTTAGAGCAAATGATTTCCGCACTAAAGTAAAAGATTTAGAAAATAAAATTCATGTTTTGCCTGAAATTGAAGCTGAGCTTATTGCACTCAATCGAGGGTATAATATTACTAAAAAGAAATATGAAGAATTATTAAATAGACAAGAAACGGCTAAGTTAGCCCAGCAAGCTGATGAGAATACAAATAAAATTCAATTTAAAGTGATTGATCCGCCAAGAGCAGCAACAGAACCAACGGGGCCTAAAAGAATTTTATTCTTTATTATTGTAACGATTGTTGGCTTTGGTACAGGAATAGGTTTGTCATTGTTAGTGAGCCAAATATCACCTGTTACCACTTCAACATCTCAACTATCTAAAGCCACGGGCGTGCCTATTTTTGGCATTGTGTCAGCAAGTGACAATTTAGGTCTGAAAAAGTGGCATAAAAAGAAAACCATAATTTTTATTATTTCAAACCTAATACTGTTAGGTATTCTTATTATGTTTATGAGTTATTTTTTATTTCCTGATACCATTCAAGCACCATTAAAAAGGATGTTTTAAGTCGTGAATACTATAGAAAAAGCATTAGCTAAGCAGAAATTGTCTGCTCAAGATAATAAAGACAACCTTAAAGCTGAATCATTAAATGCTCAAAATCAGGATGCGTTAAAAACATCAACAGCTGAGCTAGAAACTCAGCACTCAAGTATTGTTAGTGACAGCAAGAAAGAAACGCTAACATTAAATGGTGACAGTTTAACTGCACGTGGGTTTATCTATGGCACAGGCAGTGCCCATCATATTCAAGAAGAATTTCGCCATATTAAACGTAAATTATTAAATAATGCTTTTGGGCCTGCAGCCAAAACATTAAAACACAGTAATTTAATTATGGTAACCAGCTCTAACGCTAATGAAGGTAAAACCTTTATTTCTATTAACCTCGCCTTAAGTATCGCGCTAGAGCAAGAAAAAACTGTTTTATTGGTGGATGCTGACGTATTAAGGCCCAGTATTCATAGAGAATTAGAATTTGAAAGTAAACAAGGTTTACTTGAGTACCTACTAGACGATGTTACCTCATTATCTAATGTTATCTATAATACCAATGTTGCCAATTTAAAAATAATTCCTGCTGGCAAACCACACCATTTAACCAATGAATTACTTGCCAGTACCAAAATGGCTACATTAGCTCAAGAGCTGGCTCAGCGCTATCCAGATCGAATTGTTATATTTGATTGCCCACCAATATTAGGTGTTACTGAAACACCAGTATTATCAAGCTTAGTTGGGCAAGCCGTGGTAGTGGTTGAAGAATCTAAAACAAAATTGGAGGATGTGAAAAAAGCAGTATCACAACTTCATGAAGATATCGCTATTGGTTTTGTAATGAACAAAACTGTTAGATCTAAAAAGGATGAATATGGTTATTATGGCTATGGCTACGGTAAGAAACATTCATAATTTTCGCACTGCCAACGTTTTAACAATTATCTCTTGGCTTGCTATTTCAACACCAGCTATTGCTGGTGAATGGCGATTTGTGCCTCATGTTGGCATTGAAGAAACCTATACCGATAACGTTGAACTAACAACTGTAGATACTGTTTCTAGCCTAGTTTCTCAGGCTATTATCGACTTAAATGCAGAATACTATTCACATTTGGCGAGTTTTTCACTTTCAGGTAAGAATAATAACCTTTTTTTCAGTCATGATAGCGATATAAATGACAGTTATTTAACCCTTGATGCTCAAGGACAACTTCGCCTAGGTACTAGTGGAGTAGAACTTATTGCGAGTGCAAAAGTTGATAATACTAATAGAAACTCGGCCAATAATGGTCTGGCCGATTTAGTTTCTGGTGATACGGTACAGTCAGAATCCTACTCAACGGGCCTTAGATATACTATTGATAACAGTGATTTTTCTTTAAACTCTTCACTAACCTACAATATTCAACAGTTTGAAGATGGTATTGGAGAGTATAATGGTGTATCAGCTGCTATAAATGCAAGAAATAACAATAATGCCCGTTTAACTTTTTGGCAACTTACGAGCAGCTTTTCAACAAGAGATCAGGATTATGCAGGTGAAACAAGAACTGCTGATCAATATAACATTGAAGCTAAATTAGGATTAATTACTTCATTAAATTTAAATCCTTTTATCCGTTTTTACGATGAAGACTTTTCTGGTGATTTACCTAATCAAAATCAACAAACAACGGCTTCTTGGGGGCCAGGTGTTCGTTGGTTAATTTCAGACCATTTAACGATAGACTTTTCGTATAATATTGTTGATGATGATACGGTTAGTGAAGACTATGTGGCAACATCCATTCAATGGGAACCGTCAGCAAGAACCTCATTATTTGCTAGTTACAGCAAACGTTTTTTTGGTGATTCATATAACCTTAACTTACAACATCAAACAAAACGCTTAATCAACACCATCACTTATAATGAAAGTTTACAGGTGTTTGACCGAAACAATTTTGAGCAAATAAATGTTGGTTTTTTCTGGTGTCCTCAAAATATAGATCCAAGTAATACTTTGCAATGTTTTGCTCAAGCAGAACAACCAGCAAGTGGTGATTTTAGGTTAGTAAACTTTTCTTACTTGGAACCCGTTGAAGGTAATGAATTTTCGTTAAATAAAAGTCTATCATGGGCCTCTACCCTTCAACTAGCTCGCACTTCATTTAGCTTCAATACATCGGCTACTAGACTAGAACGAATTGAGTCTCAAATAATAAATGATACGTTAGGCGTTTCTTTCGCTATAAAAAGAAAAATTAGTGGCAAGAGTAGCCTAACCTTTTCAACAAAGTATGATTATAGAATTTTTGATAAAAACAATCCTGAAGGTAGTCGACAAGAAGATTATTACAGAACAATTTCAGCAACCTACACGAAAAACTTAGCTTCATCACTAACAAGCACCTTTACGATTCAGCATCTAAATAGAGATTCAAATCTCGAACAATATACCTACGATGAAGCTCGCGTAATAATTAACGTAACAAAAGAATTTTAATATGTATGAAAGTTACTATGGTTTTACAGAAAAACCATTTCAATTAAGCCCAGATCCTCGATTTTTCTTCGCCACAAGCCACCATCAAAGGGCTCTCTCTTATTTGCAATATGGCTTAAACCAAGGTGAAGGTTTCATTGTTATCACTGGGCCTATTGGTACGGGAAAAACAACCATAGCGCGTAATTTGTTGTCTTCTATAGGTGACGACAACATTGTCGCGGCTCAATTAGTGACCACCAAATTATCTCCTGATGAATTACTTGAATTGGTGGCTGCTGAGTTCAAAATCACCTTAAAAGGCAATAGTAAAGCCGAAGTGTTACGTAGTATAGAAAGCTTTTTAATTCAACTACACAAGCAAGGAAAGCGCGCCTTACTACTGGTTGATGAAGCTCAAAACTTGCCATCAGAGACAGTTGAAGAGCTGAGAATGCTGTCAAATTTTCAACTGGATGATAAACCGCTTATTCAAAGCTTTTTGCTTGGACAAGAGGAGCTTAAAGACATTATACAAGCTCCAAATATGGAGCAATTTAGGCAGCGCATTATTGCTTCGGCTCATTTACAACCTTTAAGTGTACAGGAAGTCAAAAGCTATATTAATCACCGCTTACACCAAGCGGGCTGTAAAATGGAGCCTTTATTTTCTGATGACTCATTTGAAGTTATTCATCGCACTACGCTAGGCGTACCTCGTAAAATTAATATTTTTGTTGATCGTTTACTACTCTTTGGGTTTTTAGAAGAATTAACGCACTTTGAGGTTGATGATATAAACAAGGTTGCAGAAGAGATGTCAGTTGAACTAACAGGCTCACTAAGCTCAAAAGTGCTTGAAAACAATCAACATACTAATCAATCAGAAAGCCAACAAGTTATTGTGAATTCGTCAGAGAATGTTGAAAATATTAAAGAGGTTTTACGAGAAGTTGAAGAAATATTAGAAAGTAATATTAAGCAGAAAATAAAGATGGCACGTTATGTTGATAAATTACTAAAACAGAAAAGCCGTCAATATGCAGAAGAACAAGTAAAACAAGATAACTTGTAGGGCGGAATTCATTCCGCGTTGTCAGAATATATTCTAACCTACATTAAATTACATCCCGTGTAGGGCGGAATTCATTCCGCTTTGTCAAACTGAAGTCTAACCTACATTAAGAAGCCGTATCGCCTGTAGGGCGGAATTCATTCCGCTTTGTCAAACTGAAGTCTAACCTACATTACAGACAAAAAAATAGGCTTTTTAAAGCCTATTTTTGGTATCAATTTGTTTGATAAGCAAACAGAATTTTATTTTTTAATTCCGAATCCTTGCTTTTTTCTAGAAGAATAAAAACCAAACCCTGCTAATAACATCAATAATATAGTACTAGGTTCAGGAACAGATGTTGAGTTACCTGGCTTGCTTGTTTTAAAATTAGTTACTACTTCTATAATGTCATTGGCACAACTCATTGCCCAACGTAAGGCTATCTGGTCTGTGGTCATTAATGCCGTATTTGAAATATCAAAAGTCATTGTTAATAGTTTAGCTGTAACATCAGTATTCCATGTACCGCCACCTACACTTTGGTTTGAACTTTTTGCATCAACAATTTGCCAGCTTCTTCCGCCTTTCAGTTGGCTTGCCGTATTAACACCTTGATGATAAGCACTTCTAGAATCAGTAACATCACCTCTTGTATCAAGCTGTCTTAGTTGACCTGTTTTATTGTTATAGTTTGATTTAGAGTTTTTACTATTATCATTCAAGTCTAAGCCTAAATCGAATGCATATTCCCATTTATTCGTTCCAGCTGTATAAGAGTTTTCACTACAACCAAAAGCATCTGCCCCTGCACGCCAATCATTACAATCACTTGCAGCCGTGTAGTTATTAGCATCCATCAAGAACAAATCACCCAATTTATAAATACTTCTATAACCAACGAAGTTAGAGTTAACTTGTACTGATAATGTGCCATTATCTAAATCTCTACTCACCTGCATCCAATGGGTATCATAATTACTATTATTTGTTGGCATATAGTCACTATTGCTTGTATTGTCAGCAAAAGCGCCAATATAATTATCATCTAATACTGATGTTACTACAGTGCCAGCATAACTCATTGTCGATGCCATCATAGCAATGCTTGCGCACATCATGCTCAATTTGTTGATGAATTTCATAAATACTTCCATTAAAAATTAATTTTATGTCTAATTACAATAATATATAGCAACAATCATACCAACAGCATAAGTCACTAATTTAAAAGACTTATCTCTATATATTATTATTTAAATTTAAGTCACTGTAAAAAATTACGACACTTTTTTATTCAATATAAACAGTATAGTGCTTAACGTTTAATTTTAATAGTGTAATAATCCTAATACGTAACACTTTAAGCACAATAAACGCCATGATTAACGCATTAAAATATTCCTTATTATTCTTTACTCTTTCTATGCATTTTAATTTAATGGCGAATGATGCCTACGAAGATGCCTTAAAAAACTTTCATCAACAAAAGTATGATGCCACCATCATTAACTTAAAAAATGCGCTAAAAGAAAACATTGATCACATTCCGTCTAGAATTTTACTTGTTGAAACCTTAATAGCACAAGGTCAAGGTGAAATGGCTGAAACTGAAATATATGATCTACAAGCTCGCGGTGTTGATTTTAACCAAATAGTCGCATTACTTGCGCAATCATTAATACTGCAAAATAAATATAAAGACGTACTAGACGTAGCGACATCGGGTTATCGTGGTAATCAAATTGAAAGCCAAGTACTGTTCGCCAGAGGGCAAGCTTACCTTGGTTTAAATCAGTTACGCCAAGCAGAACAAGCATTTAATGAGGCCTTAGCACTTGAACCTGACTACCAGCTTGCCATGCTAGGCATTGCTCAAGTTGCCATTAATCAGAATAACTTTGTTAAGGCAAACTTGTTTGTAGATAAAGCACTCGCATCATACGAACCCTTGATTAATGCATGGATTATGAAATCTGCACTCTATCAGCTACAAGGTTTAAACGATAAAGCACTTAGCACAATCAATAGCGCCATTAACAAAAGCCCTGATCACCTACAAGCAAGATTAAATAGAGCATCGCTTTATATTAACAATGAAAATTGGTCTGAGGCAGCACAAGATTTAGATATTATATTGGAAAAAATACCACAAGAACCTAGAGCAAAATATTTATACGCCATTGTTGGTGCGAAGTTAGGTAATGATGAAGAAAGTAAGATCAAATTAAATGAGGTTATTGTGACACTCAATAGCATTCCTGAAAATGTGATGATGCAAAATCCTAGTTACCTTTTTCTTGCGGGTGTCACTAATTTTAATTTTGATAACTTGGAAGACGCATACCATTATTTTCAAAGTTACCTAGCCATAAAGGAAAATGATTTTGATAGCTTACGATATATCGCCATTATTGAGTTAAAACAAGGTAAACCTGAAAATGCTAAGAACTTATTAACCAAAGCAAATGTTTATTACCCTGACAGCCCAGCCTTAATGTCGTTACTCGGTATTTCGTTAATGGAATTAGGTAAAATAGAACAGGCAAAGTATTTTTTTGAAAAAGTTGTTAGTTTAACACCGGGTTATGCACAGTCTTTAAGTAATTTGGCACAAAGTGAGATTCTCTCAGGGAACTATTCTCAAGCAATCACTAATTTATTAGATGCGAAAGCAACTGATGATAACTCTACTACAATCACCTTATTGCTTATTGAAGCTTACTTAAAAAGCAAACAGTTTGATAAGGCAAAAGATTTAACAAAAAAATTAGCTAACGCACAACCATCAAATAGTTATTTTCAAAAACAACATGGTATTGCTCTAGGCCTTTCAGGTGACATTGCTAATGCGAAAAAAGCCTTTGAGCGAGCAATAACCCTACAACCTAATAATAGCGATGCAATTATTCACTTAGCTAGAATAGAGCTCATTGAGCAAGGCCCACAGCAAGCAATAACATTACTTAATAACAAATTAAAAACTCAACCTAACAATGTACAACTTATTGTAGAATTAGCTGATATGCACATGAAAAATAATCAAGCTAATAAGGCGTTAGTTCTTTATCAACAAGCTTTTGATTATGACAACCAAAATGCATTCACGTTAACTAAATTGGTTGATCATTATATTTTAACTAATGACCTCAATAAAGCCGAACCAATTTTAGTTGCTTATTTACAAAAACACCCTAAAGACAGTGATATTAAAATAAAACTAGGCCATTTATATGGTTCACTGAATAAACCCCTAAAAGCAATTGAAACCTTTGAATCTGCCGTTGCAGATTCGGTTGATAGAAGCAAAACCTACATGTTGTTAGCACAAGCTCAACTGAGAATAGACAATAGAGATGCCGCTATCAAATCGCTAAATAAGGCAACCGCGTGGGATGAAAAGCGCATAGAACCTCTACTAATGCTATTTCCTATTACCTTATCTCAAAAAGATTACGCAAGGGCAGAACAAGTCATTTATGCCATCAATAAATTGATACCTGAACAAGATGTTGTTGATATTTTATCAGGACAATTGTTTGCTGATAAAAAAGAATACCCAAAAGCTGAGCAACACTATAAAAAGGCATTACAAAAGCACCGTAGTAGAAAATCTACCTTAGGGTTATTTAACACACTAAATCACCAGCAAAAGTATGTTCAATCTCAATTACTTATTGAACAATGGCTTAAAGATAATCCAAAAGATGTTATCGCTGAAATTGCACTTGCTGAAAGTTATGCACAACAAACAAAATTATCTGAATCTTTGGCACTATATCAAGACCTTATTAAAAAACACCATCGTATGCCAATTCTGCTTAATAATGCGGCCAATATTGCCCTACGTTTAGGTGAACTACCTGTAGCCGAAGATTTGGCGAAAGAAGCGTATGAAAAAACGCCCAAAAACCCCAACATTATTGACACCCTTGCTTGGATAAAAACTCAACAAAAACAAAGAACAGAAGCAATATCACTTTTTCGAGAAGCACTAGTAATTGACTTTGATAATGCCGAAATAAAATATCATTTGGCTGTTACATTAAAAGCAGAAAAACGCGACCGAGAAGCTTATAAGTTACTTTCTGAAGCAGTAAGAGCAGAGCAAGAGTTTACGGATAAAAGTTGGGCAAGCCAATTGCTTGCTGAATGGAAAAGGGAAAAATCTTCTGGAAACTAAGCGCTTTTTTGTCAGAATAAATGCTAACCTACTTTAGGTCGTGCCCTTGTAGGGCGGAATTCATTCCGCGTTGTAAGGCTGAAGTCTAACCTACACTAAACCGCGCCCTTGTAGGGCGGAATTCATTCCGCGTTGTAAGGCTGAAATCTAACTATTAATATTGAGCTCATATTTTTCAATTAATGAGTATAAAGTTGGTCGAGTTATGCCTAGTAACTCGGCCGCTTTAGACATATTTCCTTCTGATAATGCATAAGCTTTTTGAATAGCAATTGACTCAGCCTGCTCTCTTACTGCGCGTAAATTTAATGAGAGTTCATAGCTGCTATCAGTATCAGAATGGTCAAAAAATCCCAGGTCAAAAGCCGTGACTTGCACACCAGTACACATCACTACTGACGATTTCACTTTATTTTGTAATTCACGAATGTTACCTGGCCATTTATGCCCTTTAATTGCACTAATAGCATCATCAGAAAACGATTTAGCATTGCTTTTATATTCTGTTGCATAAAGTTGTAGAAAATATTGAGCCAGAATGAGTACATCTTCCTCCCGATCACGTAGAGGTGGAATGTTAAGTGTAATTTCACTCACCCGATAAAAGAAGTCTTCTCTAAACTCTTTGTTAGCAACCATTTCTTCTAAATTTTGATTAGTTGCACACACTACTCGCACATTGACTGGAATTTCTTCTCTGCCACCCAACCGTTCAACCACTTTTTCTTGTAAAAAACGTAATAATTTAGCTTGTAAATTAAAGGGCATATCACCTATTTCATCTAGAAATAAAGTGCCACCTTCTGCACATTCTATTTTACCTTTAGTGGTTTTATGCGCGCCAGTAAACGCACCTTTTTCAAAACCAAAAAGTTCACTTTCAAGTAAGTTTTCAGGAATAGAAGCACAGTTAATAGCGATAAAAGGTTTATTAACTCTATCACTTGCTAAATGTACAGCTTTAGCCGTTACTTCCTTACCTGTGCCACTCTCACCTAACAATAAGGCTGTTATATTAGTAGGGGCAATACGCTTTACCATGGTACGTAAACGCTCAATAGATTCACTATTACCTATAATACCAATATTGCTATCGGTTACGGCACGCATTGTACGATTTTCGCTTTCTATATTGGCAAGTGTTAGCGCACGCGAAATGATGACATTAATCACTTCAGCATCAATTGGTTTTTGATAAAAATCATAAGCACCCGCAGAAATTGCTTTCAATGCATTGGTTCTATCTTCATTACCCGTAATCACTATCACTTTAGTATGGGGTGCTATCGCAAGAATTTCTTCTAACGCTTTTAATCCTTCACTGGCATTGGCTGCATCAGGTGGCAAACCTAAGTCTAAAGTAACAACCTTAGGCTCGTGACGTCTTACGGCCGCAATTGCTGATTCTCTATCGCCAGCAAGTATTGGGCTATGATCAGACAGGCTCCATTTCAGTTGTTTTTGAATGCCTTTATCGTCATCAACAATTAATACTTTTTCCATTACTTCCTTATCCTAATTATTTATATTACTGACCTATTGATCAGAATAAATTCTAACCTACAGTAAATCATGTTGCTTGTAGGTAAGGGTTTGTTCGAGCGCATATCTATCCTACACAGGCAAACTAATTATCATTTTTGTGCCTTGTCCCTCAACACTATCAACCGTTAGATTACCCGATAAGCTTTCAAAAAATTGTTTTGCTTCAAAAACACCAATACCCATACCTGCGTTGCCTTTTGTTGTATCAAATGGTTTAAAAAGCCTATATTTAATAAAACTCTCCGACATACCGCAACCATTATCACTAACGACAATATTGATGTTGTTTAATTGCTGCTCTACTGTTATTTTTACCCAACCATCATCAGATGTTGCTTCTTGAGCATTTTGAATTAAATGGTTCATCACCGAAAAAAAACGTTCCTCATCTAGCGTCGCCAAACATTTTTCATTATTGATACTGGTCACTTTAGGTAACATAATATTTCGCTGTACTGTAACTCGTTCAATAATATCACCAAGATCAACGCTTTTACTAGTGGATTGCGCTACTTGCTTATTTCTTAATTGTGTTAATACTTTCGATAACCGCTCTGTGGCTGACTCGACTGTTTCAAACACATCATCAATAAATTCTGGGTTGTCTCTATGTTGTGTAGCATTTGAGGTTATTAATGCTAATTGTGCTTGAATATTTTTCAAATCATGCACTAAAAAAGCGGACATTTGATTAAAAGCATCAAATTGTTTAGATTCAGCAAGTTTATCACTAACCTCATTTAAAGAAATAAGGTTGCCTAATTGTTTGGATATAGCAAACAATAAATCTCTATCTTCCCAGTTAAGTTTATAGTCTTCATCACTGTTTGACAGTATAAAAAATCCATAGAATGCTTTACCGATAAAAATTGGTACTAAAATATTCACGCCTATTGCATGCCATATTTTAGGGTTAATAAATAACCCAGGATATGAGATAGGATCTTCATCATAATCATTAATATCAATAATCCATCCTTGGTTTTTAGTAAAATGTTCTAGCAAAACAAGATCTTTGTTGAATGACTCATCTAATTTTACCCCTTCAGAATGCTTTACCAAAAATCGATTATTACCATCCGCTTTTAATAATATGCCACCCGTTGCACCAACTTTTGACATCATAATTTGCAATGACATTTGACAATAATTATCTGCATTAGCGGTTTCAATTTTGCCTATCAACTCTAACCATTCTTCACGGTATTCATACTTATTCGCAAAAAAATGTTTTGAAATAAAAACTTTGACTTGCCGACGAACGGTTTCAGTCATTAACAAAACAGCTAGTACTATTATACCCAGTATAAAAAAGCCAAAACTAACTAAATTGCCCCACTTACCACCAAAATAGTTAATCAGATAACCTGCAATAGCCATTAATAATAAGTAAACACCCGCAATCATTAGCATTGAGCTATAGTAAACGACATTACGTGATACAAATATTCGCACAGCACCCGCTTTAAACCGTCGAGTGCTGATCAATAATAACGGCACAGCAATAGCAGCTAAATAACCTCTGATATACCAAAAGTTAAATTCAACTCCCCCCACCATGGTTGCCTGTGCATAAAGCACAAAATCAAATACAGCAATGCTGCCTAAAGCAATCACTAAAGGGGTTATGGATTTTCTTGCTTCAGTGTTACTACCACGATAAATTTGTTCGAGAAAAACTAAACTGACCAAGTTGAATAAAACGAAAAGTAGAAATAAATATTCAAAAGAAAAGTTGAGTGTGTAACTTAGCGCCCAACACGCCACAACAGATCCAAACCAGAAAAGTAAGTATTTACCAACGGTTTTATTCTTTAAAATACCTGTAATGGTATTTTTTTCAACATTAAAGCTGAGTGTTAATACAGAAAATGCCGCTATTTTACTCGTATCTGCCAACATTGCCCATTGCAAAGAAAAACCAAGACTAATCTGTAATGCTGCAATAACATTAGCACCTACAGCCATCAAGGCACTAAACAGCATTAATTTAGCAATACTCGACTCGTTATGAGCAGCAAGAACAAGTAACGAAAAAAGAATATAGGCGATACTCGCTAAGCTGTAACCCCAAATACCGACAGTGTACATTTCCATAAATTAATTGCTTATATTCTGTTCAAAATGAGATTTTTTATCAATATGCGTTAGTAGCTCGGTTAACACAGGCACTAGCAAAAAGCTTGAAATAGCTGAAACACAAAGCCCTGAGATAAGCACAACGCCTAGTGGTTGCCATAAACCACCGCCATATAAAGTTAGGGGTATTAATCCACCAATAGTAGTTAGCGTTGTTAGTAATATTGGTGTAAAACGTGTTGCACTTGCCTTAAGTACCGACGCCTGTTTCGTTAATCCCTCTGCCAAGTTTCTGTTAGCACTGTCAATTAATATAATGGCATTATTGACCACAATACCAAACAAGCTAATAAGACCAATAAAGGCCATCATAGAAAAAGAGAGCCCTGTGAGGTATAAACCGATAACTGAACCAGCCATCGCAAACGGGATTGAACTAAAAATAATTAATGGCTGTAAAAACGATTTAAACTGCAACACCAATATTGCAAAAATGCCAATAGCAGTTATTAACATAATTTGTGTTAAACCCGCAAAAGACTCTTGCCTAGACTCTTCTTCACCACCTAAACTGTAATACATTCCCATAGGTAAATTATACTCGTCAAGGTATTGTACAAATTCTTGAGTAAGCAGTTGAATTGAATACCCTGATGCAGCATCAGCAGATACTTTTGCCATACGCAATTTTTGATAATGAAAATAATCTGTTTGCCCTTTCGTAAACTGGGCATTCACCACTTGCATTAATGGTATTTGTTGTCCTGTTAAACTAGTAATGTGGACATCTGACAAAGCGTTTATGTCTGTGTTTTTATGACGAACTAATATTGGATAATTTTCACCATTATCGTCATTAAATCGGCCAACATAAGTACCCGTTAAAATTGACTGTAAAGTGTTGTCTAATGCATTAATATCAATGTTTGATAACCCTGCTTTCTCGTAATCAATTTGCAAATTCAACTCGGTATTGGCAACCCCTATTGGGTTATCAATATTAATAACCCCTTTTGTTTCAGCCATTTTACTAGCTAAGTCATTGGCTACACGTTCTAAATCAGTTAACGATTCAGAAATTAAACGTATTGCTATAGGTTGGTCTGTGACTGGGCCTTGAGTGAATTCTTTTACCGTAATTTTAGCTTGTGGCCATGAGTCAAACTCATTTCTTAGGGTATCAACTAATTGTTCCATTTCATCAGGATCAAACGTTTCTAACACCACCAAAACTTGCCCATATTTAACAACACCCCGTTTCGGAATTTCATTATAATAAATACGCGGATTAGAATTTCCAACGTTCAAAGCAACTTTATCAACAAGCGGCTGTTGCTCAATAAAATGAGTCATTTGCTGCATAATACTATTGGTATAATCCAGAGAAGAGTTAGGTGGAGCCTCAACATCAATTAACACCATCGGTTTTTCAGCTTTAGGAAATAAACTTAATCCTACTTGAGAAAAGAGTGACAACATCAATAATAAACTTACTATGGCTATAGTAATTACCACCACTTTCAACCTAAATAGCTTTTGCAACCAACGAGTGTAACTGTTTTCTGCAAAGTGGTTTATATAATGTTGCAAGGTTTTCACTTTTCTTGTTTGCGTTATTTCTACCTCGCTTGATTCAACCGATTTAGTTGCAAGAAACTTACTCGCCAGCAACGGCGTAAGTGTTAACGCAATCAGTAATGAGGCAAGTAGTACCAATACAACGGTAACAGGCATTGACCGAATAAAATCACCTGTATCACTTAACAGCATTAACATAGGTAAGAATGCCAACATGGTGGTAATAGTACCACTGGCAATAGCCCACCCCACTTTACTTGCACCCGCAGTCGCTGCTTCGGCAAGTGATTTATGGTTTTGCCTTTCCCGATGAATACTTTCTGTGACAACAATAGCGTTATCCACCAGTAGTCCCAGTGCGATAATAAGCCCAACAATCGACATTTGTTGTAAACCAAAACCAGCAAAATCTAACCAGCCTATTGCAACAAGAAAAGAAAGAGGGATAGCAATCATCACAACAATAGCTTCTCGCAAGCCTAAAAATAGTAATGATAATAACCCAACCAATACAAGACCCTGCCAAAGGTTACTGAAAAAACCGTTTACACGACTTTCTACGCTTTTTGCCTGTTCAAATAATACATCCATTTTTATTGTTGAGGGTATTGTTTGCTTAAACGAGGTTATTTCATTTTGAATAGCATTCGTTAAAGAAAAAATATTGGTGCCTATACGTTGCTCAACAGTAATAAAAATAACAGGGTTTTTATGATAATAAGCTAAATAACTCGCTTCCTGACTACCAAAACTAACCTGCGCAATATCTTTTAGACGTAGCACATAATCATTATTTGAAATAATAATAGTATCTTCAAGTGCTTCAATTTGTTCAAAATTCCCACTGGTTTTCACATTAAACCGGCGAGTTTTAGTATCAACAAACCCTGGGGTAATATTTAGCGCTCTGCCCTGGAGCACTTGCATCACTTGGTTGGTTGAAATTTTATGGTGTAACAGCAAGTCTAAATTGAGATCAACAGCAACAATTTGTTGAGGATATCCCCATACATCGGCTTTTTTAACGCTTTCAATGGTTTCCAAACGTTTTTCTAAAAGCTTTGCATAAAACTCCATTTGCTTATAGTCAGTTGGCTCTGACCATAAGGCAAGTTGAACTATTGCTACCGAGGTTGGTGTGGCTTTTAATACTAATAACTCTTGTACACCTGCAGGTAATGAGGGTTTCACAGAAGAAACAGCAAGTTGCACTTTATTAAACGCAAGCTCAGGGTCTGAACCATAATGAAATTTTATTTCAATACGAGCACCATCATTTTTTATTTGCGACTCAACTCTCTTGATATTCTCAATATCTGCAAACTCTTCTTCAAGTGGATCAACCACTAACGTTTCAATGTCTGTTGGCGATGCTCCGGGGTAAACCACTTCAATGAGGGTAATAGGAATGTCAAATTGCGGATCTTCACTACGCGGCATGTTGAAATACGACACAATGCCAACAAGCACAAGTAACACAACAATAGTGAAAGTAAATTGTGCATTTTTTATCGCTAAGCTAGGTAACTTCATTCTGGTTACTTCTTAGTAGAAATAAGCGGTAACTTATTCCACCCCTGAGTAATAACATCTAGAGATGTTGAATTTTCTTGCGCTGTTAAATAAATAAAATCATTATCTAATTTATAAATAGTAAACGCTTGCTGTTCTGGATTGTTGTTATTTTCAATTGTAATCAACGCCTGCCCCTGCTCATTTATTGCATTTAAGGCTTCTATCGGTACGCGATAAACAAAATGTTCAGTTGGCGCATAAATAAGAACACGTGCTAACTGACCAACAATAAGTGGTTTAGTTTCCTGATTTTCTTCTAAGGAAACCTCAATATTAAATAAATGATGTTGGCTATCAGCTATGGCAGGAATTTTACTAATAACCCCATTAACTAATCCTGAATAAGCTAAATGAATTTTTACTTTTTGATTTAAGTGCACTAAGGCTATTTCTTCACCTGTTAAGGACACTCGAGTAATCAAATTATTATCTAATGAAGCTACCTGCAATGCTGTAACACCTGGCGTTTGTAGCTCACCTAGATCTGTATATCGCTTTACAACTACTCCTTCAAAAGGCGCAAATAATTGGGCTTTTTCTAAATTATAATTGGCTACTCGATAGTTAGCGCGCGTTGTTTCTACAGAAGTAATGGCATCATCTAAGTCTCGCTGTGAGCTTAGCTTTTTTTTCATTAAGGTTTTAACTCGCCCTATATTACGCTTTGCCTGCAATAAACGTGAATAAGTCGCATTTTTGTCAGCTTCTAATTCAGAAATATCTAATGCAGCTAACAGCTGGTTTTCTTTGAAAAGATCACCTTCGTCAATATTAAGCTCTGTCAAAAAACCTGCTGTTTTAAAAGAAAGGTTTACAACACGAGCAAAATCAACTTTTCCTGTACGCTGTATTACTTGAGTATACAGCTCCGATTCAATTTGTGTGGTTTGATAACCTTCATTAGGGGCACTTTGCACTGACATTATACAGCAAAAAAATAACAACAAACTAATGTGTTTATTTTTACAAAAAGTTAATAATCGGCGTTGAAATAAGTAAAGCAAATGTAATGTCATCATAATAAAAGCGTAATTATTCAAGAATGTATTGAAAAATCTATTGGGAATATAATCACTACTTTAGGCATTTTTTAAGCTAAAGTACATTACTATTGCTGACTTACCTTTCTGAAACATACAATCCCTCGCTTTAATCCATAAATATTCGTGCGCATCGCTAGACAAATACCTGTATAAGCTATAGTATTTCGGCGCTAATATTAAGCCACCCGTAACTCAGCTGAGTAGAGCGATGTCCTTTGAATGTTACACTCAGAACAAAAGGTGGCGGAAAGAGCAATAATCAAAAATTAGTAATATGCACCATTAGCTCAGCTGGATAGAGCGTCGCCCTCCGGAGGCGAAGGCCGCAGGTTCGACTCCTGCATGGTGCGCCATTACTGAAGTTTATTAATATCTATCCCTTAAATAAAACGCGACCTCCACCTTCAAATTTTATTTTTTAAGGCAATGTCATTCGATAGTTAGATAAACAGAATCTCTTGATATGAAGCTCTGCAGCTGTTTACATTTTTCCTTGTGTCATACAATTTTAATCTCATTGAAAGAATAGAGTTACCATTGATAAAAAAGCAGTACCGCAAATAAATTCAGTACTGCTTGCCAAAAATAGCATTACTTTGAAAAAAACACTTTGGAATAACCGCTAAGCTAAGTGTTTATATTTCAACAATCGCATTGCTATATTATTAGCTAAAAGTTATAACTCGCTTTTACATAATAATAGCCGCCGTTGAAGTCAAACGGACTATTTTCAAAGTATTTACCACCATAATTTTTCCACCAGTAATCTTCAAAATTACCATCCACCTTTTCTGGCTCATTGTCTAATAAGTTACTTGCGCCAATACTTAATGTTAGTGAATCACTTACGTAATAACTCATTTCAACATCTAGTGTGAATGAAGAACCTGCTTCTCGTCTTCCTCCCCAACCGTCGGCATGGACTGCATAGAATGAACCATACATATTTGCACGAACAAACATACTAATTTTATCCCATGTTTGTGCTGTTGTGAACGTTCCCTTATGGTGTGGCATTTCATCTTCAAGTCGTCTAATTTTCAATTCATTGGTTGTATCAGGATTGAATTTATCAACCTTTGTGTCATTCCAATTATAAGCAAGACTGAAATGTGTATCACCTTCAAATAATTCCATACTATAGTTAGCGACAACATCTATACCCTGGGTTGTGGTATCAAAATCATTACTAAAGTATTTTATCTGTGAATACTGTTCTGGCTGATTAACACCTAAAGCTTTCAGGTTAGCATAGTCATCACTTTCTACCGAAAATGAACTTGATTGAGTAATGCGGTCAGTAACCTCAATATTGTAGTAATCGGCAGTGAAAAAGAAATCGCCTTCAGCATACACAAGGCCTAAGGCATAACTTTGAGAATCTTCTGGCTCCAGCTCTTTGGCACCAAAGTATTGCGACAATGGGTTTGACGCCGGGAATAGGCCAGCAGAGGTTAAGTTACCACTAGTATCTGTTGTGGTGGTGGTATTAATAACGTTTGCTTGCCCAACGGTTGGTGCGCGGAAACCTGTACTCATTGACCCACGTACTGATAATTCATTAGTAATTGAATACTGGCCTGATAACTTAATGTTAGTTGTGCTGCCAAAAGTTGAATAATCTTCATAACGTACAGCAGCTCCAAGCATAAAGTCGTCGGTTAAATACACTTCAGTATCAACAAATAATGCAATACTGCGACGTGTAAATACCCCTTGGCTTTCTGGAGAAAATCCTGCAAATCCACTAGGCGCGGTAGTAATACCGAAACCTTGACTAGCCAATGAGCCTGATTCCCATGATTCTGGTTGCCCCGGTGTAATTTCAAAACTATCTTCTCGCCACTCAGCACCAAAGGCAAGATTCATTTCATCGTCTAAACCAATATCAATTAATTGCACTAGATCAGCATTAAATGCTTTTTCTAATTGCGTATATGATCCCACATCAAAAGAAGTAGGAGTATTTGGCCCTAGAGAAGGGTTGACTGCATTTGATAATAAGAAATTAGCTTTACTACGACCAAAAGAACCACTGATATCATAAGTTGCTGCATCAAAAAAACCTCCTTTTATCTCCCCTTTAGTACCAATAACTAAAGACGTATCATTAATGTCACCACCTAAGGTTGGTGTATAACCACCAGGAAACATTTCATGAAAAGAAAAACAATTTGGGTTTGCTTGCATCTGTAAATAAGCGGGAGACTCTAATACATTACTGTTAGCAGTAAGCGGTACCGCTGGGCAATTGCCACTCATGTCAGGGGTTAAATCACCAACTAACAGTTCTCCATTGCCATTGGTAAAAACACCGTCTTTATTTACCGGGCTACGGTAATAATATCCACCATTGACAGAACGTTCAGAATAGTTACCAAACATATAAAATTCTTTATCATCACCTAAATCAAGACCTACATTAGCGAAAAGCGTAATATCATCTTTAATATCAGGATTACCCCATATGATGGTTGCTGGCTCTTCAACGTAAGGGT
>Ga0193960_1000320_pt1 | contig 20086 bp, 17 predicted proteins | sample FB_3_MG_FD_140338 | JGI IMG/M metagenome (GOLD analysis project Ga0193960, IMG submission 140338) | Microbial mat bacterial communities from the Broadkill River, Lewes, Delaware, United States - FB_3_MG | ecosystem: Environmental > Aquatic > Freshwater > River > Microbial mats | place: USA... | reverse complement strand
GGAAGTTTATCTTTTCTAGCTATTCAAATACTTGCTGCAAATTCTATTATGAATAAAACCAATTTTCATAAAAGAGATTTTTACTTCAAACAAAAATGTGGTATTGCAATAAACCATCTAAGAGTAAATGAAACAGTTGTTAGTGCTACAAAATGTCAAGATGGTTATAAATTAAACGGTATTTTAACTTGGGCAAGTGGTTATAAAATATTTGATACTTTACTTATTGGTTTTCACTATGAAAATAAAGAGTATGAAGTTATAAGTGACTTTAAAAAAACTCATGGTTTTAATATTTTATCTACTCCAAAAACATTTGTAGCACAAAGTTTAAATACTATAAACATAGAATTAAAAGACTTTTTTGTTAAAGAAGAAAATATAGTTTCATCTAATGAAATAGGAAACTATACAAGAAACAAAAGTCTTTCTAAAACTATACACTATTCACTTTATTCTCTTGGAAAAGGTGCAGTTAAACATATAGAGAATAAGAGATTCCAAACAATTTGTAAAAACCATTTAAAAGAACAAAAACAAAGATTTATTAATTCATCCAATCCAGAAGAATTAGATGCTCAAAGAATTGAACTTTTTAATCTAGTACAAAAAATAATCACAGTTTCTATGATAAATAATGGAGGAAAATCTATACTTCAAAAGAGTCACTTTCAAAGATATTATAGAGAGTTGATTATGTTTAATTCAAATGGTTTAAATACTAATATAAAAGATTTATTTACACAGGACTTTATAAAATGAAAATATTAATACTTACATGCTTACTATTTATATCATCTGCCTTTGCCAGTGATATAAAAGTACAAGTTTTAGGTTCAGGAGGTCCTGAATTAAATGACAATAGAGCTTCAAGTGCATATATTATTTGGGTAGATAATAAAAGTAAAATTCTAATAGATTTTGGTGGCGGAGCTGCACTTAGATTTGAAGAAGTAAAAGCAAAAATTGAAGACCTTGATATAATCTTATTAACTCACTTACATATAGATCATACAGCAGATTTACCAGCCTTACTAAAAGCTAGTTTTTTCTCTAATAGATTTAAAGATATAGAAATATATGGACCAGATAAAGGACTATTTGTTCCAGATACAAAAACTTTCATAAATAGACTTTTTGAAAATAAAAAAGGTGCTTGGGAATATATGGGAGATTTCTTAGATGGAAATGCCCAATTTAAATTACAAACGAATACTATTCCTTTCTCAAAAGAGATAAAAACTATATACAATAAAAACAATATCAAAATAGAAGCTATTAGCGTAAATCATGGCCCTATTCCAGCAACTGCATACAAAGTATCAATAGATGGTAAAAGTATTACTTTCTCTGGAGATATGAGTGGTAAATACAGTACTTTAGAAAAGCTAGCGGTAAACAGTAATATTCTAATCGCACATAATGCAGTTCCAAAAGGTGCACAAGGTGTTGCAAAAAACTTACATATGACACCAGATATTATAGGATACATTGCAAAAGAAGCAAAAGTTAAAAATCTTGTTTTATCACATAGAATGCTAAGAACATTAGGAAAAGAAGATATTACAAAAAAAGAGATAAGAAAATATTACGAAGGCAAAATAAATTTTGCTGAAGATAGAAGTATTTATTTAGTGCAATAATGAAACTAATGTTTCATTATGCAGGTTTGAAGCTTTGTGTTGTTTTACAAACATGAGGGAAAAGACAGTTATCACATTCAGGTTTTACAGCTTTACAAATATATCTTCCAAATAAAACCATTGCTTGATGGAAGATATGTAAATCATGACCTTTTAATTTCTTCACTAAATCAGCCTCTGTAATCTCAACTGTTTTACCATCACTAAGTCCAAGTCTATGAGAAACTCTAAATACATGAGTATCTACCGCCATTAAATTTGCACCCTCAAATTCAATCATAAAAACATTTGCAGTTTTGTTTCCAACCCCTGCTAATTTCATAAGCTCTTTTTGAATATGTGGAATTTCACCATCATAATCTTCTAAAACACTTTGAGCCATTTTGATAATATTTTTTGATTTATTATTAAAAAATGAACAGGATTTAAGTAAATCTTTTACTTCTCCTAAATTTGCAACTGCAAGCTCTTTTACACTTGGATACTTCTCAAAAAGTGCAGGAGTTATTATATTTACTCTTTTATCTGTACACTGAGCAGAAAGTATAATAGCTATTAATAATTCATAATCATTTTTGTAATCTAATTCAGTAACTGCATCTGAGTATTTCTCTACAAATGCATCTTTTATAATTTCTATTTCTTTTTTTGTAGCTTTTTTCATATTAAATCTTTTTTATTTTATCTATTTCATCTCTTAATCTAATTGCTTCTTCGAAGTTTAGATCATGAGAAGCTTTTTTCATTTGTTTATTTAATTCTATTAAAATCTTCTTTCTTTCAGCTGCTGGCATTTTTTCAACTTTTTCTTTTTTCCAAGCAAGTTCATCATACTCTTCAAGTTTTAGACTTCCATCTAATCTTCTCTTAGTTGATTTTGGTGTAATACCATGCTCTTTATTGTGAGCTTCTTGGATTTTTCTTCTTCTATTTGTTTCATCTATTGCAAACTGCATAGAATCTGTAATTCTTTTAGCAAAAAGTATTACTTTACCATTTTCATTTCTAGCACCTCTACCCATTGTTTGAATAAGCGCAGTACGTGATCTTAAGAATCCTTCTTTATCTGCATCTAAAATACCAATAAGTGAAGCTTCTGGGATATCTAAACCTTCTCTAAGTAAGTTAATTCCAACTAAAACATCAAACTCTCCAAGTCTTAGCTGTCTAATAATATGGTTTCTTTCAATTGCATCAATATCAGAGTGCATATACTTAACTTTGATACCTAAATCACTATAGTATGAGCTTAACTCTTCTGCCATCTTTTTAGTAAGAACTGTTACTAGTACTCTTTCATTTTTAGCAACAACTCTTTTGATTTCATCATGTAATTTTTCAACTTGAAATTCAGAATCCATAATCTCAATTATAGGCTCAACTAATCCAGTAGGTCTAATAATTTGTTCAGCTACTACTGTTGATTTTTCAACTTCTAGTTCATTTGGTGTTGCGGATACAAAAAGATATGAAGCTTTTTTAGCCATAAACTCATCAAACTTTAGTGGTCTATTATCCATAGCACTTGGAAGTCTAAATCCATAATCAACTAATACTTCTTTTCTAGATCTATCAGCTGCGTGCATTCCTCTAAATTGAGGAAGGGATACATGTGATTCATCAACTATTAGTAAAAACTCATCAGTCATTGCTTCAAAATAATTCATAAGTGAGTATGGAGTTTCACCTGGTTTTTGACCAGTTAAATGACGTGCGTAGTTTTCAATACCCTTACACATTCCCGTACCTTCAATCATTTCTAAATCAAACTCAACTCTTTGTTTTAGTCTTTGATGTTCAACTAATTTATCATTTTCCTTAAGATTTCCAAGTCTTACTTCTAGTTCTTCTTCTATTTGTTTTACTGCAACTGCAAGTTTATCATTTGATACAACAAAGGGATTAACAGAATAGATTATTACTTCTTTTATTGATTGAGTTTTATTGTTTGTAAGATATTCATGTTTTGTAATAGACTCTACTTCATCACCGAAGAACTCAACTCTAATAAATTCATCATCATAATAAGCTGGGTAAATATCTATTACATCACCATTTACTCTAAAATCAGATCTATCAAAAAACTTATCATTTCTTTTATAACCCATTTCTACTAGTTTTAGTAAAAATTCTCTTTGAGAGTATTCATACCCTACTTCGATTCTTTGAACCATTGCTTTATATTCTTCAGGATTTCCTAAACCATAGTTAGCAGATACTGAAGCTACAACTATAACATCATCAAAAGAAAGTAGTGATGCAGTAGTACTTAGTCTTAGTCTTTCTAACTCTTCATTTATTGATGAATCTTTTTCAATAAAAAGGTCAGTTCTAGGAATATAAGCTTCTGGTTGATAGTAATCATAATACGAAATGAAATATTCAACATGGTTATTAGGGAAAAACTGTTTAAACTCTGAGTATAATTGAGCTGCTAGAGTTTTATTATGTGTCATAATAAGTGTAGGTTTTTGAGTTTTTTCAATAACCTTTGCCATAGTATAAGTCTTACCTGATCCAGTAACACCTAATAGTGTATTATATTTATTCCCAGCCATAATAGAATCGCTTAATGCGTCTATTGCTTGGGGTTGGTCTCCTGCTGGAGAGTATTCTGATTCTACTTTAAATTTTGCCATGGGCGATTATATCTAATTGTTTCTTTTTTGACAATTTATATAACAAACTGACATATTAGTATTTTTTGATTATCTTCGTGAACCTAACATATATAAAAAGATATACGAAACTTCTTTACTAGACCAGATAATATCATTACATAAATCATCTCTAGTTTTATCTATATTTACATTGTTATCGTATTTTTGTACTATTTTGTACATATAACTTTTTGCTTCATCTTCACTAGTTTCATAAATTGACTCATGAAATATTTGTTTTGGTTTAGGAATAAAAAACTGCTTATCAGCTTTTAGTAAAGCAATCAATAATGAAACCTGCCATGAATGCCATTCTACTTTTTCTAACTCTCTTCTTGATTTACGAGCGTAGTCTAAAGCCTTGAAAGATTCATAAACTTTTTTACAAGCTTGAAATAGTGAGTGGTGATCCATAGATTCAATTTTATTTGGAATTTTTATATCCGAGATATCGAGTTTTTTATTTGAAAAACCATCTACGCCAAAAGAATCATTACTTTTTGAGGAATTTATTTTATTTTTGTTTTTTTTATTTACATTTATTAAAAGAACAATCAATATTATACAAACTAACAATAATAAAATTATAATACTTAGCAAAACCATATTCATATAGTTTCTCCTTGAAATTTATAATTATTAAGCCTTACATATTTAAATGAACAACAAAGTGATGGAATATTTACATATTTTTTATTTTCAATAATATAAGTTTCACCTTGATGATAATGACCTTCAATAATTATATCAGTTTTATAATTATTTATTCTTTTATTTACAATTTCTTCATAGTTTTTCATTTTATGACAAATGTTTTTTTTCAATAAAGATTCTTCAATTTTCTTTGAAATAAAGTAGTTTACATCAATGAAATTTAGGAATTTTAAAAGGTAAGTATTTCTAATAATAGAGCAATATAAATCATATTGCCAATTTATAAAATTATCCCCATGACTTAAAGCTACACTTTTATCTTTATACTCAGCAAATAGCGGTTGAGATTCTCTTTTATAAACTTTTACATTAGGAAATAAGATTTGCATATTATAATCATGATTTCCCTCAAGATAGATAACTTCCATCTCTTCTGAGAGTTCATTAATAATATCAATTAATTGTTTATTTTTTAATATAAAGTATTTACTCTCGCCAGAGATAAAATCAAACATATCTCCCATAAGAAAAAGTTGGGAAGTTTTAACTTCTTTATTTTTCAACTTCAATAAAAAAGTTAAAAACTGCCCGTGTTTTTCGCTATAGTGAGAATCAGCTACAAAAATAGCATCGTCTTGAATTTTAAGGAACATAAGCTATTTTAGGTATACCTTCATTTTCTTCAAACCCGCACATTAGGTTTGCATTTACAACAGCTTGAGAAGAAGCTCCTCTAAGTAAGTTATCAATAGAAGAATTAATAAATAAAGCTTTACCATTTCTTGCTACAAAAATATCACAGAAGTTTGTTCCTGCTGTTGATTTTAAATCAACTGGAGATTTTCTAATTCTTACAAATTCAGAATTTGCATATGTATCTTCTAAAATCTGTTCAACATCAATTTCATCTTTTAGTGTTGCATAAACAGAAACTAACATACCTCTAGTCACTGGTAATAAATGAGGTACAAAGTTTATTTGAAAATCTTTATCTTTAATTAGTTTAACTTTTTCTTCAATTTCAGGCATATGTCTATGCTTGAAAGGATTATAAGCTAAAGTATTTTCATTAAGATTTACAAAATGTGCGATTTCACTTAATTTTTTACCAGCTCCTGAAACACCAGATTTAGCATCAATAAATACAGGTGTACCTTCTTGAATAAAATCAACAAAAGGTAATAATGCTAAAAGTGAAGCAGTTGGATAACATCCAGGGTTAGCTACAAGTTTTGCATTTTTTAAATCATCTGCATAATATTCAGGTAATCCATACACTGAATCTTTTATATGACCTTTGTCTTCATGAGGACAATAATGTTTTTCATAAGTTTCAAGTTCAAGTCTATAATCAGCTGATAAATCAACTACTTTTACATCAAGTTCTAATAACTCTTTTGCAAAGTACATAGATGTTTTATGTGGTAATGCTAAAAATGCTAAATCAGCAGTTTTAGCTACTTTTTTTGCATCAGCTTTTGAAACTTCAATATTAACAACATCTTTTAAACAAGGGTGAAGATCCTGAACATTCTCTTCACCTTTTGAATTTGCGATGTAAGTGATATTAAATTTTGGATGAGTTAATAAAATTTTTATTAACTCTAATCCTGTATATCCACTTGCACCAATAATTGCTACATTCATTATAATTTTAACTCCTTATATCCTACACTTAATACTTCATAAGTTTTTACGCCAGCTGGTAAAGTAGCAGTGATTTCATCACCCTCTTCTTTTCCTAAAAGCTGTTTTGCTAATGGTGAGTTAAAAGAAATCAAACCTTTATCTGCGTTTGATTCTACTCCTCCAACAATTGAGTATGAAAACTCTTCATCTGTATTTACGTCAACTAATTCAACAGTTGAACCAAAGCTTACTTTTTCATGAGGTAGAGTTGTAGGATCGATAATAACAGCTTTAGAAATAATAGCACCAAGTTCCGCAATTTGAACATCTATTAAAGCTAATTTCTCTTTTGCAGCATGGTATTCAGCATTTTCTTTTAAGTCACCTAATTGTCTTGCCTCATCTAAAGCAATAACAGTTTCAGGCCTTTCTTGAGACTTTAGAAAATCTAAATCTCCTGTTATTTTTTCGTAACCAGCATTTGTCATTGGTTCTTTTTCCATCAACATCTCCCAAATATAATTTATGTTATAATACCTAAAAATTTTAAAAGAGTAGATTATATGCAATATGATAGAACAATAAAGCTATTTGGTGAAGAAAAATTTAATAAATTTAAAGACGCTAAATTGATATTATTAGGTGTTGGTGGTGTTGGAAGCTTTGCTTTAGATGCATTATATAACACTGGAATTAAAAATATTACAATCGTAGATTTTGACACTTACGAAGAATCAAATATGAATAGACAATTAGGTAGTGTTGGAAATATTGGAAGAATAAAAGTTGAAGCCTTAAAAGAAAGGTATCCAGAGGTAACTCCTATAAACGTGAAGATTACACCAGAGTGGATTGATGAATTTGATTTTTCATCTTATGATTATATCCTTGATGCAATCGATGATATTAAACCAAAAGTACATTTAATCAAAAGGTATTACACTAAAGTAATCACTACTAGTGGATCTGCTAAAAGATTAGATCCAAGCAAGATTGAATATAAATCAATTTGGGATACTTTTAATGATCCATTTATTAGAAAAATTAGAACTCAACTTAAAAATGAAGGTTTTAAGAAAAAGTTTAAAGTAATTTTTTCTTCAGAAGGACCAAATTGTATTGAGAAAGGTAGCTTTGAAGCAGTTACAGGGTCATTTGGACTTATGATGGCTTCAGTTACTATGAAAAAATTACTAGCAAAAATGGAAAAATAACTTAAAGTTACTTAAAGAATAAAACATATATAATAGAAACCATAGACTAATTAAAGGATTAACATGAGCGGTATTAGTGGTAGCGTAGAACAAATGACACAAGGGCACTTGAGAAATGTTCAACAATTAGCTGTATTTTACACTGGTCATAGTAATATTTATGCAATTAATATTGCAAAAGTAAAAGCATTTATAATCACTGAAGAAGTTGCAATCAATGACACACCAAAAGAGAGCGAAGTTATTGCTGGAATTGCAACAATTAGAGGTGAACCAGTAACACTAATTAATCTTGATGCTTGGCTAGGACTTCCTGCACTTAAAGTAGAAGATTACAAACTAATTATCTTTTGTGAATTTAATCATAAAAAAATTGGTTTCTTAGTAAAAGATATGCTTGATATTGTTGAAAAAACAACTGAAGAATTAAGACATACGGAAGAAACTAATTCAAAGATCACATATACTACTTATGTAAAAGTTCAAGATAAAGATGAACTGTGTACAGTATTTAATGCTGAACAATTACTAAGAGATATTGGTTGGACTGATGATGGTGAAGAAGATGTTAAAAAATATGTTGATGATAAATTAACAACTAATAAAGTAGTTCTTGCAGCTGAAGATTCAGGAGTTGCTAGAGAAGTTTTAAATAAATTCTTCAAGAAAACTGGTGTTAAATTTGAGATTTATACAAATGGTTCTTTATTAATCAAAAGATTAGAAGAATTAGATCCAAGTGAAGTTGGTATGGTTTTAACAGATATTGAAATGCCAGGAACTGATGGGTACCAAGTTGCTTCATTTGTTAAAGGCAATCCAAAATATGAACATATTCCTGTAGTAGTTAACTCATCAATGACAACTGATGCAGTTAGAGGAAAAATGAATCAAATTGGTGTTGATGGATTTGTTGGTAAAACTGATATTTCATCATTATTTGATATTACAAAACAATTTTTATAATTAGGTGAGATTTTCTCATCTAATTCTTTTTTTAATATAAATTCTCATCCAGAGGATTTATTCCCCCAGATTAAATTTTATTAGTTATTTGATAACCAAGCTTTAAAATCTTCTATTTGATTTAATGTTTGTTTTGTAGATGTTCCACCAAATGAAGTTCTAGCATTCATAGAGTTTCTTAAATCTAAATACATAATGATTTCTTCATCTATATCTTTTACTTCTTCATTTGATTCTCTAATTTCTTCAATAGTAAGCTCAGAAATATCTTTATTTAAAGAGTTCGCTTTTTCAACTACATCTTTTGTAATATAATAAGCAGTTCTAAATGGCATATTTTGTTTTTGAACTAAGAAGTCAGCTAAATCAGTTGCAGATAAGTGACCTATTTTACAAGCACCTTCCATTTTATCAACATTTACAATCATAGTTTTAATAACTTCATTTAAAATCTTAAGTGAAATTTCAATAGTTCTAACTGAATCAAAAACACCCTCTTTATCTTCTTGAGTATCTTTATTGTAAGCTAATGGTAAACCTTTCATAACAGTGAATAATGAAATCATATTTCCATAAACTCTACCAGTTTTACCACGTAAAAGTTCAGGAACATCAGGGTTTTTCTTTTGAGGCATAATAGATGAAGTTGTAGCATATTCATCAGACATTCTAACAAATTGGAACTCGTAAGATGACCAAGTAACTAACTCTTCTGAGATTCTAGATACGTGCATCATAGAAGTAGAAATGTTAAATAAAATCTCTAAAGCAAAATCTCTATCTGATACTGTATCCATAGCATGTGAAGTAGGAGCTGTAAATCCTAATTTTTCACTTGTTGAATTTCTATCAATATTATGTGGTGTTCCAGCAAGAGCAGCCGATCCTAAAGGAGAATAGTTGTTTCTTTCGTATGAACTTTCAAATCTTTGTAAATCTCTTTTAAACATATTTGCATATGCTAACATGTGATAACCAAAGTTAAGTGGTTGTGCATGTTGTAAGTGAGTCATTCCAGGAATTAAAGTTTCAGTATGCTCTGAAGCTACATTTACAAAAGTTTCAACTAATTGCTTTAGTTGAGATTTAATAGAAAGTGATTTTTCTTGTACATATAATCTAAAGTCAGTTGCAACTTGATCATTTCTACTTCTTGCAGTATGAAGTCTTTTTCCAGGCTCTCCAATAATTTCAGTAAGTCTGTTTTCAACTGCCATATGAATATCTTCATAAGCTAATGAAAATTCAAATTTACCTGATTCAATCTCTTCTTTAACTTGTAATAATCCAGATTCAATTGATTCTTGCTCATCTTTTGTTAAAACACCTTGTTCACAAAGCATTTGAGAATGTGCAATTGATCCCTTAATATCTTGAGAGTATAGTTCTTTATCGAACATAATTGAAGCATTAAATTCATCAAGAATTTGTGCATTAGTATTTTTTAATATTTGATTGTTTTGAGTTGACATCTATTTCCCTATGTTATAAAAGCTTAATTTTCGCGTATTATAACATAAGTGTGATTATTTAAAAGCAGACATATCCATAGGGTCAGTTTTAGCTATATTTGAGTATTTTTTTATTGCACTTATACAATTAATTAAAAATAGTATATTTGAAGCTATAAATAGTAATGCAGCCACATATATAAAAGAATTTATCCAAAAAGCTAATACAAAAGAAAATACAGAAGCTACATGAAAAAAGAAATGATATTTAATATGTTTTTCATTTATAAACTCTCTTAAAGTTGGAACATTAAAATATCCTTTTGAAGTTAAATGAAACCAAGATAAAAAAGGTATTATCTTATATACCATTCCTTGAAGCAATGAATATAAAAATCCAAAAGCAAAAACTACAGCTAAAATATAGCTTGATTCTAAGGCATTACTTAGCCAGATAAATAATGAAATCAAAAACATAGAAAGTGAAAATTTCCAATACCAAAGTGTAACATCAAATACTGGTCTTTTTCTATTATTTAAAGATTTGATTCCTAATACTGCAAAAGCTACTAAAACAACAGTTAGAAGTGTTTTAAAAAAGAACATATCAAAATTAAAAAAGAAAAATACACTTAATATAAATAACAAAATAAAAATCACTAAAGGCGCTTTTTCTTGAAATATTTTAGGAAAATCACGTGCCACATAAAACATAGGTATCACTTGAAAAGAAACTCCCATTATTAAGAGTACTGCAAAACCAAATAATCCAAATAACATATGTGCATTTACAAAAGCATAATGATTTGTACCTATATTTGAGCTCATATGAGAAGAGGCTATATAAAGTCCAATAAGTAGAGTTATTAAACCACTTAAAGCAAAAAACTTCATTGCTTTTACAGTTGATGTTAAAAACTTAACTTGAAAAAGGATTTTTATTGAATATATAAAGAAAGTCAAAAAAGATATGGCTAAAAATAAAACTCCAATATGTAGAGCCATTTTAACATCTAATAAAAAATATGTACAAAACCCCATAGTGCCCAATGTGAGTGAGGTATGTACAATATTTGCAAAAAGATTAGGCTTTTGTATAACTGCCCCTGCTAAGACTGGCATCATTTGCTGCATTGCACCAAACATAATCATTGACAAAATGCCTAATGTAAATAGGTGAACAGCACCAATTGCTAAAGATGAATACTGGTTTGAAATTGTTTCAAAAGGAGAGATAAAGAAAACTATTCCCAAAAGTATTCCAAATACTGGCGCTGTTAAAAAAAATCTAAAAGGTACAGAAACTGGTGGAGCTTGATCTAAACTAAGTCCTTGGTTAAACATACTTTCTATAAAGCCTTCATATTTTCAATTACAGCTTCTACTTCTGCACCTAAATGTGCATCAGCCATAGCATATAACATTTGTTCCTCTTTCATATTGTGCTGTTGCATAAGCATCATTAAGCTTTCGCTTACTCCAAAGAAGTGATCTTTATCTTTTTTTTCTAAATCAACTTTTAGCTGCTCTAATATTTGTTTCATCTGCTCATGTTCCATTCTCATCATTGCTGTTGGTCCTTGAGTCATTCCTGTTCTATCTTCAAAGGCTATAAACATTACTTTTTCTTCCATATCAAAGTGATGTAATAAATCAGAGCCAAACTTGTCCAATTTTTCTTGTGCCAATTCCCAGTTGTCTTCTGCAACTGCATTTTCTAAGTTTGCGAACTCTTCATCACAAGCTCTATGATCATGTGTCAAAAATGATGATATAGTTTCCATATAAATACCTTTTAATTAATTTATATGAATCTTAATATAAAAAATCATTATTTACATTGATAGCAATCAATATTTATCTTCGATATCTCTAATTGCATTTTTCACAATTGCTACAATTTTTTTCTTTGCTTGAAGTTCGTCATTTTCAGGAACGTCCCATCCAACAATAGACATATATTTTGAAACAAGTGAATCAACATCTGAAACAATATCATCGTGTAATTGTGATAATTCTTTGTCTTGTGGTGACATAATGTATCCTTTTTTGATTAATTATATCACAGAGTAATATTTAAAAATAATATTATGTAACAGTTAAACATTTTTGTTAAGGGAAGTTTTATTAAGTGCTTTTTTTATAATAAATCAATAGTATTCATTAAAATACTCTAAAACTCTATTCTCTAAAAAATATTTAGGTGTAAATATACTTCCTTCTATAAACCCCAAATGACCACCCTTTTCATATATTTCTAGTGTACAGTTTTTTGATAATTCTTCTTTTTTTGGAAGAATATCATTATTCATAAAAGGGTCATCAAGAGCATGGATAATTAGTGTTTTTGTTTTAATATTTTTTAAAAACTGTTTTGAAGAATTTAACTTATAATAATTCTGCGCAGAACCGAAATTATTGATTTGAGAAGTATACAACTCATCAAATTCTTTAATAGATGATATTTTATAAACTCTCTTTTTAGGCAGATTTATCAATTTTTTTAAATCATGTTTGTTATACTTTTTAAGTAAAGACTCTTTTATTAGTTTTAATAAGTGCCTTTCATAAAGTTTTGAAAAACCAGTATTGAGAACTTTTACACAAATACTTAAATCAAGAGGAGCACTTATACAAATTGATTTTTGTATAAAGTTATTAATAAAATCCTTACCTAAAAGCTTAAGTAGCATATTCCCACCCACTGAGTATCCAATAGTTAAAATATTAGAGTTAGGATAATTTTCATGTAAATACTTTAAATACTCTATTGCATCGTCACAATCTCCACTATGATAAGACTTTGATTTTTTATTATCTTTACTTCCACATGATCTAAAATGAACAAGAACTACAGCTTGTTTTTTATCCTTTAAAGCTTTCATAATTCCTTTTATATAAGGAGATTTATAAGAGCCTTCTAAACCATGAAAAATGACAAAGATATTAGTATTAGCTCTTTTTTTATTTAACCAATAACACTCTATAAAGTCCCCATCACTTAAAGTAAATTCTTCAATTTCATAGTTTAGTTTTATATCTTTTCTAAAAAAAGATGCATACATAGTTTGAAGGTGTCGATTTTTTAAACCAAAAGCGGGAATAAATTTTCTAGTAGGTTTTGTATTTGTCATAAATCAATGTATTAAAGAATAACTTATAAGTAAGTGAAAGTATGAAATTTTCCATAAAAAAAGAGTTAAGTCTAAATGGGAGTTTATAGGGGTATTAAAACATGTTGTTCTTTGCATAATATACCTTTGTGATTGTAACGCATAGGAGTTTATAGAGGTATTAAAACTTGGTTGTTATATGTTTGTTGTTCTTGATTATTGTAACGCATAGGAGTTTATAGGGGTATTAAAACTAAACTGATGCATTAATTGATTTTGCAGCATTGTAACGCATAGGAGTTTATAGGGGTATTAAAACTATTGATGGTGTAGATTTAGATTTAACAAGACTATAACGCATAGGAGTTTATAGGGGTATTAAAACTATTGATTGGGCTTACGAGCAAGGTTATTAACTATAACGCATAGGAGTTTATAGGGGTATTAAAACGATATATCATCATTTACATTTGATACTATTACTATAACGCATAGGAGTTTATAGGGGTATTAAAACTCTTTTTCCTGTTGCGATATTTTCATCTGTACTATAACGCATAGGAGTTTATAGGGGTATTAAAACTATGTTAAATATACATATAAATTCGGTAAAACTATAACGCATAGGAGTTTATAGGGGTATTAAAACTGTACACGTAGTAAGAAAAGAGTCTTTTATACTATAACGCATAGGAGTTTATAGGGGTATTAAAACTAATTGGAGAGTATAGCCTTTCTGTAAAAAACTATAACGCATAGGAGTTTATAGGGGGTATTAAAACTGGCGTCTATTGATTTACTTATGTTTTCATACTATAACGCATAGGAGTTTATAGGGGTATTAAAACGAAAAGTTGCCAAGGGTAGCAAGCAAAAATACTATAACGCATAGGAGTTTATAGGGGTATTAAAACTGAAAATTGGTTTTCACAATGGATATTAAAACTATAACGCATAGGAGTTTATAGGGGTATTAAAACCCATCTACTATATCAGTTATATTAGATATTACTATAACGCATAGGAGTTTATAGGGGTATTAAAACAATGTTGTAATGGATGAAAATCCAGAAGAGACTATAACGCATAGGAGTTTATAGGGGTATTAAAACAATCACTTAATGGAGTATGAAAAACTCTTAACTATAACGCATAGGAGTTTATAGGGGTATTAAAACTATCTAACTTCTGAGATGGCATATCCTCAAACTATAACGCATAGGAGTTTATAGGGGTATTAAAACTATAACCAATTTATAGACTAGGAAAATCTTACTATAACGCATAGGAGTTTATAGGGGTATTAAAACTGTCTGGCCTTTTTCTTAACTATTCTTTTTACTATAACGCATAGGAGTTTATAGGGGTATTAAAACCAGCTTTTAGTTTCTTTTTTAGTTCTTTTTACTATAACGCATAGGAGTTTATAGGGGTATTAAAACCGAAAGCTGGAGTATATGAAATAGATGTGGACTATAACGCATAGGAGTTTATAGGGGTATTAAAACACGCTTGAATATTTGACTCAAAATCTCCATACTATAACGCATAGGAGTTTATAGGGGTATTAAAACCGATAAAAAAGCTATTTTTTTATAAAATTCTATATTTTATAATAAAATAATCTATTTTATATTTTAAATAATGTATAATATGCTTATATGTTGTAAGGCATAGAAGTTTAATAGGGGTATTAAACTAAATCCGTTTTTACGGATACTTTAGGCGATAGTTTATCTATCGCCCTTTTTTAAAACATCAATAATTGTTTTGGTTCATTTTTTTCTTCTACAGATTTTTCACCAATTATAATATCCATATTTGAAAATTGTTTATCTGTAAAGGTTAATATTCTTATATTTCCATTTTTTATATTTTTATTAACAAACTCTTTTATTCTTTTTTTACCATGATTTGAAGACTCAACTGAGCTAAATATTTTACCATATACAGAATACTGCAACATCATATAGCCTTCTTTTTCTAACTCATCATGAAACCAATGATATCTTTTTCTATCTTTTTTTGATTTTGTTGGTAAATCAAACATTAGCATAACCCACATAATTTTAAAAGAACTCATTTTTAAAGTACTCTATGTTTATACTTGGATAGAAAATAAGTGATGAATCATCAGCAAAAACAGCTCTTTTGTAGCTTTTTACAAAAACCTCAATAGACTTACTTAAATTTGAAGTACCATTGTTTATATCTATACATTCAAAAGTTAATAGTTTTACTAATTCTCTTTTTATAGGTACACTAAGACAGATTACTATCTGAAAACTTAGTATTTAAAAGTATCTTCACATATATATCACATACAGCCCTAAATGGTTCTATTAAATCATCTACAAGATTAAAAGCATTATATCTATTCTGATGCCAAATACCAAAAACAGGAAGAAAACCACTAGCACTTACACTTCTTGCCATTGTAGCTCTAAGAATAGCATATGAATAATTTAACATGCTATTTATAATATCTTCACTACCTTGTTCTCTTCTAAAAGTTTTATTTGTAAATAATGACTTCCAATATATCCTAGCACTTTGAGCTTCATCATTATTTTTGTCAAAAGGTTTGACATATTTAACTAGCTCAATTAAGTCTTTATACTCAGTTTTATTAAAATACTTTAAAGAATCTGATTGATTTAATATTTTTGATTTTATTATACATTGCCAAGTATTTGATTTAAAGTCTGAATTTATATTTATCTGAATATTAGCAACTTCTGCTAAAAGAGTATGAAGATGATAGGGAAGTAGTATTGAAGAAGGATGAAACTCCTCATCTATAAAAAGTACTGCTATTGAATTTTTTGATAATAATTCTATTGCTTTTCCCGTAATAGAGAACTGTGTATTATCAAAAAGTATAAAATCAATATCTTTTATAGTGACTTTAACTTCTTCTTCAGAATCTTTAAATAAAAGTAAGAGATTTGAATCTTTTACTTTTATCTTACAAGGTTTTGTCAAATGTACAATCTTCCATCCCATAATACAACCTTTATTTATTTTTTAAAAAATCTAAAAACTCACTTTCAATTATTCCAATTTTAGAATATGATTTAATATTTCCTAAAATATCTAGATTTAATTTGATTATTCCAATAGCTTTATTTAAAGACACTTGCTTATGACTATTAGCTTTACCATTAAATATTGTCAAAAATGAATGGGGTTGAAACCCAATATTAGCTGGAAACCTAGGATTAGAAAAAGCACCTACTTTTTTATCTTCAAGAAAACTCACAATTTTTCCACCTTTAAAACTTCTATCAGGATATATAAAAAATACAAGGTCATTTTTATATACTTTAAAACTATTATGATTCTCTTTTTTTACTTTATGAATATTAGAAGCATCAATTCTTTTATAAACTAAATTTACATCTGTAATATCTACTTCAAATCCAATAAAAGTTTTTTCCTTTGTAGCTAAACCACCTCTTACATCAAATCCGGTTAAGTTACTTTGGAAAAACTTAACTTTTCTTATAATATTTCCATTGTTATCAATTAATTCTTTATGAATTAACTCATCTAACTTTATTTTAGATTCACTTACTAGCTCTTTATCTTTTAAATCAAGATAAATAAAACTATTAAGAAGTTCTTTTATATCATCTGCTCTTTTTTGTACTACTTTACAAATTACATCACTTGGATTTGTTTTATATAAATACATTTTTTTTAGAATATTTTTTTCAAAAGATTCTTCAAATTTTTTAGAATTAGTATTTATAGTAGTTTTTAAATTTATAAATTCATTTATAATATTCACACGATTAGTAAAAATATTATTTTCTTTTTTAGAATAGATTGTGTCTTTATGTATTTTTGATACCATTGGTTTCTTTGATACCCAAAAGTTTACTGCTTTTGTTTTATTAAAAATATCTTTATAAAAGATAGAGTTTTCTCCATACTCATTATATTTATCTTCTATAATTTCTATTAACTCTTTTGGATAAATACCGTCTATTAAAGGAATCTGTTTTTTTATATTTTCTCTTGCTATATCATCAATAATACCCATGTTTTCTCTAAAGGTATTAGATAACTTTTGCAGCCATGAATGGTCTGTAATTCCTATTAAAATAGCATCTATTGCATGATGGATATTTGTATTACGTACTTTTGTTTTTACTTTTAAAACTTTTCTAATATTTGAAGTAGCTCTACCTTGTATATGTCTTACACTACTTCCATCTTTTTGTTTTATTTTATTTTCAAAAGGATAATATCTTTTTAAAATTTGAGCAGTTAATGCTTCTATATAACTAGTAGCTCTTAAATTTTTAGATTCAAAAGTATCTTTATATATGTCATCAAGACTTTCAGCTAGTAAATTTAGTTTCTTTTTCCAATTTATTTTATGAACTGAGAATAAATACTCTACTCTATTTATATAAGATTGTTTATCTTTTATATAATTTAATGGCAATTGATTTGATTTTCTTAAATTTGTATCTCTATGAGTTAATACAAAATTATGATTTACCGATAGTCCACCTAAACTTTGAGGTACAATATGATCTAAATCAACAGTATTAGTAAAAATATCTTCAAAGCCTATACTCTTTCCAGTATAAATATCAAAGCGTTCTTGACTCTCCCATAATAATATTTTTCGGGCATACTTTTGTAAGTCTTTTCCATAATTTTCTGATATTCTTTGATATTCTTTGTTTTCTAAAATAGTATTTATTTCTTTTTCTAAAGCTCTATTTGCTTTTTCAATATCTTTTCTTGTTTGTTCATTTTGACTTAGTTCTCTTGTACTCTCAACTTTAATCTCATCAAAGCCCCCATAAGTAATATGTAAATGTTTTATAATCCTTATAATTGCACTTACTGCATATTTAACAGGATGATTATTTATTTTTAGACTATCATCTTTTTCAAATTGAGAAATATGAAGATATTTTATACCTTTTTTATAGTCACTATAATCCTCATGCCTATTAAGATTTAATTCTTTTTTTATTTCATCCATATTTAGACCATTTTCAAAAAATGGGATAAAATCAATCATTGCTTTAGCTGATATATTCAAACTATTTCCACTTTTGTATTTAATCAAATTTATAATTGTCTTATCATCATCTATATATTCTTTTAACTTTTCATAAATAAGCTTAGGTGATTTTTCAAACTCTAAAACATCAAATATTTCTTTAAATATTTCATACATATTTTCTTTCTTTAAAATATCTAAAATAAATTTGTTTCCAATCTTTGATAAATTAGATAAAAAATGAAATTTTATTATTGTATTTTCTTGTTTCTTGCCATTAGAAAGATAGTAATCTTCTTTATTAAATATTTTTATATTTTCAGGTAATTCTAAAATATTTCTTATATCTTTATATTTTATATCATTGATATTCTTACCTTTTTCAATTTTTTTAAAAAAGTCATTTGATATTAATTTTATTTGTTCTTTATTAATTTTTATTTGAGGTTTAATATTAAAAGTGATATTTGAAACACTTTGATACATTTTAAATATATCTGAAAGAAAAGAGTATTGATGTGCAACTTTTTCATTAGGGTAATATTCGCAGTTTGCGAATAATGATAAATCATTTGTAGATTCTTTTTGATCATCAATAGTTTTTATAATATCTGTTATAAAACTGTCTATATTAAACTCATCCATAAAAAAGGAAAAGCTTTTTTGAGAACTGATTATTTTTTCTATCTCTTCATTTATATACTCTCTTCTAATCATATAATTGTAATTATCATGATTTCTGAAAGTTGGATTATGCTTTTTAATTTCTATTTCGTAGATAAGTTGTGCAACAGTTTTATCTGATTTTTCTTTTAAATTCTCAATAGTATTTAGAGCAAGTTTGATTTTACCCTTTTCATCATTCTTTTTATCTTTTTTTGTTTCATCCAAATCTATATTTAATTTAATACATAATTCTTCTAAAAGGTCAGTACTTTCTAAAGATTTATAACCTCTGTGTTTTGATATTAAGTAAAGGATTGAAAATAGTTCTGATATAGTTAATTTTTCTTCAAAAGCCTTTTTTGCTCTAAGCTCCCATTTATTTGAATTGATATTTTCCTTTTCTTGATTTAATAATTCATTTTTATTTCCTAAATTATATTTTTGGAAAAGTTCTGCAAGATTTCTTTTTCTATCTTTTCTTAATTTATGAAGTTTTTTGCTAGATTCACTTTCACTATGAAGTAATTTTTTTGAATTACCATCTTTATCTGTAGCTTTATCAAACATACTTACACCATAATCAATAAGTGTATATTTATTATTTTCTAATTCATTTAAAATTGAATAACCTATTGATGTAATACCTAAATCCAAGGAAAGTATCTTTTTTGACATATTAACCTAACATATAATTTTATTACTATTATAATAGTAATTCAATTAATTATATATTATTTCCATAAAAAAAGGCCCATGCATAAATGCACAGGCCTTTTTTAATAATTGTATATATTTATATCAGTAAAGAGTTAAATCTAGATAGGTAAAACTCTTAAGTTTTCATCAATTTTTTGTTGTAATACAGACTCAATAGCGTATAAAGTTCCAGTAGAACCAGACGCACATCCTGAACAAGAACCTAAGTATCTAATATATAAGTCATAATGAGGAATATTTTCTTTAATATCAATAATTTCCATGTTTCCACCGTCCATTACTAACATTGGTCTAATATCTTCATCTAATACAGAATCAATAGCTTTAATTCTTTGAACTAAAGT
>Ga0193960_1000318_pt1 | contig 20227 bp, 26 predicted proteins | sample FB_3_MG_FD_140338 | JGI IMG/M metagenome (GOLD analysis project Ga0193960, IMG submission 140338) | Microbial mat bacterial communities from the Broadkill River, Lewes, Delaware, United States - FB_3_MG | ecosystem: Environmental > Aquatic > Freshwater > River > Microbial mats | place: USA... | reverse complement strand
CTCATCGCCGATAATACTGCAGGGTCCCCTTGTGGAAACGTAGGTCGCCGCCAACTTCTAAGATGTTTTTTTGCCCTTTTTTTGTCATTATTACTTCTTCTTTTACACTTTTTTATTTATTTCTTATTGATTCTATTTTAATTTATTTAGATTGTTATGTAATTGTTATTTACTTTGTATATAATTTCTTATCTGATTAATAGAAAGCTATAAAAAATATTATATAAAGTCGCTCAACATTTATATAATGAAATTCTTTTTATTAAGAAAGAGATGTTTAACTCCATAAGTAAATTGACTGAATTAATATACTGTTATGTAAAGATAACAGTATATTATATGTTTTATTTATAACCTGCAGAATTAAATAAAAAGATACCTAGTACTATAATTAGTATACCACCTAAAATTTCTAATAAATAACTTTGAGAATCTAAAAAATCACCTGTTTTTTTATTTACTAAAATTGATAATATACCTGCTATAGAAATAGTCAATCCCATCCCTATACTCATAGTAATTGCAGCTAATACAGCTAATATATACTGTTCTAAAACTATACAAAATAATACAATAGTCATTACACCAGGACAAGGAACTATACCTGCACTGAAAGCAACAATATATTCACTTTTGTTCTGATTTTGTAATTTTCTCTCTTTTGAATTCTTTTCTTTGTACGCACTATAAATAAGGTACAAACCAATACATATAATCATAAAGGCAGAAATTTGCATTGTAAGGATTGACATCTCATTAAAGTTTTTTCTAAACATTGTTTTCAAAATATAAAAAATTCCAAATGTAAAAATAAGTGCAGATATTGCATGTATAATAGATATCATATATCCCATTTTAAATGCTTTTTTATAATCAGCTTTATTTGATGTAAAATAAAGTGCTACTAATGCTTTACCATGTCCAGGTCCTGCTGCATGTATAAGACCATATAAAAAAGCTATTGTTAAAACTATAAAAGATGTTTCATATAAATTATTATCATTTAAACTTCTTATTGTTGTAGATATGTAGCTATTGAGTTGATATTGTATTGTAATTATTTGTTTTAGTATTTGATTATACCATTCCATTATTTGAACTCCAATCTGTAGCCAAAGTAAAAGTCGTTATCTAAATCAGATACAATAGGGGTCACATCATTTATTTTTACAAAAGATTTTTTTAAAATCATTGCAATAAAAAAATCAGTATCTCCAAAATCAAAATATGTTTTATTTTTATCAAATTTTCCATTTATTTCAAAGGAATAACACAATCTATTATTCTCTATAAAAGAAGTAAATTTTTCTGGTTTTGGGAATTTTTGTATTTTTCCATCTATTGTTATTTCAGTATAAAAATTGTAATCTGACAATGAAATAAAGTAATTCTTATAAATATGCTCTTGCTCAGAAGAGTCTATTTTCCCATTTGCATTACCATCAAATTCCATTATCATCATAGATGATGTCATCTCATCAAGTTTCCAAATGAACTTAATATTTGTAATGAAATTATTTTTTATTTTGATATTTGGATAAACTTCAATAAATGTATGTGGATGTGATTGTAGTGCATTTAACAGTATTATTAAACTAATTAGTATTTTCATTTTTTCTTCTTATTGTATTTAACGATATTATAACATAAGTTCTTGAGAATTAATCTTGATAACAATTCTCAATATTAAGGATAAATTAAGAACTATTTGATATTATTACAATATTAATAATGAATATCAATATAAAAAAGGTTTTAAAATGTCAGATTTACAGTTAAGATTAAAAGTTAATAGATTGATAATTCAATCAGGTTTTGAGAAAAGAGAAGAGCTATTATCTCCAATTTTAAAAATTATGAAAATGAGACATGGTGATATTAATAAAGATCAAATATTAAGAATTACTAAGGAAGCATTAAAATGAGTGTATTAATTATAGGTGGAGATAATGTTTCTCAAATAAGTAATGTATTAAAAACATTGGGTGCTAAAAAAATTAAACATTGGGATGCAAGAAAAAAAGCAAGTGCATGTAAAAAAATTATTCCACTAGATACAAACTGTGTTGTTATGCTAACATCTTATTTAAATCATAATGCAATGAAACACTTTAAGACAGAAGCTAAAAAAAGAAAATTACCAATTGTGTGTTCAAAACAAAGTGTAAATTGTGTGTATGATGAATACCGAAAAATAATGAATATCACAAATTGTGATGATTGTTATGCTTCATTTGAGTGTAAATCGAAAAGATAAAAAGATGTGTTTATTGCCAAATATAAAAAATAGTGAATATTTAAATATATTTAGTATTATAAAAAATAGATTTGAACAACATAATCAATTGTTTACAATCAATAAACAAATAATTTTTAGAATACTATATGAATATAGTGAACATTTAAGTGTTGATGATATTGTCAATATAGCGTTAGCAAATTTTAAACAGAAATTGAATAGTTCTACAGTATATAGAATTATGTCTGCATTTGAAGTATTGGGAATTGTTGATAACATAATTGTAGATGATAAAAAAAGATTTGAATTGATTTATTTTAGACAACCACATTATCATTTATACTGTCAAGAATGTAATAATGTTATCGAATTTGAAAGTTTAGAGATACATAATCTATTTTTAAAAGAATTAGACAAAATTGACTTTAAACCAACAAATTTTAATGTAATAATAAATGGAGTTTGTAAAAAATGTCAAAATTAATAAAACTTATAAAAAATATTTTTAAAAAATATTCTAAATGTAATGGAATATATAAAAATTGATTTTAAAAGAGGAGTAAAGAAAAAGATTACATGTTAAATAAGTAGTGGTGCTATAAAGCAGATTAAAATGAAAGATGCAAGGATTTCAGTAATTACATCTTTCATTCAAAATATTTATAAAATAAATTGAATAGAAGTATAACATAAAAGGAAAAAAAATGAAAAAGATATATATCAGTACAATTGCAGCAGCGATTTTAACAACAGGTGCAATGGCGCAAAGTAATACAATTAAAGAAGCATTTGCAAATGGTAAAGCAAGTGGAGATATTTCTGTATATACTGAAAGAGTAAACAATAGTGGAGATACTAAAGATTCTGGTTTTTCAATGACATCAATAGGTCTTAATTATGAAACAGATTCAGTAAATGGATTTGCTGCTGCTTTAGGTATGAGAACAAATCATAAGTTACATGAAAAAGAAGATGGTGACTTTGATGAAACAACACCAAAAACTGTTTTAAATACAGCAAATATCTCATATACAAATGATTATGCAACTATTATAGCTGGTCGTCAAGAGATTGATTTAGAATGGATTGGTGATTATCATGAAGCAGTAGTAGGTGCATTTACTGTTATTCCAGATACAACTATAGTAGTTGGTCATACTACAAGATTTATGGCAGCAGATAATGATGCTGAATTAGAAAAAATGGGTGACATTGGAAAAGATGGTGCAAGTGTAATTGATGTGAAATATGAAGGTCTTAAAAACACTACAATTAATCCTTACTTTATGAATGCAAATGATTTATTTAGTGCTTACGGTTTAAAAGTTGATACATCTATTGCAGGTATTAATCTTACTGCTCATTATGCAGCTACAAATGAAGATGAAAAAGGGAAAGAAGATGGTTCTATTGCTCATTTAGAAATTGGTACTACTGTTTCTGATATTGAGTTAGCAGCTGGTTATATTACAAATGATAAAAATGGTGCTGCTGGTTCTATTACAGCTCTTGGAGATAATATTGATCCTAGTGAAGATTTAGGTGATTTTATTTATGATGAAGTTGATGCTGATGCTATTTATGCAAGTATCGCTGCTGAAATCTCTTCTGTATCTTTAAGTGCTTTATATACTACAGTAAATTATGGTACAAATGATGATAAAGTTTCTGAAATTGTTCTTACTGCTGGAGCTTCTATTACTGATGAATTAGCTCTTGATTTATTAGTTTCTTCTGTTGATGCCGAAAATAGTGATGATGATAGTGATAAAATTACTTTAATGGCTTCTTACTCGTTCTAAGAAGATTAGAAATAAAAAGAAAGATATTTAATCTTTCTTTTTATTCAAAACTTTTATTTAATAAAAAATATTGTAGCATACAGTAATTTTTTATAAGGATTTTAAAATGAAATCATACACAGCTGATATATGCGATAAATACCCAAATAACGTACAAGTTCTAAACCCTAACTTCCAATCTTATGGTGGAGTTTCAATGTGCCAAGGAGAGATTACTACGATTAAGCTCTACGAGGATAATAAAGGATTAGTAGAACTTTTAAGAGATACAAATGGAGAAGGTAAAGTTTGTGTAGTTGATGTAGTAGGTGAATATTGTGCAGTTGTAGGTGATACCCTTATGAACTATGCTTACAAAAATAACTGGAAAGGTATTATTATCAATGGTTATGTAAGAGACACACATGAAACATTACAAATACCAGTAGGTCTATGGGCATTGGGAACATACCCTTTTAAAAGTCAAAAAAAGCATGATGCAATTTTAAATGAAACACTAAACTTTGGAAATGTTACCTTCAATGAAGGTGAATTTATCTACGCCGATAATGATGGAATAATCGTTACCAAAACTCATATCTAATTATAATCTAGCTATAATTCCAAATAAATATACATAAATTTGGGATTATAATGCAACTTTTATCAAATAAAAATATTCTTATTGCAGCAACAGGTAGCATTGCTATATATAAAACTTTAGAATTAGTGAGACTCTATGTCAAAGCTGGTGCAAATGTTAAAGTTATCATGACTCAAAGTGCAAAAAAATTTGTGACTCCTCTCGCATTTGAAACTATTTCACAAAATACTATTTTAGATGATACAAATGAAAACTGGAATAAAGAGAGTATTGACAACCATATTGCTATAGGAAAATGGGCAGATATATTTGTGATTGCACCAGCTACTGCTAATACTATCAATAAATTAGCAAATGGAATATCCGATAATATTTTACTTGAAACAGCCATTGCATATCCTAGAATTAAACTCATATCCCCCGCAGCAAATACAAATATGATAAACAATCCTATTACAAAAGAGAGTTTAAACAAACTTACACAATGTAATTTTAAAATTGTCCAACCACAGGTAAAAGAACTTGCTTGTAGAGATGTTGGAAATGGTGCAATGGCAGATATCGAAGATATTTATCACGCTACTTTAAAAGAGTTATTAAATGATAGTTATTGGTTAAATAGAAAAGTAGTATTAACTGGTGGTGGTACAATAGAAAAAATTGATGATGTACGATTTATCAGTAATTTTAGTAGTGGGAAAATGGCTGCTTCACTTGCAACTGCATTGTATTATAAAGGTGCTGATGTTTGTTTAATAACCACTAAGCACTTAGATATCCCAAAAGATATACATACTATTAATGTTCAGCATACAAAAGAGATGTTTGAATATACTCAACGTAATCTAGAGATTGCAAAAAAGGGGAAAATGACCCCAACTTCATTAATGAATAATGCAGAGATGGAACTCGTTATAAAAAAACCATACTTCTTTAGTGTTGCTGCTGTGAGTGATTATATCCCTAGCTTCCCTAAAAGTGGGAAACTCAAAAAAAATGAAATTGGAAAAGTTTGGCAATTAGAGTTAGAAAAAAATAGAGATATTTTAGATACAGTTGACAAAAAAGATATCTATAGTATTGGATTTAAAGCAGAACTCGATGAAACAGTTGCAAAAGAAAATGCAAAAAATATGTTAAAAAACAAAAAAATTGATGCAGTTTGTTTAAATGTCATAGATAAAGAAAATAATTTTGGTTCTAATACAAACGAGATAGAGTTAATAACTGAAAATACAAATACAATAATGCCAAAAGATTCAAAACTTAATATTTCATTTAGCATCTTAAACCATTTAAAAGAGCAATTCAGTGAATAAAATAACTATACCAAACCATTTAGCAATTATAATGGATGGAAACGGAAGATGGGCAACAGAAAAAGGTCTTAATAGAACAAAAGGTCATGAAGAGGGTGCAAAAACAGTACGAAAAATTACAACTCATTGTGCCAAAATAGGAATCAAATATCTTACATTATATGCGTTTAGTACAGAAAATTGGTCCCGTCCTAAATTAGAAGTTGAATTTCTTATGAAGCTTTTAGAAAAATACTTTAAAAGTGAATTGAGTGTCTATCTTGAAAATAATATTAAATTTAAAGCAATAGGAGACTTAAGTAAGTTTTCACAAAGATTACAAAAAATCATTCAAGAAACAGAAGAAAAAACTTCTCATTGTACTGGTCTTACACAAGTTCTAGCATTAAATTATGGCAGTCGTGATGAGATTACAAGAGCTGTAAAAAAACTACAAAATAAAAATTTAGAAATCACTGAAAAAAATATTGAAAATCATTTAGATACAGCAGGTGTTCCAGATGTAGATCTTCTTATACGTACAAGTGGAGAAGTAAGAGTTTCAAATTATTTGTTATGGCAAATTGCTTATGCAGAGATGTTTTTTACAAACACCTATTGGCCAGAGTTTACTCCATACGAACTTGATGATATACTATCCGATTTTGATACGAGAGAAAGACGATTTGGTGGAATTTGAAATACTTAGCATTATCATTTTTGGATTGATAATTGGAAGTTTTTTAAATGTTTTAATTTATCGTTTACCTTTAGGTATCTCTTTACTCAAGCCTAGAAGATCTTTTTGTACAAACTGTAATATAAAAATCAAATGGTATGAAAACATTCCAATAATATCTTATATACTATTGAAAACTCGATGTTCTTCATGTAAAAAAAAGATTTCTATTCTTTACCCACTAGTGGAACTATTAACATCTGCTATTACACTTCTTTTATTTCTTAAATTACATTTTACAGTAGAGTTTTACTTCATAAGTACAATTTTTTATCTTTTAATAGTATTGTCATTTATAGATTTACAATATAAAGCTGTACCTTATACTTTACTCATTGTTATTGTTACCATAACCCTATTTTATTTATTTTATCTTCACAAAGAAAATTTATCAACTTTTTTTATATTTACTGGTACTATAGTTACAATTGAATTTTTTCTTACTTATTATATTCAAAATGTTAAAGCAAAAATATTTAATGATGATTCTTTAAAAATTCAAAAGGCTTTAGGAGAAGGTGATATTCCTATTATTGCAATCATTGGAGGTATTTTAGGTTTACAATTTGGAATACTCGCTATATTCCTATCAGCTATTTTAGCTATAATTCCATCGTTAATTAATAAAGTATTTAAAAATGAGATAGAAACGCCATTTATACCTTATTTATCATTATCTCTAATTATTATTTATTTAAGTGGAGATAAAATTTTAAACATTTTAAAAGGATTGTATTTAGTATGAAATTATTAAAAAAATATTTACTTTTAAATTATTCTGAAACATTTTTTCCAATTTTTCTTACTTTATATACGATTACCTCTATTATTTTTCTTGTTAAAATTGCATCACTAACATCTATTATACAAATTAATTTTTTAGAACTCATCGAACTTTATTCCTATTCTATACCAACGATATTATTTTATACCTTACCCATCTCAGTTTTTATATCACTAGCTTTAACTCTAAGTAAACTATCAAATGAATATGAACTCATAGTGATTACTAGTTTTGGGTTAAATCCTATAAAAATTTTAAAGCTAATTCTACCAACTATTTTATTATCAAGTTTGTTATTACTCTTATTATCTTTAGCACTTATACCTAAATCTTCTTCAATGAAAAAAATTTTTTTAGAAAATAAAAAGATTGATGCACAATTCAATATTAAAGCAAGTGAATATGGTCAAGCATTTGGGAAATGGCTTATTTATGTAAACGAGGAAAATAAAGGGATATATAAAGATATCGTTTTATTCCAACAAGAAAATGAAAAAGATACTTTTGTAATCGCAAAAAACGCAACAATAAATAATGATGGAACATCATTAAGTCTTAACTTAAATACTGGAAAAGCAATCAATATAGCAAAAGAAATCAATCAAATTGACTTTAATAAAATGGTTATAAATAATGATTTAAAATCGCCTTCTATCATCAATAATTTAGATGATTTGATACTCTATTGGAAAGATATCACTACAGATAAAGGGAAAGCTTCAGATTTTACTTTTGCTGTTTTAATGTCACTTTTTCCACTCATATCAATATTTTTTATTATATATTTGGGATACTTCAATCCACGATATCAGAAAAACAATTCCACACTTTTAGCACTTACCTTTACTACTATTTTTTTAGTTGTATCACATAAATTAGCTAAAGAAGTGGGACTTTTCTCATTATCTTATATTCCTACTCTTTGGATATTATTGAGTGTAGTTATCTATCACTTTAAAATAAAACCACATTATTAAGGTTTTTTTTGAAAATTAAAATTACACTTTCTTATGATGGAACAAACTTTAATGGTTCACAAATACAGCCAGATTGTCCTACTGTTCACTCTAAATTATTAGAAGTCTTATCTGTTATAAATATTAAAACTACTTTAGATTTTAGTGGACGTACAGATAAGGGAGTACATGCTTTTAAACAAGTTGTCTCATGTACTATACCAACTTTTTGGAAAGATTTAAAAAAACTACAAAAAGTACTTAATAAACAGCTTCCAAATTCTCTTTATATACGAAATATTCAAAAAGTAAATGATGATTTTCATGCACGTTTTAGTGCAAAAAAAAGGGAATACAGATATCTTATTAGTCCAAAAAAACTTTCCCCATTTAACAGTAACTATATGAGTTATTATGAAAAAATAAACCGTGAAAAAATCAATGATGCGATTAAACTATTTGTTGGAATCCATGATTTTGAATTTTTTAGTAAAAAAGGGAGTGACCCTGTATCTACAGTAAGAGAGATATATGCAATAAATTTTTATGAATATAATGGTATTTATATTTTAAACTTTAAAGCTAACTCCTATTTAAGAAGTCAAATAAGAATGATTGTAGATTTTATAATGAAAGTATCTTCAGGGAAATTATCTCTTGATGATTTAAAAAATCAATTAGAGAAAAAAGAGCTTATTTCGTGGACGTTAGCACCACCAAATGGACTTTATCTTAGTAAAATACACTACTAAGTTAAAGTCTATTATTCTTAGGATTATAGCCTTTCTGGCATCTCATCTTTAAAAGCAATTTTTTCAGCATTTTCCAAAATATCTTCAGCCCCATCATCTATCATCTCTTGCGCTAACAAAATACCTAAATTTTCACATTCTTCAATATTTTTACTTAATGATTTCAGTAAAATATTTGTTCCATCTGGATATCCAATCATACTTTGCAAAGTAACAGTATTATTTGTAATAGTTGCATTACAAGCAACAGGTGCAGAACACCCTGCTCCTATTTTAGCAATAAAATCTCGCTCCGCTTTGGTACAAATAAAAGTATTTTCGTCATTTACACTCATAGCTATCTCTTTAAGCCTTGGATTATTCGAAACAATCTCTATACCTAAAGAAGCCTGTCCCATAGGTGGAATCATCATCTCCAAAGGTAATTTTTGTGTAAATGGGATATCTTTTAAAAGATCCAATCTTTCAAGTCCTATCCACGCTAAAATAATAGCATCATATTGACCCTCCGCTAGTTTTCGTAAACGAGTATTTACATTTCCACGTAAATCTTTTACTTTTAAATCTGGTCGTTTTGAAAGTAGTTGCATTCTTCTTCTTAAACTAGTAGTCCCAACAACAGCACCTTTTGGTAAATCGGCTAAAGACTTATATGTATGAGAAAGAAATACATCACTTTGATCTTGTCTTTGCGTTATAGAAACCAACTCTAAACCATCAGGGATATAAGTCGGTACATCTTTTAAACTATGCACAGCCAAATCAGCATTTCCAGCTAGCATCTCATCTTCAAGCTCTTTTGTAAAATGACCCTTTCCACCCACTAATGCAAGTGGTTTATCTAAAATTTTATCACCCTTACTTACTATTTTATTTAATTCAACAGTAATATCAGGAAACGATGTTTCAATTCTTTCTTTGATATGATATGCTTGCCAAAGTGCTAAGTCACTTGCTCTTGTTGCTATAACTAATTTTTCCATCTATTCACCTATTATTTTAAATATTGTTCGTATTGCATTCTAGTTTTGTCTATTTCACCATCTAAAAATAAAGTTGGTGTACCATTAACAAAGGCTTCATCTGACATATCGATATCTTTTTGCAATGCTTTATTTAATTGCTCGTCATTAATTTGTTCTATAGTTATATTTGTTTTAAATACTTTATTAAAATGATCTAATGCTTTTTGATTGTCATTTTCCGCATAGGCATCATAAAAATTACCAAAGTTTGTTGTATAAACTCTATAATCAACATTTTTTATACCCATTTTTCTTGCAATCATTGATGCTTTTGATAATGTTCTTGCTGTTGGATGCATATCTAACGGTAAATGGTAATAATATAAAGCGATATTTTTTGGATTATCCATCACATTTTTAATAATAAAAGGTACTTCATCTAAACAAATAGGACATAATGGATCAGAAAATAGTACCAAAGTATGTTTTGCATTTGGGTTTCCTGCAATCAGATGTTTTTTATCAAAATATTTTTTGCCTAATTTTGGATATAACATATCTTTAAATGATCTTTTCGTTTTTGCATTTATAAGTTCTGTTGTTATTAACTTCCCATTCGTAAATAATGTATCTTTTTGAGTTAATTGTTTCCCTTTGACTGTAAAAGTTAAATTAAATACATACCCATACCAACCATTTTCTTTTAAATCTTTTTTTAAAACAATTGCAACATCATTTAGTTCAATTTTTTGTCTTTTTAAAATACTTGATATTTTCCTTTTTTCGTATTTTAAAATACTTTCATCTATTTTTTTATCAGCTAGTAAACAACTACTTAAGAGTGTTATTATCGTCAATAACTTCAACATCAATGATCTCATCTGTATTCCTTTTATAATTTGAATTGTTTGTATTTTTTGTATTTGCATTAGTAAATCTACTTCTATCATATCCAAAATCAGATGTACTAAAATTTGTAGAATATGTTGTTCTATGTGTAGGTGTTTTAAACTTAAATATCTTACTAAATACTACTACTAAAAAAGAAAATTGTAACATAATACCTAAGATATCTGTAAAAAATCCTGGTACTATTAATAAAACAGCACCTATTGCTTTTCCTGCATTTTCTTTTATAAAGTCTTCTTGCGTTATTTGTCCTGTTCTGGCTTTTTCAATACTTTCTGCTAAAGATACTTTAAAATTCTTCAGTATAAAAATACCAATTATGGCAGTTAATAAAATTTCAAAAAAAGTGTTTAATCCACCAATTTTACCTGCAATTGTTGAGGAGATCATCACTTCCAAAAATAGATATATAAAAAAATAGATCATTTTACTTCCTAATTATTATTTATTTTTAAAATAGATTTTTCTAAATGATATAATTCATATCGTATTGATTTAAAATTTTCACTTGATTTTATATCAATTAGTTTTGTAAACTCTTCAAGTACTCTTGAACTCTCTTGTGCTCTTTTAAAATTTGCAATTAAAATAGATGATAAATCAGTTCTATTTTGCTCTGATACAGTAGAGGTTTTTAAAACATCATTTTGTATATCTCGTGAATTTAAAAGTTCATCATAAATTGAAATTCGAGAATTGTGTCTAAGAGTTTTTAATTTAGTAGCTATTGATTTATCATTAAATATATAGCGATAGATATCCTCAACTACACGAATACCTTCTCTTAGTCGATTTAAATTTGCGTCTATTAGACGCAAATTTTCTTTAGTCATCTTTGCTATTAAAAGCTGCAAAAATTTGTAATAATGAGATGAATAGATTTAAGAAATCTAAATATAATGCAATAGCAGCTTCAATTGGAGTAGAAAAACCACCTTTTATAATTTGTTGTGTATCATATAAGATAAATGCACTAAATACTAGTGCCCCAACCATTGCAATCCCTAATTGAAGAATAGGAGAACCGATAAATATATTACTTATTGAACCTACAATTAAAATAATAACTGCAATCATTAACATTTTACCCATACTAGAGTAATCTTTTTTTGTAGTTAAAGCAAACATAGATATACCACCAAATGCAACTGATGTCATTAAAAATGCTTGTGCTACAATTGAAGCACCACTTGGCATATTAAATACACTACTTAATAAAGGTGTAATAGTTAATCCACTTATAAATGTAAATGCGAATAAAACAACTAAATTAATACCTGGTTTATCTTTTACAGCATAAATTCCAAATAATAATGCAAGTTCTAAAATAACTAATCCCCAATACCAGCTAGATATGAAACTAACCATACCTAAACCAATATAAGCACCAGCAGTAGCAGCTAATAATGAACTAGCAAATAATTGATAAGTACTTTTTAAAAAAGCCATAACATCAGTGGGAGCAGATTGAGTCTCTCTTGATGAAGTATATGCTTCTTTGTTTTGTGAATGAGTTGAATCATTGTTATTAGATAAATAATCTCTATTGTACATTGACGTTCCTTTAAATTTTATAGTATGATTTTATAGTTATTTTCTTAAATTTATCTTTAATTATGAGAATTAACATTTTGTATTTAATATCTTCCTCTTGTTTATACTTCTCTAAACTTTTTTGGCTATAATATTTCTAATTTTAAAGATGTAAAATAATTAAAGACCATTAACCATTTAGGAGACAAATATAATGTTAGATGTAGTAGAAATTCAAAAAATACTTCCACATAGGTACCCTTTTTTATTAGTAGATAAAGTTACAGAGATGAACGAAGGTGAAGATATAATTGCATACAAAAATATTTCAATCAGTGAGCCAGTATTTCAAGGTCACTTCCCAGGGCATCCAATCTATCCAGGTGTTATGATACTTGAAGGTATGGCACAAGCCGGTGGAATTTTAGCACTAAAAAGTTCAGGACTTACAGATGAAGAGATTAAACAAAAAGTTATCTATTTTATGAGTATTGATGGTGCAAAGTTTAGAAGTCCAGTAAAACCTGGTGATAAATTAGAATATAGAATCAAAGTATTAAAATTAAGAAAAAATCTTATTGTGCTTGAAGGTAAAGCTTATGTAGAAGATACGTTAGTAAGTGAAGCAGAGCTTAAAGCTATGGTTGTAGACAAATAGTACAATGAGTATTCATGCAACAGCAATCATTGAAAATGGTGCAACTTTAGGAAACAATGTAACAATTGGTGCTTATACGATTATTGGTTCAAATGTAACCATTGGAGATAATACAACTGTAGGGAGTCACACTTTCATTGAAGGTAATACTAATATAGGAGCTAACAACAGAATATTTTCACATGCAGTTCTAGGAACTGAGCCACAGGATCTTAAGTTTAATGGTGAAGAAACATTTTTAATCATTGGCGATAATAATACTATTAGAGAGCATACTTTTATAAATACTGGTACTGCTGGTGGTGGATATAAAACTATAATAGGAAATAAAAACTTAATTATGGGGCATGTTCATATCGGCCACGATTGTATTATAGAAAACAATATTGTTATTGCAAATTCTACAGTCCTTGCTGGTCATGTTGAGATTTCAAGTAATGCTGTAATTGGAGGAATAAGTGCCATTCACCAATTTTGCAAAGTTGGAGAATTTGCTATGCTAGGAGGTGGTTCTATAGTAGTACAAGATATACCACCTTATTGTATTTGTGAAGGTAACCGTGCTTCTTTAAGAGGTCTTAATATAAATGGATTAAGAAGAAACCTAGAAAATAGAGAAGATATACAACAGATTAAAAAAGCATACAAACAACTATTTGATTCAGGGAATCCATTAGCCCAAAATGCTAATGAACTATTAAAAAATTCAGAAAATAAATATGTAAAAATATTAGCTCAATTTGTATTAGATACAAAAAGAGGAATACCTTTTACAAGAAAGTAAAAAAATGAAAAAAGAAAAACTAATTTGCGATTTTTGCGGGGTAACAGATACCCTAGAAAATCCTGTAATTGCAGGTGAAAAAGCTACTATTTGTCAATCTTGTGCAAAATCAGCTTATGAAATAATAGAAAAACACAAAAACGATTCTGCAGATTCTAATGAACTCGACAATTCATCAAATGAAAAGATTAAACAAAATATTTTAACACCAAAAGAGTTAAAAGAGATATTAGATGAATATGTTATCGGTCAAGAAAAAGCTAAAAAAGTTTTAAGTGTGGCAGTTTATAATCATTATAAACGAATTTTTAAACAAAGTGATAGCGAAGATGTAACAGAGTTAACAAAATCAAATGTTTTATTAATAGGTCCTACAGGAAGTGGAAAAACTTTATTAGCACAAACTATTTCAAAATACCTTGATGTTCCTTTAGCTATAGCTGATGCTACAAGTTTAACGGAAGCTGGATATGTTGGTGATGATGTTGAAAACGTAGTTACAAGACTGATTCAAGCAGCAGATGGTGATATTAAAAAAGCAGAACAAGGGATTATATTTATTGATGAGATAGATAAAATCGCAAGAATGAGTGAAAATAGAAGTATCACAAGAGATGTAAGTGGAGAAGGTGTACAGCAAGCTTTATTAAAAATTGTAGAAGGTAGCCAAGTAAATGTACCACCAAAAGGTGGAAGAAAACATCCTGGACAAGACTCATTGCAGCTTGATACTACAAATGTATTATTTATTTGTGGTGGTGCTTTTGATGGCATGAAAGATATCATTGGCAAACGCGAAGGTGGAAATATTTTAGGTTTTAATCAAGAGAAAAAAACTAAAGTAGAACAAGATAATATCATGGAAAAAATTGAAGCTGATGATTTAGTGAAATATGGTTTAATTCCAGAATTAATTGGTAGACTTCACATGACGGCGATTTTAGAAGAGATTGATGAAGAAGCTATGATTCATATTTTAAAAGAACCTAAAAACTCTTTGGTAAAACAGTATACAAAACTTTTTAAAATGGATGATGTAGATTTAGAATTTGATGATAAATCACTTGAAGCAATTGCAAAAGCTGCTATTGATAGAAAAACAGGTGCCAGAGGTTTACGATCAATTTTAGAAGATATTATGTTAGATGTAATGTATGAATTACCTGAATATAAAGGTAAAAAAGTTACCATAACAGAAGATGTTGTAAATAAAACAAAACTACCACAAGTGGTATAAAAAGGTATAAAAATGATTTTTGATAAGTTTATTGGTTGGTTTTCAAGTGATATGGCAATAGATCTTGGTACTGCAAATACTATTGTTTCTGTTAAAGGGAAAGGTATTATTATAAATGAGCCATCAGTTGTTGCAGTACAACACGATAGATATGGTAGAGATAAGATTCTTGCAGTTGGTAAAGAAGCTAAACAGATGATTGGTAAAACACCTGTAAATATTCAAGCAGTTCGTCCTATGAAAGATGGAGTTATTGCAGATTTTGAGATGACTGAAAGAATGATAAGATATTTCATTGAAAAAGCACATGGTAGAAAATCATTTTTACGACCTAGAATTATTATTTGTATTCCACATGGTATTACACAAGTTGAAAGAAAAGCGGTACGAGAGTCTGCATTAAGTGCAGGGGCAAGAGAAGTTTATCTTGTAGAAGAACCTATGGCAGCTGCTATTGGTGCTGGTATACCTGTAAGTAGTCCAAATGGTTATGTTGTTGTAGATATCGGTGGTGGTACAACCGAGATTGGTGTTACATCTCTTGGTGGATTAGTATTAAGTAAATCTATTAAAGTAGCTGGTGATAGATTTGATAAATCAATTGTAGATTATGTTCGACAAAACTTTAACCTTTATATAGGTGAGAGAACTGCAGAAAGTATTAAACTTGAAATAGGGACTGCAATTAAACAAACAAAAGATACTACAATTAAAGTTAAAGGAAGAGATAGTTCTGGATTATTAACTACAATTGAACTTACAAGTGAAGGTGTAAGAACTGCCTTGCATGAACCATTAAAAGAGATTTCACTTGCTGTTAGACAAGTACTAGAAGAGATGCCACCTGATTTAGCTGGTGACGTTGTAGATAATGGTGTTGTTTTAACTGGCGGTGGAGCTTTAATTCGAGGACTTGATAAATACCTTACAAGTGACATCAAACTTCCTGTACGTGTTGCAGATGATCCTTTATTGGCTGTTGCTTATGGAACTAGTAAAACATTAGATGAAGAGTCATTACTTAGATTAATCTCGAATGAATAAAAAGTTTTTACTTTTTTCAATAATAGTTATCATTGGTATTTTATACATATTTAATATAGAAAGAATTGTACAACAAAAACTTTCTTTATTAAATAAATCTATCCAATCATCATCTATACAATTATTTACAACAATTAATAATACAATTGATAAATATTTAGTAAAACTAGATTATATAACTCAATTAAAATCATCGAATGAATTGCATTTAAAATATAAGATATTATATGATGTAACACTTAATAAACTCAATGAGATGAAGAGAAATAGTGATATGCTCAACAATAGTGACCTTCACTTAGAATTAGAAAAAGTAAAAGTACTTTCATATTATAAGTTCAATGATTACTCTAGAGTTGTCATCGATAAAAATGATTTAGACAAAACAAAAATATATGCACTTATTACTTTTGATGGATATAGTGCTGGAATCGTCCTTAATAAAAACAACTCCTCTATTGCATATTTAAATGAAAATAAACGTTGTAACTATACTGTATTTATAGGAAAAGAAAATGCTCCTGGAATTACTAGTGGAGTAGAGAATAATGGGAAAATATTAATTAAATATGTCCCTATATGGAAAAAAATCTCATTAGGAGATGAAGTGATTACTAGTAGTATGGATAGTATTTTTCCATACGGCATAAAAGTAGGGAAAGTAACAGATATCAATATTCAAGATAACATACAAGAGATTCAAGTAACTCCTTATGCTAAAACTTTAGGTAATAGAAATTATTATCTATACGATAATTCAAATCTACTTAAAGAAGTTAATAAGTAGACATAATATTATCTACAGCATCCCAAGATAAAGATGCTGTATCTTCTTTTTTAAACATATTAAATATATATCGTGCAAACATATCAGTTTCTACATTTACCTTTGAATTAATATTATATGTTTGAAATAAAGTATTTTCTATCGTATGTGGAATAATTGTTAATCGAAAAGAATCATTAACAATTTCATTCACAGTTAAACTGATACCATCTATGGTAATAGAACCTTTATCGATAACATACTTCATAAATTTTTTGGGAATAGAAACAAAAAAATCTGTCGAATTTCCATTTTGCATAATATTTGTAATTTTTCCAATACAATCAACATGCCCCTGTACAATATGACCCTCAAATCTATCACCCATCATCATAGCAGGTTCAATATGAACCTTTCCAGAATAATTTTCCATTGCTAAAGTTGATTGAGATTCAGGAGATAATTCTACACTAAAAGTACCTTCATAAAGTTCAATCACTGTTAAACATGCACCATTTATCGCAATACTATCACCTATTTTTGGTATGTAGTCCGCTTTTATTGTTAATGTATTATTGGAGAAGCTAGTTACTTCTGCCATTTCTCTTATAAGTCCTGTAAACATTCGTGGATTATACCATAACTTTTATTTAAGTAAAAAATTGTAAACTTCTTTTAAAATATAAAAAGGTAATTTATCAAAACTATATCTGTATTTATTATGATAATATTATTGACAAGTTGTGCCAACATACAGCCACATAAATCAATCAGTTCTACAATAATCATAAAAACACCTACTCTAAAGTTTTACGATACTGGTTTTATTTCATATTATGATGATTATATTCACTTACAGTTATTGAGTGTTGGAAATACTCTATTTGATATCTCTATATATAAAGAAAAAATATGTGAAAGTACTTTCAAATGTATACCATCTTCTCAATTTAATCAAAAATATTTAGATATTTCATATAAAGATGACTTTTTGTATAATCTTTTACAGAAAAAACGTATCTATTTTAAAGATATAAAAAAGAAAATTTTAATCAAAGTTAAATAAGGAAAATAAAATGAATAAATTTGTTGGAGCACATGTAAGTGCTAGTGGAGGAGTACAAAATGCACCTTTAAATGCAATGGCAATAGGTGCTCATGCATTTGCACTTTTTACAAAAAATCAAAAAAGATGGGATGCAAAACCATTTGAAACAAAAACATTAGATGCATGGTTTAAAAACCTTGAAGAGAGTAAAATCTTACCAAAACATATTTTACCTCATGATAGTTATTTAATCAACCTAGGAAATCCAGATAATGAAAAATTAGAAAAATCAAGAAATGCTTTCATTGATGAGTTAGAAAGATGTGATATTTTAGGTTTAGATAGGCTTAATTTTCATCCAGGAAGTCATTTACAAAAGTTTGGGAAAAAAGATCCTGAATATAATGAGAAAATTCATTATGCAGAATTAGAATGTTTAGATTTAATTGCAGATTCTATAAATTTTGCTCTTGATAAAACAAAAAATGTAAAGGCAGTTATAGAAAATACTGCAGGCCAAGGGACAAATTTAGGATATAAATTTGAGCACTTGGAATATATAATTGATAGAGTTGAAGATAAAAGTAGAATTGGCGTTTGTATTGATACCTGTCATATGTTTACAGCTGGCTATGATATAAGAACAAGAGAAGCTTACGATAAAACATGGAATGAATTTGATAAGATTGTAGGACGTGAATTTTTAATGGGTATGCATATAAATGATTCCAAACCAGCTCTAGGAAGCCGTGTAGATAGACATCATAGTTTAGGTGAGGGTGAGATTGGTTGGGATGCTTTTGAATACATAATGAATGATTCTAGAATGGATGATATTCCATTGATACTTGAAACAATTGATGAAACAATTTGGGATAAAGAGATAAAAGAGATGTATAATTTAGTAAAATAAGTCTCGCTAATAAAAAAGCCTCTATTATAAAATAATAGAGGCTTTTTTTATACTATAAATAAGAGTATTAAGCAAAGCTTCCTAATGACATAAGTCTATCATATCTATTTTGATCTCTTTCCTCTTTAGAAAGTTTTTGTAGTTCTGATACTTGATCTAAGAAATAATCACCTAAAGCAGATACCGCATCTTCCTTATTTCTATGTGCACCAATTAAAGGTTCATTAATAACATCATCAATTAAGTTTGAATCTTTTAAATATGAAGGTGTAATTTTTAAAGCGCTCGTAGCAGTTTCTACCATATCTTGGTTTTTCCATAAAATACTAGCACAACCCTCAGGTGAAATTACAGAATATACACTGTATCTCATCATTGCTAATTTATCACCTACAGAGATAGCCAGTGCTCCACCAGAACCACCTTCCCCTATTACTACTGATACAATAATAGTATCTAAATCACTTAGTTCAAATAAGTTTCTTGCAATTGCTTCACTTTGAGATCTCTCTTCAGCCCCAATACCTGGATATGCACCCGGAGTATCTACTAAAAATAGAATAGGCAAGTTAAATTTTTCAGCTAATTTAGCAGCTCTTAAAGCTTTTCTATATCCTTCAGGATTAGGCATACCAAAATTTCTTTTGATTTTATTTTTAACACCACGACCTTTTTGTTCACCAATAACTACACATTTAGTATCACCAATATACCCTAAATAACAAACAATAGCTTGATCATCTGCTAGATGTCTATCTCCGTGAATTTCATATTCATCAGTCATTAAACCCTTGATATAATCCATAGCATAAGGTCTATCAATATGTCGAGCTAATTTTAGTTTTTGAAAATCAGTAAGGTTAGAATACGTTTTTTCTACTGCTTTAGATAATTTTTTTTCTAAAATTGACACCGCGTACTCGTCTGCTTTTGTTTTCGCAACAATAATATCATCTTCAATTTTTTTTAAATCTTGTTCAAAATCTAAATATGTAGCCATAATTTGTACCTACTTTGTATATTTTTTCATAATTACTACACCATTTGTTCCACCAAAACCAAATGAATTACTCATAATTACATTTAAGTCAGCTTCTCTAGCAACATTTGGAACATAATCTAAATCACAATTTTCATCAGATTCTACTTGGTTAATAGTTGGAGGGATAATTCCATCATCCATAGCTTTAATTGCAATAATTGCCTCTAAAGCTCCT
>Ga0193960_1000312_pt1 | contig 20296 bp, 16 predicted proteins | sample FB_3_MG_FD_140338 | JGI IMG/M metagenome (GOLD analysis project Ga0193960, IMG submission 140338) | Microbial mat bacterial communities from the Broadkill River, Lewes, Delaware, United States - FB_3_MG | ecosystem: Environmental > Aquatic > Freshwater > River > Microbial mats | place: USA... | reverse complement strand
CAGTTGGCTAGAGCCTCTGCCTTCCAAGCAGATTGTCGCGAGTTCGAGTCTCGTCTCCCGCTCCATTATAAATTTACACTGGACGCGAAGTTATATCTGACATTTCAATATTTCAAATATACACAATAAATTTATTTATTAAAATCCTATGTAATCATTTCAATTTTATTTTTAATTCAGGTTAATTATAATATAATTCGCCCACGTAGCTCAGGGGTAGAGCACTTGCTTGGTAAGTAAGAGGTCGTAAGTTCAAGTCTTATCGTAGGCTCCACTTATACTAATGGGTAATATAATACATAATATCTCTTTGAATAGATTAGCTAAAGGCTTATCTACTCAGAGAGTAACAAAATTTTAAGGAAACATTATGGCAAAAGAAAAATTCGAACGAAGTAAACCGCATGTAAATATCGGTACTATTGGTCACGTCGATCATGGTAAAACTACATTAACAGCAGCAATCTCAGCAGTTTTAACAAACAAAATGGGTGGAGAGATGATGGATTACGATGCAATCGATAATGCACCAGAAGAAAGAGAAAGAGGAATTACAATTGCTACTTCTCATATTGAATATGAAACAGATACTAGACACTATGCTCACGTTGATTGTCCAGGTCACGCCGATTACGTTAAAAATATGATTACAGGTGCTGCTCAAATGGATGGTGCTATCTTAGTTATTGCTTCTACTGATGGTCCTATGGCACAAACAAGAGAACATATTTTATTATCTAAGCAAGTTGGTGTACCTTACATCGTTGTTTTCATGAATAAAGAAGATCAATTAGACGATGAAGATAAAGAAGAGATGTTAGAATTAGTTGAAATGGAAATTAGAGAACTTCTAGAAGAATATGAATTCCCAGGTGATGACACTCCAATTATTGCAGGTTCTGCATTCCAAGCACTAGAAGAAGCTAAAGCTGGTAAAGATGGTGAATGGACTGCTAAAATTATGGAATTAATGGATGCTGTTGATGCATACATCCCTACACCAACAAGAGAAACTGATAAGTCTTTCTTAATGCCAGTTGAAGATGTTTTCTCAATAGCTGGACGTGGTACAGTTGTTACTGGTGCTATTTCTCAAGGTACTATTAAATTAGGTGAAGAGATTGAAATCGTTGGATTAAGAGATACTCAAAAAACTACTGTAACAGGTATAGAAATGTTTAGAAAAGAGATGGATTTTGCAGAAGCTGGTGATAATGCAGGTCTTTTATTAAGAGGTATCAAAAAAGAAGATGTTGAAAGAGGTCAAGTACTTGTTGTTCCTGGTTCAATTACTCCACATACAGAATTCAGATGTGAAGCTTATGTTCTTTCAAAAGAAGAAGGTGGTAGACATACTCCATTCTTTAGCGGATACAGACCACAATTCTATGTAAGAACTACAGACGTTACTGGTTCTTGTGTACTTGCAGAAGGTGTTGAAATGGTTATGCCTGGTGATAATGTTGAAATGACAATTACTCTAGTTGCTCCAGTAGCACTTGAAAAAGGTACACAGTTTGCTATTAGAGAAGGTGGTAGAACTGTTGGTGCTGGTGTTGTTGCTGAGATAATCAAGTAGTCAACCATGGGTGATAGAATTAAAATTGGATTAAAGTGTGAAGAGAGTGGAGACATTAACTACACAACTATGAAAAATCCAAAAACTCATAGTGAAAAATTTGAAGTAAAAAAATATAGTCCAAGACTAAAAAAACATACTACTCATAAAGAAATTAAGCTTAAATCTTAGTTTCTTATGGTATAATCGCGACCTAGTTAATAATTAGGTTGTGATTAACTCTTAAAATAGGCCAATAGCTCCAATGGTAGAGCACCGGATTCCAAATCCGGGTGCTGTGGGTTCGAGTCCCTCTTGGCCTGCCATTAAATAACTATAAAGTAATAAATATTAAGAATTAGCTGTAATTTTTAATACTTAATACTCTAAATCAAAAATAAGGTTTCGTTTTGAATAAATATGTATCATATTATAAAAAAGCAAAAGATGAGTTAGGAAAAGTTATTTTTCCTATAAAAGAACAAATTAGAAGTGCTTATATTTCAGTTTTCGTAGTAGTGACAGTAATATCACTCTTTTTAGCGCTTATTGATGCAATTATGTCAGTAAGTTTATCTTCTATAATGAATTAGGAAAAAAAATGGCACACAATTGGTACGCAATCCAAACACACTCAGGTAGTGAATTAACAATCAAAAATGCTTTAGAACAACTCTCTAAAGATTTGCAAGATGGTAGAATAGAACAAGTTTTAGTTCCTACTGAAGATTTAATTGAAATTAAAAAAGGTAATAAAACAATAGTAGAAAAACCTTTATATTCTGCATATGTTTTTGCAAATATTGATTTAGATACAGCATTATGGCATGCAATTCAATCAATGCCAAAAGTAGGTAGATTTATTGGTGAATCTAAAAAACCTTCTCCACTTTCAAGCAAAGATATCAATCAAATTTTAGAAAAAGTAAATAATAGAGCAGCAGCAAAACCAAAAGTTTCATTTGATGAAGGTGAAATGCTTAGAATCAAAGATGGTTCTTTTGCAAACTTTAATGGGATTGTGGAGTCATTTGATTTAAATTCTGGTCTTTTAAAACTAAATGTTTTAATTTTTGGAAGAAATACTCCTGTTGAAATCTCTTATACTAGTGTAGAAAGAGTAGAATAAAATAAATTACAAAGTGCTAAGTATTAAGATGAATTGTATTCATTTTAACACTTAGCATAGTATGTTAAAAGATAAAATACGAATTAATTCATATTTAAAACAAAAAAGGAAAAAAAATGGCAAAAAAAGTAACTGGAGTATTAAAACTTCAAATACCTGCTGGTGCAGCTAACCCTTCACCACCAGTTGGACCTGCGTTAGGTCAAAGAGGTATTAATATCATGGAATTCTGTAAAGCATTCAATGAAAAAACAAAACAAAATGCAGGATTCAAAATACCTGTAGAAATTTCTGTATATGCAGATAAAAGTTTTACATTTGTAACAAAACAACCACCAATGAGTGAATTAATTATGAAAACTGCTGGTATTAAAAAAGGTTCTGATAATCCTTTAAAAAATAAAGTTGCTAAATTATCTAAAGAACAAATTATGGAAATAGTTAATAAAAAAATTGCTGATTTAAATACAAATGATGTAGAACAAGCAGCAAAAATTGTTGAAGGTTCTTGTAGAAGTATCGGTATTGAAGTAGAATAATCTATTTCAATTCTAAATAGCCAAAGTACCACCTGGCTTTAAAAGTGGTAGCATAAATAAAATTGCGGAGAAATTATTATGAGTAAAAGATACAAATCTTTAGTAGAAAAAATAGATAACACAAAACAATATGCTTTAGCTGATGCTGTTGCATTAGTAAAAGAATTAAAATCAGCAAAATTTGACGAAACAGTTGATATTGCGATTAACTTAAATGTAGATCCAAGACACGCTGATCAAATGATTAGAGGTGCTGTTGTACTTCCTAATGGAACTGGTAAAACTGTAAGAGTTGCAGTTTTTGCTAAGGGTACTAAAATGGATGAAGCAAAAGCTGCTGGTGCAGATATTGTTGGTAATGATGATTTAGTTGAATCAATCCAAGCTGGTAATATTGACTTTGATGTACTTATTGCTACACCAGATACAATGGGATTAGTTGGTAAAATTGGTAGAATACTTGGACCAAAAGGGTTAATGCCAAACCCTAAGACAGGAACAGTAACTATGGATGTAACAAAAGCTGTTACAGATTCTAAAGGTGGGAAAGTAACATTTAGAGTTGATAAAAAAGGTAACATTCATGCTGGTGTAGGTAAAGTTTCATTTACTAAAGAAGCTTTAATTGAAAATATCAATACAGTAATGTCATCTGTAAATAAATCTAAACCATCTACAGCTAAAGGGAGATACGTAACTAAATTTACAGTATCTTTAACTATGTCACCTTCTGTTACTGTTGATAGTACAGAGATGATGGAAATTAAATAAAAAATTCTATAAAGGAATTTATCTTAAAAACTAAAGACAGCAGGTGAAAATTGTAAAAGAGTAAATAACTTTACTCTTTATAAGGTTCAATTTTATAAATATAAATTTGATTTTTTACAATTTTCATAATACCTGCCGAAGTTCTGTTGTTTTGGAAAGGAGGAAAATATGACTAAAATACAAAAAAATGAAATTATTGAATCGTTATCGACTCAATTCAAAGATGCACAAGCTATCGTTGTTGCTGATTATAGAGGTACTTCTCATAAAGATTTAGAATCTTTAAGAGTTGCTGCAGCTAAAATTGGTGCAAAAGTTCAAGTTGCTAAAAATTCTTTAGTATCTATTGCAATTAATAATGCAGGACATGAAGCTTTGGAGCTTACTGGTACAAACATTTTCATCTGGTCTGAAGATCAAATCTCAGCTTGTAAAGCTGCTGATAAATTTGCAACTGCAAATAAAGAAACATTCAGTATTAAATCAGGTGTTATTGAAGGTAAAGCTAGCGATGCTGCTACTGTTAATCAATTCGCTAAATTACCAGGTAGAGAAGAATTACTTGGTATGCTTGCATCTGTATGGATGGGACCAGTTAGAAACTTTACTGTTGGTCTTGACGCACTTAGAATTAAAAAAGAAGAGGAAGCTGCTTAATAGCTTCAAATTGACGCTCAAGAATGAGTTAATGTGGCTTCTGCCACATCGTGGAGATAAATTTTTGAAAGATTTAATCTTTTAATAATTTATTAGAAGCGAATATCGTAATGATAAAAGGAAATAAAATGGCAATCTCTAAAGAAGATGTATTAGAATATATTTCAGGTTTAAGCGTATTAGAGCTTTCTGAATTAGTTAAAGAATTTGAAGAAAAATTTGGTGTATCTGCTACACCTGTTGCAGTAGCTGGTGCTGCTGGTGGTGCTGCTGAAGCTGCTGATGAGAAAACAGAATTTGATGTTATCTTAAAAGACGCTGGTGCTAAAAAAATTAACGTAATTAAAGCTGTTAGAGCTTTAACTGGTTTAGGATTAAAAGAAGCAAAAGCTATGGCTGAAGAGTCTGGTGCTGTTGTTAAAGCTGGTATCTCTAAAGAAGATGCAGAAGCTGCAAAAACAGAATTAGAAGCTGCTGGAGCAACTGTAGAAGTTAAATAATTAACTCCTTAATTACCCTCCACAAATGGCAATTAATGCTCTGTAGTAATACAGAGCATTAGTCATTTAAAGTGAATTTGCATTTTAATCTATGTCTGGTATTTGCTCAGATATAGGTTAGAATGTTAATTTTAGTTCATAAAACTTTTAAACGAATATTACAAGAAAGGCTCATATGTTAAACTCATTACACTCTGGAAATAGATTGAGAGTCGATTTCGGAAAAAATCCACAAAAAATCGATATCCCAAATTTACTTCAGTTACAACAAAGTAGTTACGAAAACTTCCTTATGGTTGGAAAAGAAGATAGATCCACTGCAGGAATAGAAAAAGTATTTAAATCATCTTTTCCAATTCATGATTCACAAAATAGATTCACATTAGAATATATCAATAGTGAAGTTGGTAAACCAAAATATACAGTATCAGAATCTATGGTTAGAGGATTAACTTTCTCTATACCTTTAAGAATTAATATCAGATTAACACTTTGGGATTTAGATGAAAAAACTGGTGAAAAAATCGGTGTAAAAGATATTAAAGAACAATCTTTATATATTAGAGAGATTCCATTAATGACTGATAGAATTTCATTTGTTGTAAATGGTGTTGAAAGAGTTGTTGTAAATCAGCTTCATAGATCACCAGGTGTTATTTTCAAAGAAGACGAAGCTACTACAGTTGCAAATAAACTTATTTATACTGGTCAAATTATTCCAGATAGAGGTTCTTGGTTATACTTCGAATATGATGCAAAGGATATTTTATACGTAAGAATTAACAAAAGAAGAAAAGTACCTGTTACTATTATGTTAAGAGCTTTAGATTATTCTAAAGAAGAGATTATCAAATTATTCTATCCAATTGTTAATATTCAAGTTAAAAATAATAAATTTTTAACAGAATTTAGAGCTGAAGACTTTACAGGTAAAGTTGAATACGATTTAATTGATGATAAAGGAAACTTAATCATTGCAGCAGGAAAAAGACTAACAACAAGAAAAGCTAATGCACTTGCTGAAGGTGGTCTAAAATTTGTTGAGTATCCTGTTGAATTATTAATGGAAAGACATACATCATCTACTATTTTTGATCCAGAATCTGGAGAAGTATTATTTGATGCTTTAACAAATTTAGATGATTTAAAATTAAAAAAATTACTTGACCTTGGTTTTGATTCTTTTGATATTGCAAATGATTTAGCAGAAGGTATTGATGATTCTATTATCAATGCATTCAAAGCAGATGCAGAGTCTATTAAATTATTAAAACAAACTGAACAAATTGATGATGAAAATGATTTATGTGCAATTAGAATCTACAAAGTAATGAGACCAGGTGAACCTGTAACAAAAGAAGCTGCTAGAGACTTTATCAAAAAATTATTCTTTGATCCAGAAAGATATGATTTAACTAAAGTTGGTAGAATGAAAATGAACCATAAGTTAGATGTAAATGTTCCTGAATATGTAACAGTATTAACACATGAAGATATTATTAAAACTGTTAAATATCTTATCAAAGTTAAGGCTGGTCATGGTCATGTAGATGATAGAGATCACTTAGGTAATAGAAGAATTAGATCAATTGGTGAGTTATTATCGAATGAGCTTCATGCTGGATTAATTAAAATGCAAAAAGCTATTAGAGATAAAATGACAACATTAAGTGGTACATTAGAAGATTTAATGCCACACGATTTAATTAATTCTAAAATGATTACATCAACTATTACAGAGTTCTTTACATCTGGGCAACTTTCTCAATTTATGGATCAAACAAATCCATTATCTGAAGTTACACATAAAAGAAGACTTTCTGCACTTGGTGAAGGTGGTCTTGTTAAAGAGAGAGCTGGATTTGAAGTAAGAGATGTTCATGCTACTCATTACGGTAGAATTTGTCCAGTTGAAACTCCAGAGGGTCAAAATATTGGTCTTATTAATACTTTATCAACTTATTCTATGGTTAATGATTTAGGATTTATCGAAACTCCATACAAAAAAGTTGTTGATGGTGTAGTTACTGAAGATATTTCATATTATACAGCTACTCAAGAAGAGGGAAAAGTTATTGCTCCTGGTTCTACTGTATTAAATGCTGATGGTAAAATAAAAGAAAATCTTGTAGATGCTAGACTTGATGGTGAAACTATTTTAGTAGATGCTTCTAAAGTTGAATTAATTGATATCTCTTCTGCAATGGTTATGGGTGTAGCTGCATCATTAATTCCATTCTTAGAGCATGATGATGCCAACAGAGCCTTAATGGGATCAAATATGATGAGGCAAGCGGTTCCATTATTAAAACCAAATGCTCCATTTGTTGGAACAGGTTTAGAAAAAACTGTTGCTAGAGATTCATGGGCTAGTATCAAAGCGAATAGATCTGGAATAGTTGAAAAAGCTGATGCTAAAAATATTTTCATTAAAGGTGAAGATGAAAATGGTGCATTTATTGATCATTACTTATTAAGTAAAAATCAAAGAACAAATAATAATACTACATTTGGACAAAGAGCAAGTGTTCAAACAGGTCAAGTGATTGATCAAGGCCAAGTTATTGCTGATGGTCCTTCAATGGATAATGGTGAACTTGCTATTGGTGTTAATGCTACTGTTGCATTTATGCCGTGGAATGGATATAACTATGAGGATGCTATTATTCTTTCTCAAAAGTTAATTAAAGATGATGCTTTTACATCTGTTCATATTTATGAAAAAGAAGTAGAAGCTAGAGAACTTAAACATGGAAATGAAGAGATCACTAAAGATTTACCAGGTATTAAATCTGAAAATATTGATCATCTTGATGAAAGTGGTATTGTTAAAATTGGTACATACTTAAAACCAGGTATGATTATGGTTGGTAAAGTTACTCCAAAAGGTGAAATCAAACCAACACCTGAAGAAAGACTATTAAGAGCAATCTTTGGTGAAAAAGCTGGTCATGTTATTAATAAATCATTATACTGTTCTGCATCTATTGAGGGTGTTGTTGTTGATGTTAAGGTATTCACTAAAAAAGGATACGAAAAAGATGAAAGAGCAGTTGCTACAATTGAAGCTGAGAAATCATCTTTGGATGTTGAACATCACGATAAATTAATGATGTTAGATAGAGAAGAAAATCTTAAAATCAATGATATTCTTTCAAAATCTGAATTAGAAAAAGATGTCGAAATTGGTGAAAAACTATATAAAAAAGGTGAAAAATTAACAATTGAAGAGCTTTCGAATGTTAATAGATTTGCTATGAAAAAAGTGATTTCGTCTTATGGTAAAGATGTTGCTAAAGCTTATAATGATGTAAAAGAATACTTCATTAAAGAAAAAGCAGTATTAAGAGAAAATCATGAAGAAAAATTACAAATTTTAGAGCATGATGATATTTTACCAAATGGTGTTATCAAGCAAGTGAAAGTTTATATTGCAACTAAGAGAAAAATCAAAGTTGGTGATAAAATGGCTGGACGACATGGAAATAAAGGTATTGTTTCTAATATCGTACCACAAGTTGATATGCCATATTTAGAAGATGGTTCAACAGTTGATATCATTTTAAATCCACTTGGTGTTCCATCAAGAATGAATATTGGACAGATTCTTGAAGTTCACTTAGGATATGCAGGTAAAAAGCTTGGTGCACAAATACAAGATATGTTTGATGCTAAAAAAGAAACTTTCTTAAAAGATCTTAGAGCTAAAATGATTGAGATAGCAGATGTTGCTAATCTTATGAATGCAAAAGAATTATTAACATCTATGAGTGATGAAGAGTTGTTAATTTATGGTAGAGATTGGGCTAAAGGTGTGAGATTTGCTACTCCAGTATTTGATGGCGCAAAACAAACTGAGTTTGATAAGTTATTTGCATTAGCAAAAATGGATTTGGATGGTAAAGTAATATTACACGATGGTATGACTGGTGAACAAATGGCTGAGAGAGTTAATGTTGGTGTTATGTATATGTTAAAACTACATCACCTTGTTGATGAAAAAGTGCATGCACGTTCAACTGGACCTTATTCTTTAGTGACACAACAGCCTGTTGGTGGTAAAGCGTTATTTGGTGGACAAAGATTTGGGGAGATGGAAGTTTGGGCTCTTGAAGCATATGGTGCAACAGCTGTACTTAAAGAGATGCTTACTACTAAATCTGATGATGTAGAAGGTAGAACAAGAGCATATAAAGCAATTGCTAATGGAGAGAATGTTCCTAAATCTGGTGTTCCAGAAACATTCTTTGTATTAACAAAAGAACTTCAAGCACTTGGTCTTGATGTAGAAATTTTTGAAGAGGGTGAAGCAGATGAGCAATAATGAGACAGTTTTAAAACCAATAGAGATACAAGAATTAGAAAAACCAACTGATTTTTCAGCATTTCAATTAAAAATTGCTAGTCCTGAAAAAATCTTATCATGGTCATCTGGTGAAGTTAAAAAACCAGAAACTATTAACTATAGAACATTAAAGCCAGAAAGAGATGGGCTTTTTTGTGCTAAAATTTTTGGACCAATAAAAGATTATGAATGTATTTGTGGGAAATACAAAAAAATGAGATATAAAGGTGTTGTTTGTGAGAAGTGTGGTGTTGAAGTAACATCATCAAAGGTACGACGACATAGAATGGGACACATTGATTTAGTTGCTCCTGTTGCTCATATTTGGATGGTAAGTTCATTACCATCTAGAGTTGGTACATTATTAGGTGTAAAACTAAAAGATTTAGAGAGAGTTCTTTACTATGAAGCATATATTGTTGCTAACCCAGGTGAAGCTTTTTATGATAGTGAGAGTGCTAAAGCAGTACAAAAATTTGATATTTTAAATGAAGAGCAATATAGAAATATTTCAGAAAACTATGAACATACTGGTTTTGAAGCCAATATGGGTGGACAAATTGTTTCTGATTTATTAAAAGGTTTAGATTTAGTTGAGTTATTACATTCATTAAAAGATGATATGGGTGCTACAAAATCTGAAGCAAAAAAGAAAACTCTTGTAAAAAGACTTAAAGTTGTTGAAAACTTTATTAATTCTGGAAATAGACCAGAATGGATGATGTTAACAGTTCTTCCAGTACTTCCACCAGATTTAAGACCTCTTGTTGCACTTGATGGTGGTAAATTTGCTGTATCTGATGTAAATGACTTGTATAGAAGAGTTATTAACAGAAATAACAGACTTAAGAGATTAACAGAACTTGATGCACCAGAAATTATTATCAGAAATGAGATGAGAATGCTTCAAGAAGCTGTAGATGCTTTATTTGATAATGCTAAAACTGCAAATGCAGTTAAGGGTGCAAATAAAAGACCACTTAAATCATTATCTGAAATCATTAAAGGTAAGCAAGGTCGATTTAGACAAAACCTTCTAGGTAAACGTGTGGATTTCTCTGGTAGATCTGTAATTGTTGTTGGACCTAACTTAAATATGGATCAGTGTGGTATTCCAAAGAAAATGGCACTTGAATTATTTAAGCCACACTTAATGGCTAAACTTGAAGAGAGAGGATACTCTACTACTTTAAAATCTGCTAAAAGATTAATTGAAGCAGAAACAAATGAAGTATGGGAATGTTTAGCTGAAATTGTTGAAGATTATCCAGTTTTATTAAACAGAGCTCCAACTCTACATAAACTTTCAATTCAAGCGTTCCATCCAATATTAATTGATGGGAAAGCTATTCAGTTACATCCATTGGTTTGTTCTGCATTTAATGCCGATTTTGATGGGGATCAAATGGCTGTTCACGTTCCATTATCTCAAGAGGCTATTGCTGAAGCAAAAGTACTTATGATGAGTTCTATGAATATTCTTTTACCAGCATCTGGTAGAGCTATTGCTGTACCTTCTCAAGATATGATTCTTGGTATTTACTACCTTTCATTAGAGAAAAATGGTGTTAAAGGCGAGCATAAATTATACGCTAATTTAAATGAAGTTGCAATGGCTTTAGAATTAGGGAAAGTAGATATTCATGCAAAAATTAGAACTGTAATAGATGGTAAATTAGTTACTACTACTGCGGGTAGATTGATTATTCATGATATTTTACCTGATTTTGTACCATTAAGTTACTGGAATAAAATTTTAAAGAAAAAAGATATTGGTACTTTAGTTGATTATATTTATAAACATGGTGGATATAAAGTTACACCAAAATTCCTAGATAACTTAAAAAATCTTGGTTTTAAATATGCTACAGTTGCTGGGGTATCTATTTCAATTGATGATATTAGAATTCCTGATTCAAAAGAAGGATTAGTTGGTCTTTCTAAAAAAGAAGTTATTGAGGTTCAAAAACAGTTTAATCAAGGTTTATTAACGGAACAAGAAAGATATAATAAAATTATTGATATCTGGACAGTTCTTAATAATAAACTAGGATCAGAGATGATGGATTTAGTTGAAGCTGATAAGGATGGATTTAACTCTATTTATATGATGGCAGATTCAGGAGCTCGTGGTAGTTCAGCTCAGATTAGACAGCTTGCAGGTATGAGGGGTCTTATGGCTAAGCCAGATGGTTCAATTATTGAGACACCAATTCTTTCTAACTTCCGAGAGGGACTAAATGTGTTAGAGTACTTTATTTCTACTCACGGTGCTAGAAAAGGTCTTGCCGATTCAGCTTTAAAGACAGCGAATGCTGGATACTTAACAAGAAAACTTATTGATGTATCTCAAAATGTAAGAATTGATTTAGAAGATTGTGGTACTCACGAAGGTATTGAAATTACTGACATTGTTGATGGTAATGAATTAGTTGAGAGTCTTGAAGAAAGAATTACAGGTAGAGTTATTGCTGCTGATATTGTTGATCCAATTTCAAATGAAATTTTATTTCAAGAGGGAACATTAATTACTGAAGAAGATGCAAAAATTGTATCTGAAGCAGGTGTTAAATCAGTTGTTATTAGAACACCACTTACTTGTAAAGCTCCTAATACTTTATGTGCAAAGTGTTATGGTCTAAATCTTGGTGAGCAAAGAAAAGCAAATCCAGGTGAAGCTGTAGGTGTACTTGCTGCTCAATCTATTGGGGAGCCAGGAACTCAGCTTACACTTAGAACATTCCACGTTGGTGGAACAGCAAGTGCTACTCAAGCAGAGAAAGAGTTAAAAGCAACTAAAGAAGGTTTTGTACGATATTACAACATCAAAACTTATGAAAATAGGGATGGTGAGCAAATTATTGCAAACAGAAGAAATGCTGGTATCTTACTCGTTGAACCAAAAATAAATGCACCTTTTAATGGTACATTTAATATGGAAACTACACATGAAGAGATTATTGTTTCTGTTGTAAGCGGTGATGAAGAGAAAAAATACTACTTCAGAAAATCTGATATTGCAAAACCAAATGAGCTTGCAGGAGTATCTGGTAAAATTGAAGGTAAATTATACATACCATATAAAGATGGTGACACTGTAGAAGAGTTTGATTCAATTGTAGAGGTTATTAAGGATGGTTGGAATGTACCATCGAGAATTCCGTATGCTTCAACACTTAAAGTTGAAGATGGATCACCTGTTACAAAAACAATTTTAGCTGCGGCAAATGGAAATGTAAAATACTTTAAATTAAAAGGTGATTACCTAGATAGAGTAAAAGATATAAAAGCTGGTGATGTAATTACTCAAAAAGGTTTATTTGCAGTAATTGTTGATGGTGAAGATAGAGAAGCATCAAGACACTATATTTCTAGAGAATCTGTAATTGTTGCTGATGATGATAGTGAAGTTGAAATGTCTACAGTTGTTGCAAAGCCACAAACAGAATCACACGTAGTAATTGCAGAATGGGATCCATATGCAAATCCTACTATTGCTCAAGAAGAGGGTGAAGTAGTATTTGAAGATATTATTTCTGGAATAACAGTAAATGAAGCGTATGATGAATTAACAGGGACATCTAAATTAGTTGTAAATGAATATATCCCTGCAAATTATAAACCATCAATACTTATTAAAAGAGATGGGGAAGTTGTTGCTAGTTACGTTCTAGAACCAAAAACATCATTATTTGTTGCAGAAGGTGATAAAGTTGCAGTTGCCGATATTATCGGTAAGACACCAAAAGCTGTTTCTAAATCATCAGATATTACTGGGGGTCTTCCAAGAGTTTCTGAGTTATTTGAAGCACGACGACCAAAAAATATTGCTGTACTTGCAACTTTTGATGGTGTAGTAAGTTTTGGTAAACCACTGAGAAATAAACAAAGATTAATTATTACTGATAATATGGGTAATAAAGATGAGTTTTTAATTCATAAAGATAGATTAATTCAAGTAAGAGAAGGTGAGTTTGTACATGCTGGTGAAAAGCTAACTGATGGTCAGATTGCATCACATGATATTTTAAAAATTCTTGGAGCAAAAGCATTAAATGAATTCATTGTTGCTGAAGTTCAAGGTGTATATCGAGGTCAGGGTGTTAATATTGCTGATAAACATATTGAAGTTATTTTATCTCAGATGTTAAGACAAATAAATATTGTTGAAGCTGGAAATACAAAATTTGTTACAGGTGATATGATTTCAAAACGAAGATTCTTAGCAGAAAATGAAAGAATCGTAGGAATGGGTGGAGAGCCTGCTATTGCTGAACCAGTGTTACTTGGTATTACAAGAGCAGCTGTTACTTCTGATAGTATTATCTCTTCTGCTTCATTTCAGGAAACTACTAAAGTTTTAACAGAAGCAGCAATTAGTGCTAAAATGGATATGTTAACTGATCTGAAAGAAAATGTAGTAATTGGTAGAACTATTCCAGTAGGGACAGGATTACATAGAAATAAAACAGTTAAATTTTCTACAGAAAATTAAACCAAATAAAGTAGATTTATCTACTTTATTTTAATCTTACACGAAGTTCCTTTTAAAGTATTATAAAAATGTTTTTATGGAATAGTGACTTTTTCTAAAACCTTTTGTATTATATCATCAGTACTTATCTCTTGAACTAAGGCTTCATAACTCAATATAATCCTATGTCGTAAAACATCTTTAATTGATAATGTAATATCCAAAGGACTTACAAAATTATTTCCACGGATAAAAGCTCTTGCTTTGACTGCTTTGAACATATCTATTGTTGCTCTTGGACTTGCTCCAAATTCAATGTAGTTTTGAATTTCTGGTAAACCATATTTTACAGGTTCTCTTGTGGCAAATATAAGATCAATAATATACTTTTCTAATTCTTCATCAATATGTATATTTTTTATTTCATTTTTAATGTGGATTATATCTTCTTTATTAAGAATATTATTTATTGTTTCAAATGTTGAAAATGCAGCTTTCGAAGCGATTGTATATTCCTCTTCTTTTGTGTTATAATTAACGATAATTTTAAACATAAATCGATCAAGCTGTGCTTCTGGAAGGTTATAAGCACCTTCTTGTTCAACTGGATTTTGGGTAGCTAAAACTAAAAAAGGGGAGTCTATATTATAAGTAGTTTCACCTAGCGTTACTTGTTTTTCCTGCATAACTTCAAGAAGTGCTGATTGTACTTTTGCAGGTGCTCTATTTATTTCATCGGCAAGTAAAAGATTAGTAAATATTGGACCTTTTTTTATCTTAAAATCACCACTTTTCATGTCATAAATTTGTGCACCTATGATGTCTGATGGTAATAAGTCTGGAGTAAATTGTACCCTTTTGAAATCAAGATTTAATGATTGTGCTAAGGCGTTGATAGTGGTGGTTTTTGCTAGACCAGGGACACCTTCAAGGAGAATGTGTCCATTTGTAAATAGTCCGATAAGTAAAGAGTCAATCATATTTTTTTGACCAATAACTTGCTTAGAAATTTCTTTTTTTAATTCTTCTATAGTATTTTTCATTTGTTATCTTTTAATATTTTTTTTATTATATTAAAATTACAATTTAATTCTTATAATAAAAGATAAAAGCTCTAAATCATTATGTTATTTTTTCTTTTTATCTTTTTTTGCAGTTTTTATCTTTTTTATAGACTTTTTCTTAGCTTTCTTTTTTTCTATTTTTTTTGCTGTTTTTTTCTTTAGTAGTTTCTTCGCAGCTTTTTTCTTAGCTTTCTTTTTTTCTATTTTTTTCTTAGCTTTCTTCTTTAAGACTTTTTTTTCTGCTTTCTTAGCAACTTTTTTCTTGAGTTCTTTTGCCATTTTAAATCCTTTTATTTTTTTATTACTTTTAGTAATAAATTATAGATATTGTACATTTTATAATCTTAAACTAAACTAAATTATAGATAATGGTAATAAAAGATGGTATAATATGGATAAATTTATTAAAGAGAAAATATGACATTTATAGAGTTTAAAAAATTATTACTTGATGCGGATATCAGTTTACCTAAATTTAGTAAACTGATTAAAGTAAGCGAAAAAAATCTTCAATCTTACAAGAAAAAAGAGGAAGTACCTAATGCAATTGCAGTAGTTGCTAAGTGCTTTGCTCATATGAACGAATCAAAAGTTGATTATAGGGAATTAATTGAAACTCTTGATTTGCAAGCAAAAACAAAAGAGGGTGCTGGTTTCTCATCTAAAAATAAAAAACAAAATAAATTACCTAAATCATAATTAATATTTTATTTGCTCTTATAAATAAAGAGTAAATTTTATTATAATATGATATAATTTATACATCTATTCAAAATATATCAAAAAAGGCAACTTAACTATATGGAAGAAAAACAACAAACAGAAAAGAATATTTCTGAAACTTCAACAACTACTAAAAAATCTACCAAAAAACCTACTAATGCAAATACTAAGAAATCAAGAACACATGTACCTGTAAAGGGTCTTACTATTGATCAGTTACGTGGTAAAAATACATTAGAACTTATTGACGCTGGGAAAGAAGTAAATATTGAAAATCCACAAGAGATGCAAAGACAAGATTTAATTTTTGCTATTTTGGAAGCACAGACAGTTGCTGGTGGGTATATTTTATTTACAGGTATTTTAGATATAAAAGAGGCAGGCTTTGGTTTTTTAAGACCATTTGATGGAAAATTTAGTGATTCATATAGTGACAGTTATGTTAGTGCTACTCAAATTAAGCGATTTGCTTTAAGAAGTGGAGATATTGTTTCAGGTCAAGTTCGTCCACCATCGAAAGAGAGTGAAAAATATTATGCTTTATTAAAAATTGAAGCGATAAATTATTTACCTGTAAATGAATCTAAAAATAGACCTTTATTTGATAATCTTACACCATTGTATTCAACAGAAAAATTTCAGTTTGAATATGACCCTGCAAAATTAACTGGTAGAGTTATGGATATGTTTGCTCCTATGGGTAAAGGACAAAGAGGCTTAATAGTTGCTCAACCAAAGTCTGGTAAAACAGAGCTATTAAAAGAGATAGCACATGGTATCAGTAAAAATCATCCTGAATCAACATTAATGGTTCTTTTAATAGATGAAAGACCAGAAGAGGTTACTGATATGCAAAGAAGCGTAGATGGTGAAGTATATAGTTCAACATTTGATTTACCAGCTCAAAACCATATTAAAGTTGCAGAAATGGTTATTAATAAAGCTAAAAGAGAAGTAGAAATGGGTAAAGATGTAGTGATTTTACTTGATTCTATTACTCGACTTGCACGTGCATACAATACAGTTACTCCATCTTCAGGAAAAGTTTTAAGTGGTGGTGTTGATGCGAATGCATTGCATAAACCAAAAAGATTTTTTGGGGCTGCTAGAAATATCGAAGAGGGTGGTAGTTTAACTATTATTGCGACTACTTTAGTAGAAACTGGTTCAAAAATGGATGAAGTTATTTTTGAAGAATTTAAAGGTACAGGAAATAGTGAAGTTGTATTAAGTCGAAAAGCAGCAGAGAGAAGAGTTTATCCAGCAGTTGATGTTGTTAAATCAGGTACACGAAAAGAAGAATTATTATTACATCCAGAAGAGTTACAAAAAATTTGGATTCTTAGAAATGCAATGGCAGAGATGGATGAAGTAGAATCTTTAAAGTTTTTATATAAAAAAATGAAAGAAACGAAATCAAATGCAGAATTTTTAATTTCGATGAATGGCTAAAAAATGAAATTTAATAATTTATCACATGAAGAAAAATTGGAAACACAAAAGATTGTTTTAAAATGTATGGAAACTGTTGGGGGAAGAAATCACTTTTTAGGTATGATAGAAAGTATAAAAGAATCTTCTCAACATCCATTACTAAATAAAACAGGAAAATTACATTATTCAAATGGAACAATTTCTTGGCAAAAACAAATTTTCAAAGAAAAAGTAAAAGCATTAAAAGATATGTTTATAAAACATACTGATGATAATATATTAACTGTAAAAGATGAAAAATTAAATAAAGAGATTAGGAACTGTTTAAAAACAATGGGTAAATTAGAATTTGTAATTTTAACAAATGAAAATAAAGAATTTACTTTTTTACCATTTAAAACAATAAATGAAAAAAATGTTGAAACAACTCCATTATTTCAAATTATTTTTTTTGATAGTATTAATAATACAAAAAGAATCATAGATTACAAATAACAAGTAGGAATATATGAAAGCAGGGGTTTTTGATAGTGGAATAGGTGGATTAACTGTTGTAAAATCACTTTTGGAAAATAATGTTTTTGAAGAAATTATATATTTTGGGGATACTGCGCGTGTTCCGTATGGTATAAAAGATAAAAATACTATTATTCGATACTCTTTGGAGGCATTAGAATTTTTTAAAAATTTTGATATTGATATATTAATCGTTGCTTGTAATAGTGTTAGCGCATATGCATTAAATGAGATGCGTCAAAATACAACTATACCAGTTGTAGGAGTTATTGAATCAGGGATAAAGGCACTTGTAAATAAAGTTAGTGATAAAAATTCAAATATCTTAGTCATAGGAACAAAAGCTACAATAAATTCCAAAAAATATGAAAATGCATTAAGATATCTCGATTATAAAAACATTAATTCAATATCTACAGGTTTGTTTGTTCCTATTGTTGAAGAAGATATTTTTGAAGGAGAGGTATTGGATGCAACGATAAAATACTACTTTAATTCTTTATCTAATATAGATGCAATAATATTAGGATGTACTCATTTCCCACTTGTTGAAGATAAAATATCAAAATATTTAAATAATGCTTTAACAATACATAGTGGTGATGCAATAGTAGAGTTTTTAAAAAATGAATATAATTGTTCCAAAAAATTTACTGAAACAAATATCAAATTTTTTGCATCTGAAAATCCAACTGGATTAAAAAATATTGCAAAAAAATGGCTAAAGGATTTAGTATAATGGAAAATCAACAATCAAATGCAAGACAAGTATTAGCTTTAAAATATAGACCAAAAAGATTTGAAGATTTAATTGGACAAGATTCAATTTCAACTACATTATCTTTAGCCCTTGATACAAATAGACTTTCTCATGCATATTTATTAAGTGGCCTAAGAGGAAGTGGTAAAACTTCAACTGCAAGAATTATGGCAAAAGCACTAGTATGTCAAAATGCACCCACGTCAAAACCTTGTGAAGTTTGCCAAAGTTGTGTAAGTGCAAATGAAAATAGACATCTTGATATAATAGAGATGGATGCTGCGTCAAATCGTGGTATTGATGATATAAAAGATTTAATTGAGCATACAAAATACAAACCAACAAGCGCACTTTATAAAGTTTTTATAATTGATGAAGTTCATATGCTTACAACACAAGCTTTTAATGCACTTTTAAAGACATTAGAAGAACCACCGTCTTTTGTAAAATTTATTTTAGCTACAACAGATCCTTTAAAATTGCCAGCAACGATACTTAGTCGAACACAACATTTTAGATTTAAAAAAATTTCTGATAAAAATATTATTCATCATTTAAGTCATATCTTAAATATAGAAGAGATAGAGTTTGAAACTGAATCCTTAGATATTTTAACTAGGGCAGGGCAAGGAAGTCTAAGAGATACACTAACGCTTCTTGATCAAGCAATCATCTATTCTAAAGGGATAGTTAGTACGACTGCTGTTACTGAAATGTTAGGGATGATAGATCCTGCTTTTATGGCTAATATATTTACTGTAATATTACAAAAAGATGATATCCGTCCTATTATAGAATCTCTTGAAAGTTATGAAGTAGGTCAAGTATTAGATGAAATGAGTATTTATTTAAAAAATAAAATGCTGTTAAATGATATAAAATTTGAATTGTATTTATTTGATAGATTTTTTAGAATTATTGCAGATTCGAAACAATTATTAAATATGAATAGTGATAGTGGTTTCGTTCTAATTTTAACTTTATCAAAAATGGTAGAAGCAGTGAATTTAAAAACTATTGATGAAGTAATAAATGAAGTAAATAATATTAAAATAGAAGATGAAAAAGAAAAATCTGTTGATATAGAATCTAAAAATAAAGAGGTAGTATCAGTTGTAGAAGAAATACCTATGACTAGAATAATAAAAGAAGGAACGTCTGAAGTAATATCAGAAGATGAAAATCAAATAAAATATAAAAAATTAATTGATGTAATTTATGAAAGAAGCTATGAATTAGGAGAATGTTTTGAAAAAAGTTTTACGTTCTCTTCTTATGAAAATAATATATTAAAAATTAATAGTTCAGCACAGGGAGAATGTAAAGTAAAATTATATAAAAACTTTTCACATATTAAAATGTTTGTTGCTGATGTTTATGGAATTGAAACACAATTAGATTTTGAAAAAATTCAAAAAGAACAAGACAAGGAAATGGCCAGGACCATCCAACCAACAATAGCACATAAAGAAGAAAAATTACATAATATAGAGAAAGAAGATGTTTCTGAACAACCTGCTGGTTGTGTAGCAAGTATGAGTGCAGTTTCAAATCCTAATTTATCTCAAAAAGATTTAAATATAGATGATGTGTTAAATTCTAAGATGACAAATACAATAATGAAACTATTTCAATCTCCTAATTCCCCACGAATAAAAAGTAAACTTTAATATTAAAGAATATTGTAAAAATAATAAAAAAAGAATTCCAAAATTTAAGCCACAATTAAAGATAAACCCTTGACAATAAAGAAAAAACCCATTATAATCCCATCCACAAAACAAGCAGACAATCACAAAGAGATTTGAGAGAAAGAAGTTTGAAGT
>Ga0193960_1000311_pt1 | contig 20347 bp, 6 predicted proteins | sample FB_3_MG_FD_140338 | JGI IMG/M metagenome (GOLD analysis project Ga0193960, IMG submission 140338) | Microbial mat bacterial communities from the Broadkill River, Lewes, Delaware, United States - FB_3_MG | ecosystem: Environmental > Aquatic > Freshwater > River > Microbial mats | place: USA... | reverse complement strand
CATTGGTTTAATGACTTGTATCTACCAACGCAAAAATCAGATGAAAAAATTATAGCTTTGGCTAAAACTATTTTTCGGCAAGAAATGAGCGAAGAGGAAAAGGTTAAAGCTGTTTTCAACTATATTCAAAAGAATGTTCGCTATATTGGCGCCCATGTTAACCGTGGCGGTTATAAGCCACATTTAGCGAGTGAAGTGCTAAGCCAAGCTTACGGGGACTGTAAAGATCAAACGGTGCTCATCATTGCCTTGTTAAAGCAGGCAGATATTCAAGCTTATCCCGCGATGATTAATACTTATCCCGGAGCAAAGTTTGACGATGAATTACCGATGTTAAATTTTGACCATATGATCACTTATGTTGAAACTAAAACAAAAAAATACTGGCTTGATACTAGTGGCCAAACAGGAACATTTCCTGGCGTAAGTCTTAATTTGGAAAATAAAAAAGCCTTTGTGGTGAATGAAAGTGCGGGTGCGATCATCACACTACCAGAAACAACAAGCGCTGATAATGTTGCTACGATCGATATCGACTTCTCTTTAGCTAAAACAACCTTAAATGCGCAAGTATCATTAGACTTAGTCGGTCATGTGGAAACCAACTTACGTAATTTTATTCAGTATTCACCTAACGCTTTAGCAGCAGCAGAGCAAATAATTTCTCCTTTACTGTTTAATAAGCGTATTAGTGACTTTACAAACTCAGATCCAATCGATATCACTACACCATTTACACTATCGGCAAATTTTAATGATATAGCTGAAATTACTCCGGATATTGACAGCTTCAGGTATAGCTATGATTTTAGCTCGATATTAAGTGTTTTTAGTTCGTTGAATAACCTTGCTCCCGTTGCAAGTCGAAAATTCGATTTTACTATTTTCCAGCCGATAACTGTGGTGATTAATTCGTATTACCCACAACCTTGGCCTAAGGCTAAAATTGCTTATAGCTTGCCTGCTAAAAATATTGAACATGAGTTTTTCTCGTTGACCCATCAAGTACAAGAAAAAAGCGATGGCCTCTATATCACTTCAAAATTTGTCTTGCCTAAACAGACAATAAGTATTGCTGATTATGCTGATTTCTACCAGAAGGTGGATAGTTTCCCTAGTCATTCGCAAAGCTTATTTATTTATCAAAAACCGAATAAATCAGACCTTGTTGTGACGAATAATAGCGCGGACGCAAAAGATAAAATTAAGCAGGCGAAAAGCTTATTAGAACAGTCTCTGTTTGTTGAAGCGCTTGTTGCTATTAAAGAAGTTATTGCTGCAGATGAAAATAATGCAGAGGCACAATACTTGTTAGGTTTAGCATTTGGTTTTACAGGTGATGACCTTCAGTCTGAGCAAGCGTTTGAGCGTGCTGAACAACTTGGCTATCAGTTTTAGGAGCACAGTGATGAAAATTATTTATAGTTGTGCATTAGTGGTTTTGCTAAGTGCTTGTGCAAGTACAAAAAAAGAAGCATCAACAAGTTTACCGACTCTGGGTTCTAAAGAAGAGCAACTTGTTTATAATGTCAAAAAGTATCCTAAAGACACAGTAGCGTTAACTAAATTGACTACACTGCATATGCAGCAATATGAAGCGAACGGAAATTTGTTCTTTCTAAACCAAGTGCTCACGTCTTACGAAGAACTGTTGAGGCGCCAACCCTATAATTACGACGCATTACTACAGTTTTATCGCCTAAACCTTTTTAAAGCCTTAATAACTAATAAATATGATATGGCACATTGGCAAAAATTTTATCAACAACAACCATTTTTACAAAGTACAGATATTGCACCACCTGTTTATATGGAGTTATTACTCGCTGATAAAGATAGCTTGAGCGGTGATGAACGTATTGATATTTTGCAAAAAACTATCAAAGCTAATCCAAACTTTGTCAATGGATACTTAGCTCTTACCGCAATGTATGCTTCTCGTGATAAAATGCAACTTTCATCTTTTTTGCTCGAAACAGCGAATAAATACAGCCCAAACAACCTTGAAATTTTAGCGCCACTAAATGAATTTAGAGTTGAAAGTTTTTTTGATAAGTTGTGTCAAAGTGATATTTCAACAGAATTAGAGCAGGCGTTTACTGACTATAAATTATTAGCAAAAAATGCCCCAGAAAATGCGTATCATCATCTGCAATTAAGTACAGTATTACGTTTAATGGGACGTATGCGTATGTCATCGTTTTCGGCTAAGAAGGCTGCGTCTATTTCCGCAGAGTTTCAAGGGCCATTAGCCGAAGCGCAATTTTGGAGCGGCAATAATCAAGCGGTAACAGAATACTTTGCCACTAAAGATGTTCATCACTTGAACACAGATGACCTGTATTTGAATATTTTGTTTAATGTGGTTAACTTTAATTGGCAGCAAGTTGCCGCTTTAATGGATGAATATATATCACGTGACGATATTAGTTTTTACGGTATTCTTTATGGTGCGCATGCCTACAAAATGCTGGGGCAAGAAGATATTGCTCAGCAAATAACAACAAAAGGTTTGGCAAAAATAACGCTAAAGCCTTGGCAGCAGCAGATGCTGAATTTTGCTAGTCAACAGATTACAGGTAACCAATTGATGGCTGAAAGTAAAAATAAGTGTGATGCAAGTGAAGCTCATTTTATTCAAGGCTTACAAGCAATGCAAATAGGCAATATGGCTGAATTTGAGCAACATATGACTGAAGTTGTTGAGCTGAAAATTTATCCTTTTTATGAATATGCTGGAGCCAAAAGCATCATAAAGCGGCTAAAATCTGTTGCTCCTTAGTCTTTAGAAATTTTAGCTCTTGAGTGGAAAGTAATATCCTCTACCACTCAAGAGTTCTGTATATTTAACTAAAGTAGGGCTTTCGGACTAGCGATAAATACTTTAAACGGTAACGGTGCTTCTAAAGCACTATCATCAATGGCTAGGTAATGAAAACCTGACTTTTCAAAAAAAGCGCTTAATTGCTCATGGTTTAAATCAGTCGCTGCCAAGTCCATCGTTTGATAATAAGCCGTGTTTTCTTCGCTTTCACAATCTTCTGCATCAACAAATAAACTCATTGGCATGCTTAGGACTGAAATAGATTGTACCTTGCTGTAATGCTGAGCTATCTCACTTAAAAGAAACTTCGCCACGCCTTGCTGGCGATATTCAGGTAAAACACTAATGGCTTCAATTAAAATATGATCTTTAGCTTTAGTATCCACTTTTACTTGTAGTTTTTCGACTAAATCAGCAGTAATATTCTGTTTCTTAAAGAATAAGTTTAACGGTACTTCCCAGTCAGTAGCGCCTTGCTGGCTTAATAATTCATAACTTTCATCTGCACCACGGTGCTTATTTAAAGTAATAATTTCGATTTCTGCTTTGGCAATAACCTGTTGTTGGTCATTTTTAACATTAATTTCTTGTATTAATTGCCAGTCAAAAGTACTTTTAACTTCTGGTTGTTTAAATTCTATAGTTAAGTTCATGTTATTTCAGTGCTTTTCTAGTGATTTTATTATGCTAGGTAACAAGCAACTGCCTTAAGGTTATTGGCGTAGTAAGGTTAAATCACTACAGGTTGTCATTATATGGCGCGGTTATATCATTAGTTGAACTGCTAAGCTACAAGTTGCTTTGACTTTATCCTCCTAATTTTACAATTAAGTATCATCAGTGGGTTAAAAAATATTCTCGGTAGTATTGAATAAAAGCAGGGTTAACGCGTTCGGTTTCTCGCCATGCTGTAATCGCAGCCTGATATTCTGCAGTAGGCTTGATTTTTTTGAGTATCGTATTAACTTGCTGAATAACTTTTTTGCCCCAAGCATTTTTAGGGCAAGCAACAGCACCGATATTGTAGGCCGGTATATTCGCAATAGTATAAGCTGCTAGCTGGCCAGTTGACTGAGGGTTGTTTTTTAAATAATGATGTATTTCAAAGGGGTAGGCGATACTCAGATCAACACGCTCTCGTTCAATCATTTGGAACAGTCGACTTAAGTCAATATTATCAATCTGTAGGATATTTTCAGCCTGATGATACTTTTTAAAAATATCGTCAATTGCATTACCGTAAGAGCGGTTTTTCACGTGACCGAAGATTAAGCTATTTTGCTGAAGTATTTTTTCTAAACTGACTTGCCCATTATCTAAAAAGGGTAATATTTTTTCTGGCCTTGCTATCACTCGATTATTGGCATTAAGGATCGAAGCATTTGAGAAAATCATCTCTTTTTCACGTTCTGGCGTTATATAAAGTGCAGGATGACAAGCTTTTTTACCTGCTTTGATATCGGCAATTGCCCTGGCTAAAGTGGTGATGGGCATTTCATGTTGATACTCCGGCATTTGTTCAATAATCATTTGTAGACTTTGTTGCACAAACCCTTGGCCTTTATTCTCTCCAAAATTAAAAGTACCAGGGGGGCGATGATAGGTTTGCCATAAAATAGTGTCATTTGCTGGCGCATAAAAAGGCAGCATTATTAACACCAATAAATAACAAAAAAATCTTGTGAACATTTGCTATTGAACCATAAAAACAAATAAATGTAGGCAGTAATATACGAGCAATTCTGACACTTGTGCAAGTTTTTGTAGGAAATATGAGCAGTGAAGTGTTTTATTTAGCTGTTTTTGCTTTTATTTTTTTCTTTTTATTACTTTGTGCTATCTTTTATAAAATATGCCCTCCTTTTAGATTAGATCGCAACTTAATTGCTCGGATTACATAACTTTATGTCAAATAAGTTTCATTTTATTTCAGGCCTTCCTCGCTCTGGCTCTACTTTACTTGCTGCTTTATTAAAACAAAACCCACAATTTCATGCGGCCATGTCTAGTCCTGTTGCACCTATGATGAATAGTGCCTTAGAACAAATGGGCGCAGGTGGTGAATTTTCTGCTTTTTTTGGTCAAGAAAAGCGCAAACGAATCTGTCGAGCTTTATTTAGTGCTTATTATCATGAGCAAGCAGATAAAAATGTTATCTTTGATACTAATCGTATTTGGACTGCACGTTTGCATCAACTAGTTGAGTTATTTGATGATGTTAAAATAATTTGTTGTGTTCGTAATCCCGCTTGGATTGCTGATAGTTTTGAAGTGATATATCGCAAAAACCCTTTTGATTATAGCCGTATGTATTCTGCTCAGTCACGGCAAACGGTATATTCTCGCTGTGAAAGTCAAATGAGCGCAGGTGGAACGATAGGTAGCGCTTGGACGGCATTAAAAGAAGCTTATTATGGTGCGTATTCTGAAAAAATGTTATTGATCGACTACGATCTACTCACTCAATACCCAGAACGTGCTATTGAATTGTTGTATCAGTTCTTGGGTTATGAAGCATTCGGTCATGATTTTGGCAATATCGAATACCACGAAAATGAGTTCGACCAAACATTGGGCGTAAAGGACTTGCATACGGTGAAAAAGAAGGTGGAATTTACACCAAGACGAAGCATATTACCGCCAGACTTATTTCAAAAATATAGTGAAATGGCTTTTTGGCAAGATACCACTGGTACTGCAGCGAATATTATTGCGCCTAAAAATAACAACTAATTGTGTTTTTAAGCAATTCGTACTTTTTTGGGGTGTTAGTAACATTATTGAAAAAAATGAAATAAAAATACAGGAATGTAAATATGAATAAACATCTACTAAGCACGGTTGCAGCAGCCATGTTACCAATAGGGGCGACGAGTGCATCGGCACACACTGCAGGTACTTATTCATATATAGGTAATCGAAGTTCTAATAATAATGTATATCAGACATCGACCAACAAAAGTAATGAATATAAACAAAAAGCGATTCAGAAAAATAAATTAGCGTTAACGCGAGATAAGCCTGATGATGTTATCTCAAGCTTGTCATTAAAACCAGTGGTTATGCCCGAAGTGGAGTTAACTCTGTCAACCGCTGACGACCGTTTGTCATTGCAATCTACCAATGTTGCCATGCTGAAAAGCTCGGTTAATTCTGAAAAGTTAAATATTGTTAGTCAGCACCCTATTAATGAGCTTATTGTTATTGATGCGGCAGTACCTGATACACATGTGTTTTATCAAAGCTTAAAACCGGGTGTAGATGTTAAAAAAATTGTCTCAGGGCAGGACGGTTTACAACAACTAAACGATATTTTATCGGATTACCAGAATCTTGATGCATTGCATGTGGTTTCACATGGTGATGATGGTGTTATCTATTTAGGTAATACTCAAGTGACCGAGCAGTTATTAAAAGAGAAAGTAGAAACGTTTTCGGCTTTAAATAATGCATTAAAAGAAAACGCTGATTTATTACTTTATGGCTGTAATGTTGCAAAAACAGCAAAAGGAGAATCATTTTTAGAGTTGATTGCTCATAAGGCGAATATAGATGTGACCGCATCTAGTAACCCAACAGGAAACGTAACTCAAAGTGCGGATTGGAATTTGGAGGTTGTGCGCGGAAGCATCGAAACCAATTTACCTTTTTCTTCTTTAGCACTTAAAAGTTTTAGTGATGTATTAGCTATCACTGATGGTAGCGGAGCGACAATTGACTTAGGAAATTTCCCTGTTCCTAATAATAGTTATCATTCCTCTATGACATATACAAATGTGCTAAATTCTGGCTCCAATCTTATCATGTCTGTAGCGGCAGGAGGCAACGGTAATGAGCTTGGGGGAACCGCTTACAATTATGTATCGGTCGATGCATTTGGAGAGGATGATGTACCAAAAGTTTATTTATATTTTGCTGGCGGAGAAACTTTTGACGCATCTGCTATTAAGATTTATAACGGGCAAGTAACTACAGACACTTTTAAAATAAGCTCAGATGTTGCAGGGCAAAGCCAGAATCATAGCATTAATAATAATTCTTCTGATATTGTTACACTTACTGGTTTTACGGGGGTTACTCGGTTAACTATTGAAAACCTTGACGCTTCTAATATGGGGTGGATACAGCTTGATGATTTTACAATTGCTAATGTTACCTCTTCTTCCCCAGAAATAAATATTCAAGGTAATGGCAATAGTATTGTTGATGGCGATGCAACTCCAACCACTGCTGACCATACAGATTTTGGTTCGCACACTGCTGGCGGTTCTAATCTTTTACGTACTTTTACTATTCAAAATACAGGAACAGGGGCACTTGATCTAACAGGTGCGCCTAATGTGGTTATAACGGGGTCCAGTGATTTTAGTGTCACAACTCAACCTGCATCCGACCCTATTTCCGCCGCAGGCTCTACTACCTTTCAAGTCACATTAGATCCAACCTCGGTAGGCACACAAAATGCCAGTATTTCTATTGCGAATGATGATTCGGATGAAAATCCGTATAACTTTAGTATTACAGCGGTAATTAGTGCAGCAATAGACTCTGATGGTAACTTAACCACTGCTGCTGGCGTTATTGAACCGATAGGTTTAGATACCGTTATCGATACAGTTGGTGAAGCGGTTGATGTTTTCGATTTCACCTTAACTGATGGCGGAACGGCAGATGGCAATGCCATGGCTGTTTCGCAAATAGTAGTCAATGTTTCAGGTACAACAACTGATGCAGATCGGGCTAAGATTACTTGGCGTTTGAATGGTAATGACGTCAGTAATGTGGTCGGAGTATATAGTGCTGGCGCGAATACGATTACCTTCTCAGGATTAGGTATTTCAGTGGCTAATGGCGCGAATGAAGTGTATACCGTCAATGCTTATTACAACGATAATACGGGTATTACAGATGGCCGTACTTTTATCTTAAGTGTTGATGGCGATACTGATTTAACGGTTGGCAGCAGTGGAACACAAATGGGTGCAACCGCTGCAATCACCAACGGTGCTGGTGGTAGTTTTGATGTTACTGCAACGGCGTTAGCTTTTGCAACACAGCCAGCAGGATCAGTTTCGGGGAGTGCATTAACAACGCAACCTGTGGTCAGAGCGCGCGATGCCTTTGGCAATATAGATACTGATTTCACTGAAACCATAACACTTACAGAGGCTAGCGCAGGGAGTTTAACAGGTGGCTCTGCAGCTGCTGTAGCAGGGGTAGCAACGTTTACTAACGTAAGGTATACCGCAACGGCGGATCAACAAAGCTATACCTTAACCGCGAATGACCAAGATGGCGTGGATAGTAATTTAGCAACGATAGATGCCAATGCGGTAACTGCCGATGTTGTGGCAACTCAATTAGTCTTTGATACACAGCCAACCCCTTTATCGGTTAATAGTGGCATATCCACAAATTTTACAACGGTTCCTGTGGTTTCGGCTCGCGATGTTAATAACATTGTAGATACTGGTTATAGTACGAGTATTAGTATCAATGAGGTTAATGGTGCAGGTTCGGCGACGATGACTGCCACAGGCGATACTGACGGCAGCAGTTCTTTAGTCACTATAACACCAAGCTCTGGTGTGGCTACTTTTACCAGTATGCAAATTAATTACACCGCTTCAGGTGGTAGTAGTGAAAACTTTAATTTACAAGCCAGTTCTGGGGGGCTACCTACGGTAAATAGTAGCCAATTAACGGGGGTGGTTGATTCAACACCTCCAACAGTTTCTTCCGTAAGTGCCAGTAGCGCAAATGGTAGTTATAAGTTAGGGGATGTGCTTGCTGTCACCGTTAACTTCAGCGAAGCGGTAACTGTAACGGGCACACCACAACTCACCCTAGAAACAGGTACAACAGATAGAACCATTAATTACAGCAGTGGCTCAGGCACAAGCACGTTAACGTTTACTTATACGGTGCAAGCAGGAGATGTTAGCAGCGATTTAGATTACGTTGCCACCAACTCCTTAAGTTTAAATAGTGGCACTATTAATGATGGGGCAGGTAACGCAGCCAACTTAACCTTGGCAACACCGGGAGTGGCTAATTCTCTTGGCGCTAATAAAGCGCTTGTTATTGATGGCGCCGTACCAACGGTTTCTTCTGTTTCAGTTCCATCGAATGCCACATACATTAGCGGTCAAAACTTAGACTTCACGGTAACCTTTGCTGAAAATGTTACTGTGAATACAACGGGAGGCACGCCGCAGTTAGCGATAACTGTAGGTTCAACCACGCGCCAAGCGACTTACTTAAGTGGCACAGGCACGAGTGCTTTATTATTCCGTTATACCGTGCAAGCAGGCGACAACGACAGTGATGGTATTGCTATCGGTACTTTATCAGCTAATGGCGGTACCTTGCGTGATGCAGCTTCAAATGATGCGAGTCTTACGCTTAATAGTGTCGGTGCAACGACGTCAGTATTAGTTGATGCGGCTGCACCCAGCACAACGTCAGTAAGCGTACCTGCTAATGCCACTTATATTGCTGGTCAAAACCTTGATTTTACGGTGAACTTTGATGAAAACATTACCGTTAATACCACTGGTGGCTCACCACAATTAGCGATTACTGTTGGCGCAACTACACGCCAAGCGCAATATGTTAGCGGCTCAGGCACGAGTGCTTTGTTATTCCGTTATACCCTGCAAGCAGGCGACAACGACACTGACGGTATTGCTATCGGCAGCTTGAGTGCGAATGGCGGTACTTTGCGAGATGCGGCCTCTAATAATGCGACGCTAACCTTAAACAGTATCGGGTCAACAGTGGGTGTATTGATTGATGCAGTAGCTCCCACAGTTGCTGAAATAACAGCAGTGACTACGCCAGGCAATGATTCCACACCAAACGTTACAATATCAACAACTGAAGCGGGTACGTTAAGTGTTGGTGGTAGTTGTGGTAGCGCTGATGAAGGGGCAATAAGTTCAGGCAATACTAGCATTACGTTGACGCAAACAGATAACAGTACAGTATTGAGTGATGGCACATATAGTGACTGTACAATTACCGTCACGGATGCTGCAAGCAATTCTAGTACCCCAATAACATTGACAACTTTTGTTCTCGATGCAACCGCGCCAGCAACAACGGCGCTAACTTTGCCAGCAAGCGCAACTTATACTGCAGGGCAAAATCTTGATTTTACGGTGAACTTTGATGAAAACGTTTCAGTTGATACTGCTGGAGGTACACCACAATTAGGTATCATCATAGGCTCAACTACGCGTCAAGCGACCTACCAAAGTGGCTCTGGTACAACGGCGTTATTATTCCGTTACGTCATACAAAGTGATGAAAACGACGGTGATGGTATCGATATTGGCAGCTTAACTGCGAACGGCGGTACGATTAAAGATGCAGCTGCTAATAATGCAGGACTTGCCTTAAGTAGTACTGGCTCAACAACAGGAGTTTTGGTCGATGCACTGGCACCATTAACAACGTCAGTCAATGTACCTGCTAGCGCTACTTATATTGCGGGTCAGAACCTTGATTTCACGGTTAATTTTAATGAAGGTGTTATTGTTAATACTGTCGGTGGTACACCGCAATTGACGCTTACTATTGGCTCGACATCACGTCAAGCAACATACTTAAGCGGCTCTGGTTCAAGTGCTTTATTGTTCCGTTACACAGTACAAGCAGGAGAAAATGATAGTGATGGTATCGCTATTGGTAACTTAGCGGCAAACGGTGGGACGATAAAAGATACGGCATCCAATAATGCGTCTTTAACCTTGAATAGTATTGGCACTACTACGGGCATATTGGTTGATTCTATTGCACCAATGGTGGCGGAAGTAACCGCTGTATTGACGCCCAATACTGATACTACACCCGATGTTACTATATCAACAACCAAAGCCGGCACATTAAGTGTTGGTGGCAGCTGTGGTAGTACTGATGAAGGTTTAATCAGCTCAGGCAGCACAACCATTACGTTAACACAAACCGATAACACTACAGTGTTAACAGATGGTACGTATAGTGACTGTACAATTACCGTTACCGATGCAGTGGGTAACTCTAGCGCCGCTGTTACTTTAACAAGCTTTAGCATTAATACCGCTGCGGCGATCAACGGTGCAAGCTATGATGCCAGCACGGGTGTGCTGAATGTTTCAGCTGGCCCTATGGTCATTAATGACAATATTAGTGTTAATCACTTTACGTTAATGGGTGAAGGTGGCACATCACATACATTAACTTCAGCGGATGTTGCTGCAGCTTCAAGTAACCATTTCTTGGTTACGTTGAATGATGAAGATAAAGCTGCGATCAATCTGTTCATGAACAAAAATGGTTCAAGCTCTACTGATACTCTTGCTTACAACATAGCTGCTCTAGCTAATTGGAACAACAATAGCAACTTGACTGATGCAGAGGACAGTATTAACCCTGTTGTGGTTAGTAATGTGGCTATCCCCCAAATTATTGATGCTAATTACGATGCTGACATAGGTGTTTTAACTGTATCGGCAACAAATTTATTGATTAGCAGCGGTGATGATAATGATATTGTGGCAAATAAATTCAGCTTAACTGCAGAGGGTGGACTAGCATATACCTTAACCGACTCTGCTAATGTTGAGGTATCTTCAGGTAATACTTTTAGCATTACGTTAAGTGCAACTGATAAGACTGAACTAAATAAAGTTGTGAATAAAAATGGCACTAGCGCTACAGATACAACGGTTTACAACTTAGCTGCAGCGGAAGATTGGATTCCAGGTGCTGATCAAACTGTGGTGGTAGCTGATATAACTGGCAACGCTATTGAAGTTAGTAATGTCAATGTACCAACCATTTCTCAAGCAAGTTACGATGCATCAACAGGGATGTTAGTTGTGACAGGTACAGGTTATTTAACTGCTGCGGGTTCGGCTAACGATATAACTGCTAACGCTTTTGTATTTACTGGTCAAGGTGGTGCTATTTACGCTTTAGATGATACTGCAAACGTTGACGTGTCTTCAGCAACGTCGTTCACGCTGACGCTAAGCGCAACAGATAAAGCGGCTGTTAATCAAATTATTAACAAAACGGGAACACTCGCTATTGATGGCACCGCATTTAATCTTACTGCCAATGATAATTGGAATGCCGGTGCCGACGAAGCTCTTGATATTACAGATGCCACCGATAACGTCATTACCGCAAGTGTGCCGAATTCGGCTCCCGTTATTCAAGGTACGCCATCAATTAGCGTTAACCAAGGTTTTGCTTACAACTTTACACCTACGGCCAGTGACTTTAACGAAGATGAGTTAACCTTCACCATTGTGAACAAACCTACGTGGGCAAACTTTGATGAAACCACCGGTATATTATCGGGTGTTCCAACGAATAGTGATGTTGGCTCTACTAACGGTATTGTGATAACCGTTAGTGATGGCACACTTAATGACAGCCTTCCAGCCTTTGATCTTAGTGTATTGAATGTAAATGATGCTCCGACGATTAACGGCATACCACCTACAAATGTTTTACAAGATGCAACTTATAGCTTTACACCAAGTGCGTCAGATATTGATTTTGGTAATACATTAAGCTTTAGCATTACTAACCAACCCACTTGGGCTACTTTTAATTCAGTAACAGGTGCATTAACGGGAACACCGGGTAATGCTGATGTTGGCACAACGACTGGTGTGGTTATTAGCGTCAGTGACGGCGCATTAAGTAGCAGTTTGGCTGCCTTTAGTATTACCGTTGCCAATGTTAATGACGCGCCTGTTATCAGCGGAACACCAGCGACGCAAGTGAATGAAGATAGTGCTTATAGCTTTATTCCAAGCGCATCAGATATTGATGCGGGTAGTACATTAAGCTTTAGTATTACTAACCAACCTTCGTGGACCATTTTTAGCGCGGTAACAGGCGCATTAACAGGTACACCTGGTAATGCTGATGTAGGTACAACGAGTGGTGTGGTTATTTTCGTTAGTGATGGCGTATTAAGTAGTAGTTTGGCTGCCTTTAGTATTACCGTTGCCAATGTTAATGACGCGCCTGTTATTAGTGGAACACCAGCGACGCAAGTGAATGAAGATAGCCCTTATAGCTTCGTACCAACTGTGACTGACGTTGACTCTGGCGACAGCACCACCTTTAGTATTGCTAATAAACCAAGTTGGGCAACATTTAACACCTCGACAGGTGAGCTAACCGGCACACCAGATAATGATGATGTTGGTATCACTAACAATATTACTATTACGGTAGCTGACAGTGCTAATGCAACGGCTAGTTTGGCAGCCTTTAACCTTACCGTTAGCAATGTTAATGACGCTCCGGTTATCAGTGGTACACCCGTCACTAAGGTTAAGGAAGATAGTATCTATAGTTTCGCCCCAACTGTGACTGACGTTGACTCCGACGACAGCACCACCTTTAGTATTGCTAATAAACCAAGTTGGGCAACATTTAACACCTCAACAGGCGAGCTAACCGGCACACCAGATAATGATGATGTTGGTATCACTAACAATATTACTATTACGGTAGCTGATAGCGCTAATGCAACAGCCAGCTTAGCTGCCTTTAACATTACCGTTTCTAATATAAATGATGCGCCTGTGATTAGTGGCATGCCGGATAATCAAGTAAACGAAGATAGTGCATACAGCTTTACACCAACAGTAACGGATGTAGATGAAGGCGATGTTCACAGCTTTAGTATTATTGGTCACCCAGACTGGATGCTCTTTGATGAAGCAACAGGTTCAATTTCAGGCACACCGGTTCAGGATGATGTAGATGTTACTAGTGATATCACTATTACCGTGAATGATAACTCTGGTGCTGAAAACGCAACGGATAGTCTCAACTTTAGTGTTGTTGTGAATAACATCAACCAAGAACCAACCGCTATCGCCGATCGTTTCGAATTAACATTAAATGATAGTAATACTTATGTTTTAGATGTATTAACTAATGATGTTGATATCGATGGAGATACATTAGTTATCACCGGGGCTTCAACCAGTATTGGCAATGTTACTCATGATGGTGAAAGCTTAACATTGGTTACTCAAACTGGTTTTGTCGGTGAAATTAAGTTGGTTTATACCATTACGGATGGTAGTGAAGCATTTATTGATGGCACAGTGGATCTATCAATTAGTGGCGAACTAGGTGCATCAGTGCCGGTTATTACTGTCCCTGAAAATGTTGAAGTAAATGCCACAGGTTTGTATACCAAAGTAGACTTGGGTGTTGCGACAGCGGTAACTAGCGATGGTAAGCCGTTGGCTATATCGTTAATGGATAGTGGTAATTTATTCAAGCCAGGCAATCATATTGCCTATTGGCAAGCAACAGACCCTGTAACCGGATTAACGAGTGTGGCAAGTCAACAGGTGATTGTGAATCCGCTTATATCACTTGGCAAAAATCAAATAGTTGTTGAAGGAAAAACAGCGATGGTTGATGTGATACTTAATGGTGATGCACCAAGTTACCCTGTAACGGTAGCACTTAATATGGCTGGTAATGCTGATGAGAGTGATTACATTATTACGAGCAATGAAGTGACTATAAGTTCAGGTAGAAAAGCACAGTTAGTCGTTGACATCATTCAAGATAACCAAACTGAAGGCGATGAAACTTTAACGTTAAGCCTTAATTCTGGCAATGTCGGTAGTAAATCAAGCCATGTTATTACCATCGCTGAACGTAACATTGCACCAGCTATCTCATTGGTCAGCTCACAGGATAATGAGTCTAGACAAGTGGTTACCTCAACGGGTGGTGTAGTTACTGTGCAAGCAACGGTTAGCGATGCTAATGACGATAACGTTAGCAGTGTTTGGTCGTACGATAGCGCCCTTAATATCAACCAGCTTGATGAAAATACGCTTGAGTTAGATCCAAGTGGGCTTACTGTTGGTGTTTATCGTGTAGGTTTAACGTCTACTGATGATGCTATAGAAAGCTTATCTACAACCAAGTCTCTGTATTTAGCTGTTGTTGCTAACTTAGCTGAGCTAACTGACATTGATACTGACGGTGATCGTATACCTGATAACGAAGAAGGGTATGGTGATGCTGACCAAGATGGTATTCCTGATTTTCAAGATGCTATTGCTGAATGTAATGTGATGCCAGAACAAGCGGCAATACAAGATGCATTTCTTATCGAAGGTGAGCCAGGTATATGTTTGCGTAAAGGCAATACCTTAGCTGCTGGTGATACGGGTGGATTGTTATTAACCAATAATGATGTTGAAAACAGTATAGGGATTGATAGTGAGGCTATTTTTAGTGGTGGTATTTTTGACTATATAGTCACGGGGTTGCCAGAAGCCGGACAAACATATCAAATTGTATTACCACAATTACAGCCTATTCCTACCGACGCGGTATATCGTAAATACAGTGAGAGTGTGGGCTGGGGAGTGTTTGTTGAAGATGCAAATAACCAACTTCACTCTACCGCTGGAACACAAGGATACTGTCCGCCACCAGCAAGTTCATTATGGACTTCAGGGTTAACTGCAGGTCATTGGTGTGTACAATTAACGATTGAAGACGGTGGCCCGAATGATAATGACGGCATTAGTAATGGTACGATTGTCGATCCGGGTGGCGTATCTGTGTTGATTACAGATAATGCGTCGCCGGTTGCACAAGTCGATAACGCTAGAGTGAAACGTAATCAAGCGATTGTGATTGACGTATTAGCTAACGATACAGATGCAGATCAAGACACCTTAACGTTAGGTGTTGTCAGTGCGAACTTTGGTGTAGTTAGTATTACCGCGGATAACCAAATAGCGTATCAAAGCGCTAATAATTTTGTTGGTCAGGATACCGTGGCTTATAGCTTATCAGATGGCAACGGTGGCACCGCAAGTAGTATGGTAGATGTGACGGTTTATGTTAATGACGCCCCTATTGCACTTGATGATACAACAAGTACAGATGACCGCACTGCAATTGTGATTGATGTTTTAGCTAATGACACTGATGCTGATGGCGATAGTTTAGTGCTTATTAACGCGACGGTTGATAATGGTGAGGTTGTGATAAATGAAAACAACACCTTAACTTATACACCGATAAGCGGTTTTGATGGAACTGCTGTGATAACTTATATAGTTGATGATGGACAAGGTGATCAAGCAACTGCACAGGTGAGTGTAGTTGTGAAGGCTTACCAAAGTGTTACAGTGAAAAATAAATCAAAAGGTGGCAGCATGGGAGGGGTTATTATTGCTTTAACAGGCTTGGTTTTATATCGTTCATGTCGTAAACGCCAGTTAGTAAATAAGCAAGTCTTACACGGGGCTGTCGCGCTTGTTGTTGCAGCAAGTATGAATGCTGCCGCAGCTGAACCCCAGTGGTTCTTAACTGGCAGCATAGGTAAAAGTCAAGTCAGTGAGAGTATAAACACTCCAAGTGATATTGGTATTACTAGCCGTGATATCGATAAGTCGGATGCTAGTTATAGTGTGGGTGGTGGCGTGAAGTATGACGCCTTCGCCTTCATGGTGAGCTATGAGCAATTAGGGGAAGCCTCCGCGAATTTTAGTGGTGACACACTTACCGCGAGTTCTTTTCATCAAACACTCGCAGAGAGTGCACCTAAACTGGTTGATGGTATAAGCTTGCAGGGACAATATACTTTTTGGCAAAGCGATGCGATGCATGCATCTGTAGGTCTAGGCGTATTGGCTTGGGAGCTTGATTACACCAGTAAGCTTAATGACAGTGTGATTGAAATGGACGAAGATGATATTGATTTGTTCTATAACCTAGCACTCGGCTATACCTTAACAGAGCAAATTGATGTGAGCCTAAAAGTGAGTCGCTATAACTTATCGGTTAATGATGTTAACAATATCGCCATAGGTGTTACTTATCATTTTTAATTTGTAGGTAAGTCACATGTAGATATAGTACGCTATTGCTTGATGGTTTAAGCAATAGCGTACAATTTCAAACCACATTCACAAAAAACGCTCCACAAGCCAAGCTTTCTAATATTAGTTATTGCACAACAACTTGTTGCCCTTCATTCAAACGCTCAGCGCCGCGAATAGCCACGTTGTCTCCGTCTTGCAGTTCACCTTCAATACTCACTCGATCAAAAGTGCCATTGCGCACAATTACCGGTAAACGATGTACTTTATTATCAACACCTATTTTCACGACATAAGTACCGTCTTTACGCAAAATTAAGGCATCACGGTGTACGGTTAAGGTGTTTTTAGAGGCTTGAATTGGTACGGTTACTTTAACAAGTTGACCGGCAGCCCATGACTCATTTAAATGTGCAGGAATATTAATTCGTACTTCAAAGGTTTGTGACTTAGCATCAGCACTTGGGATTAACGCACTAATCTCAGCACTAACTAATTGACCGCTAGCGCTGACATTTAAACTTTGACCTTTACGAATAAAAGCCAAATATTTGATTGGCACGTACAGACGTACTTCTAAATGCTCTGTATCGAGTAATTTTAGTAAAGTATCGCTGCGATTAACGTCAGTACCAGCACGTACGATGCGCTCAGTAATAACGCCTGAGAATGGCGCGGTGACATTGGCGCGTAGTATCTGGTCATTAATTTGCTGTAACTTTAAGTCCGCAATTTCAATATCCGTTTTAGCTAAATCATACTGTGACTGGGTTTGATCAAGCTGGAACTGTGATGCAGAATTGCTTTGTTTAAGCTTCTCTAGGCGCTGAACTTCATTCTGTAAATAGTTAACATTAATTTTTGCACGTTTTAATTGCGCTTGTTGCTCCAGCTGCATGAGTTTTAAAGGTAATAAATCCATTTTTACCAATACATCACCTGCTTGTACCATACTACCGGGTTCAGCAAGCCACTCAATACGACCATTAACTCCAGCTGTTACTGGCACATGTGAGCGACTGTGTATTGTTGCCATTAAGTCAGTGGTAGCGCTTAAACTCATTGCTTTTACTTGATCCACTTTAACCGGTTTAGGTGCAGGGCTATTGGCCGCTATGGCATTATTTGCAAGTAATATACTGGCACTAAATATGGCGCTAATAATTTTTTTCATTGTAAACATGGTGCTTCCTTTAGTGATTACTTGCTAATGGTGCTGGCTTGGTATTTAGCTCGGCAGTATTATTTGGTTTATGATCAGGAGTATTGTTTGCTGAATTTTTTTCATTAAGTCGTAATAAACTCGGAAATAATACCAAAGTAAAAATAGCACTGATGGACATACCTCCGACAATTACAGCCGCTAAACCTCGATAAATTTCACTGCCAACTCCCGGCATCAACATGAGTGGCAGCATACCGAATAAACTGGTTAAGGTACTCATGTAAACAGGACGAGCACGAATGCGAACGGCTTGAGCAACCGCATTGTGTGTAGATAAGCCTGCGCGTTCACCTTCTCTCGTTTGATCAACCAATAAAATAGCATTGTTAACCACTAAACCGAGTAGAATGATAAAACCTATCATAGTCATCAAATCAAGTGATTGAAAAGTAAATACATTTAATAAATTTAATGCTAATACACCACCCGCCACAGCCATCGGCATAACTAACAACACAAGTAAGCTATCTTTGGCAGACTTAAATAGTGCCGTCATTAATAAAAATAAAATGAGTAGCGCTAAGACAAAGTTCTTCAACATATCGTTGATAGCTGCAGCCATTTCATTGGCATTACCACTGAGTAGAATAGAAGAGTCTGCAGGTAGTAGAGCTTTCATAGAAGGTAAAACACTGGCTTCAATTGAGCTGAGTGCTTCTTCAAGTGACATATCTGCTGGCGGTGAAACTTGCAAACTGATAGTACGTTTACCGTCAACGCGGCGTAGCTGTGTCGGGCCTGCTGTGCGAGTGATCTCGGTTAGCTCACCAATGGTTTGAACACCGGCTAATGGAGAATGAATGGGCAAAGAGGCAAGTTCATCAGGTGTATTCCACTGTTTACCCCGTAAAATAACATTCACACGGTCGTTACCATCAAAATATTCACTGACAAACAGCCCACTGGTGTATGCCCTAACAGCATTAGCAACATCACGGCGAGTTAAACCGGCTTGTGAGATTCGTTGATCATTAGGTACAAGTTTTAGTTCTGGTTCAGATAAGCTCAACCCTGGATTAGGAAAAGCGGTTGTACCAACCATGTTGTCATTAATAGCGTCAATGCCTGCTTGCGCAACAGCCATTAACCGTTCAATGTCAGGGCCTTTAATGTCAATATCTATAGTGCGACCATTGCCGCCTCCGGAAACATTAATCATTGATCCCCGGAATATAAAAACCTGTGTGTCGGGTAAGTTAGAGAAAACTTTAGTTTGTATTTCTTGCATCAACTCTTCAACGCGTGTGGGATCGTCAGAATAAATAAACCCGCCAGTTGAGCCTGAGCCAAAAGAGTAAAAGTTATAGCTTTTAATTTTCGGCATTTTTTCACCGCTCAAATAAGGTGCTAAACGCTCTTTTACCAAACTGGCAAACTCATGCTCAATAAAGTCGACATTGCCGCCAGGCGGCATATTCAAACTATAGAAGAAACCATCGGTTGGTGCGCGTGGCATAAAATCAGTTTTAGGCATCATCAATACAGTAACGAGTATTGAGCCGCCGAGTAGGGTAGCAATCCAAGTCAGCCGTTGAGTTGATGACTGGGTTAATCGCATGACTAAGTGAGTTAACTTTTGCCAATAATGCGCAAAAGGATCTGGAGTTTCATCGGCTTTTAACCAGTACTTACTGGCAATGGGAATAATAGTAATAGCTGATACCAAAGAAGCAATAACGGCAATAGAAAGGGTTAACGCCAGATCAGAAAACAATTGTCCCTCAATACCTTTCATAAATAAAATAGGTAAAAATATCGCGACACTGGTTGCGGTTGATGCAAATAATGCTCCTGTCACTTGTAAAGCTCCACGCATTACTGCTTTCTTACTGTCCATGCCTAAACTGCGCAGTCTAACAATATTTTCTTGTACGATAATAGCGGCGTCTAACACTAAACCAACAGAAAAGGCTAAACCAGCTAATGAGATAACATTTAAACTACGATCAAAAGCAGCAAGTGCAATAAACGACACCATTAATGACACCGGAATAGTGGCTGCAATAATTAAGGTGTTGCGTACACCTCTTAAAAACAGCCAAAGAATAATTAATGCTAACAGCACCCCTAAACCTAGATTGTTTTGGACAAGTTTTATGGCGTTGCGAATATGTACAGAAGAGTCAAAACTTAACTCGATTATTAAGCCTGCCGCTTTCATAGGCCCAGCGTTAAGCTCTTTAACCGCAATATTAATTTCATCGAGTAGCGCAACAGTGTTAGCGTCATTTTGTCGCTTTAAGGTAAAATAATAAGATGGTTGACCACTACGTAAGTTGAAGCCAAAGCGGTCGACTAAGGTGTTTTCTACGGTGGCAACGTCTTTTAAATAAATGGGTCTATCACCACTGAAGCTAATAATCATTTCGGTGAGATTCTCGACACTATACTGCCCAGAAAAGCGCACGGTATATT
>Ga0193960_1000310_pt1 | contig 20363 bp, 19 predicted proteins | sample FB_3_MG_FD_140338 | JGI IMG/M metagenome (GOLD analysis project Ga0193960, IMG submission 140338) | Microbial mat bacterial communities from the Broadkill River, Lewes, Delaware, United States - FB_3_MG | ecosystem: Environmental > Aquatic > Freshwater > River > Microbial mats | place: USA... | reverse complement strand
TTGGAAGTCTTAAGCATGATTGGATTTTAAAAGTGAACCAACCGACACATGATTATATGAAGAAAGATGTCACAGATTATATTCGCTACTACAACAATGACCGGCTACATACAAGCAACAACGATATGTCGCCGGTTAACTATGAACTATCTGAAATAAAAGTGTCCTGTTTGAGTTGACCAGAACAGAGTGTAGTGGTCAAGTAAATTTGGCCACTACAAAGGGCTTGCTTCTTCTACAATGAGGGGCATGTACAACCCCTTAGCTAATTGCTCAAAGGTCTTGTGATGTGCGTGAGCCCAGAAGGTGTCTGCATCTTCAGCGGGGACTTGATAGGTGAAGGCTTGTTTGGGCTTAATGGGAACTTGGGTTAAGCCGCTGACCCCATCCATCGCGTTGTCCACCCGCATGCCATGCTAATGAACACTGCTTGGCCCCGGCAATTGATTTTGCACGATGACGGTTACAAGCTGATGTTGTTGCAGGCGTAAACTACTTTTTGAAAACTCCCATAACTGTAGTGGTATCGCTGCCGAGGTATGAGTTTTTGATAGTACTGGCAGGCTTAGCACTTCTAAACTCAAGGTGCTGTAGGATAAAAATTCTCGGCGCGTTATCGGCATGGTTTAAGCCTCTTGCTTATCGTCAGTGTGATCTGGTTTTTTGCTTTTTCCTCTGAAGAGCGGCAGCTGTTATTGGGCATCATTTTGAACATCACCAGATGAGCAACAACGCATAGCAATAATCCCACCCAAGAGGCCGATATTTGTTGATAGACTAATGCGAAAATAATAAAAGGGGCTGCACAAGCGGCTATGCAAAGCAGCATCATTTTATGATGTTTAAGTTTTGAAAAAACGCTATTCACTTTTTTTACTCTCAGTGCTTCGTGTCAGTTATAGATGATTGATTTGCGTTGAATAAGTATTCCGATATTGCGATTAAATCTTGCCAGCTTAGAAACGCAGTACCTTGCTCTACAATGTCACTCATACTGCCACCAAATACATCGCCATCTGGGGTTATCCCGGTTTGTAGAGCATAGGCTAAGTCATCTTTCGTCCAACCTTTTTTTAGTAATGCGCTGGCCGTAATTGAAGGCACTTTATTTTGAGCGGAATCAACGCCACCGGATAAATGATTTTCTGATTCCAGCGCCCCAAGTGCATTGCGCGGGGTATGACAGGCAGCACAATGGGCGGCTACTTCAACAATAAATTTCCCACGATTGTAGGTCTCAGTGTGTTGAGAATCTTTTTGAAAGGGTTCAGGTTCAAAATTCTCTGCTTTAAAATACAAGGCACGCCAAAATTTAAGCCCTTCTCGGATATTAAAAGGGTAAGCGATTGTTTGTTTAGGGTCTGGTATTGACACAGGGGGTACCGTTTGAAAGGCTGCCCATAAATCGGCAATATCCTGGTCACTAAATTGAGTATAAAACGTGTATGGAAACGCGGGATAATAAGGTTTGCCTTCTGGTGAAATGCCTTCTCGAACAGCGATAGCAAACTGTTGGGGTGTCCAACTACCGATACCATGCACTTTATCTGTGGTTATATTAGGTGCCCGAAATTCACCAAAGGGCGTTTTTAGCGCCTTACCACCCGATAAAGCCACACTGCCCGCTTGGCTATCCGTATGACAAGTAATACAACCCGACATGCGAGCCAAATAAGCCCCCCGCTCAGGATTTCCTGCAAGGGCTTCCCACTGTAATGTTGGTGTGATGGGTTGCCATAACCAATAGGTAATCGCAGCGCCAATACAAAGTATCGACAGCAGGACGCCATACCAAAATCGACGCGAAAACAGAAAACGCATTATTTTTCGACTCGGTATTGTTTATGGCAAGCGGCACAACTTTGTCCAATCATGCGAAATAAGCCTGCAGCGGGCATGGACACTAACTTCTCATCTGTCATATTGTCTAAGCCGTGCATACCACCACGACCACCGCCCATCATGCCACCTTGAGACATCATACCGCCTTCCATCATGTGGCCTTGGCCCATCATGCCTGGGCCGCCCATTGCGCTTGAACCCATAGCGTTCGGGCCAGCAGTTTGATTATTTTCAGCGCCATCGTGAAGTGCTTGACCTAAACGTCCCAAGTTATCCGCGAGACGTTGAAATTCTTCCCATTGAGTCCAGATTTCAGGGGTGGCTTCACTGGGCATTTTTAGGCTGCCTTCAGGGAATAATTTGGTCATATGGTTACCCGCAGCGTCTCGTATGGCCAGTGCGTTCTGTTTAACTTTTTCAACATCGTATTCTTCTTTACCCCGAAATAAGGGTTTCAAGTTTTTCATTGCATTTTTCAGAGAAACCATTAAATCCATTCGCTCTTTAACAATACCCGTAGCATCGCCATGGGCAAACACAAGTGCGGTTGCAGTGGCAAACAACAAACTGATAATGAACACAACTTTTTTCATGATGGCTTTCTCCTAAGAGAGTGAAAGATTGCTCGCAAACCCTTTAGGGGCTGGCGAGCACGGTAATTTACGAAACAAAAATGCGCCACAAGATTTCATCATATCTTGCATATGAGGATCATTCATATCCATAGTACTATGATCCATTTTGCGTACAGCTTCACAATCATACTTTGAGCTTCCATGACCTTGTTTGTGTGATCCATGCTCATGGGCAATGGCACCAAGGGATAGACTGGAAGATACCGCCAATAAACGCCAGTGTTTGATGTAGTTTCATAATAGACTCCTCGTTTAGTGAGTGTTTGAGTTAAGTTTTTTCAGTTGTGATTTTTTCCACAACAAATAAATTGCTGGCAGTACCAGCAGGGTGAGTAACACAGAACTGACCATACCACCCACCATCGGGGCGGCAATCCGACTCATGACTTCCGAGCCCGTGCCTGTGCCGTACAAAATCGGCAATAAACCGACAATGATAGCGGCAGCGGTCATCATCACAGGGCGTATCCGCATACCCGCACCTTCTTGAATCGCATTTTTTAAGCCATTGAGGTCTGGCGTGTTATTTTCCTGATAGCGTTGCCAGGCTTGATTGAGGTATACCAGCATAATGACGCCAATTTCTACGGCGACCCCCGCCAAGGCAATAAAACCCACGCCAACGGCGATGGAGAAATTAAAGCCCTGCCAATACATCAACCAAACACTGCCAATAATGGAGAAGGGTAAGGTTGTTAGTAGAATGGCCACTTCGCTCACACTGCGGAAATTCAAGAAGAGCAGTAAGGCGATAATGGCAATGGTAAGGGGTATTACATAGGTGAGTTTTTCTTTTGCGCGCAGCATATATTCGTATTGCCCTGACCAAATGACGGAATACCCTGCTGGCAAATTTAGTTTGTCTTTCACGACCTGCTGGGCTTGTTTAACATAAGTCCCAATATCAACGCCTTCTATATCGACAAAAGTCCAACCGTTTAAGCGTGCGTTTTCGCTTTTAATACCAGGCGGGCCATCCTCAATAGCAATGTTCGCCACGTCGCCTAAACCAATTCGCTGTCCGCTAGGGGTCACGATGGGCAGCTGACGCAATTGCTCGGGCGAATCGCGATAGGTTTGTGGGTAGCGAATATTAACGGGATAACGTTCTAGCCCTTCAATGGTCTGGGTGACATTCATGCCTCCAATCGCCGAGGATACAACCTGTTGAACGTCGGCAATATTCAAACCAAAACGGGCTGCTTTAACACGATCAATATCCACCTTTATATAGCGCCCACCGGCAACACGCTCGGAATAAACTGAGAGCGTTCCCGGGATCTCTTGCATGATAGTTTCCAGTTGTTGGCCAATACCTTGAATAATGGTTAGATCAGGGCCAGCCACTTTAATACCGACAGGCGTTTTAATCCCGGTAGCTAACATATCAATACGGGTTTTGATAGGCATCACCCACGCGTTAGTTAAGCCGGGGATCTTGACCAAGCTATCGAATTCTTGCCTCAAGCTATCAGTAGTCATACCTGGTCGCCATTCGCTACGATCTTTTAACTGAATAAAGGTTTCTATCATGGTTAAAGGCGCGGGATCAGTTGCGGTATCAGCGCGACCGACTTTACCGTATACACTCTCGACTTCGGGGACTGTTTTGATGAGCTTATTGGTTTGCTGCAATAACTCACGCGCTTTACCAATGGATATACCTGGGTAGGTCGTGGGCATATACATCAAATCACCCTCATCCAATGGCGGAATAAATTCACTGCCAATTTTCTCCAAAGGCCATAGCGTACTGGCAAGTATGGCCAGTGCTATCAACAAGGTGGTTTTGGGAAAAGCTAAGACCTTTTTCAGCACCGGCATATACAAAAATATCAGTAAACGATTCACTGGGTTTTTGTGCTCTGAAATGACTCGGCCACGAATAAAGTAGCCCATCAAAACGGGGACAAGGGTAATGGCCAGCGCTGCGGCAGCTGCCATGGCGTAAGTTTTGGTAAAGGCCAATGGCGAAAACAATCGGCCTTCTTGTGCCTCCAAGGTAAACACCGGAATAAAACTGACGGTAATAATCAGCAAGCTAAAAAATAACGCGGGCCCCACTTCGGTGGCAGAGCGAGTGACAATATCCCAGCGATTTTCTTGGGTGATGGGTGTTTTTTCCATATGCTTGTGCATGTTTTCAATCATCACAATAGCCCCATCGATCATGGCCCCAATCGCAATAGCAATACCACCCAAGGACATGATGTTGGCGTTAATGCCTTGCCAATGCATCACAATAAATGCTGCAAGAATACCAACCGGCAAACTAATGATTGCCACCAAGGAGGAACGAATATGGAACAGAAATAGGAAGCACACCAAGGCCACCACCAAAAACTCTTCCAGCAATTTGTGCCACAAGTTATCGACGGCACGCTCGATCAAACCAGAGCGGTCATAAACCGTGACGACCTCAACGCCATCCGGCAAGCTTTGTTGTAATTCGCTGAGTTTGGTCTTAACACCTTCAATGGTTGTTTGTGCATTTTCACCAAAGCGCATCACAATCACACCACCAACGGCTTCCCCTTCGCCATTTAATTCCGTGACGCCTCGGCGCATTTGCGGGCCAAGCTGCACTTGAGCAATGTCTTTTAACAAAAGAGGCGTGCCATTCACATTGAGCCCCAAAGGAATGGTGTTGATGTCTTCAATGGATTGAAGATACCCCGTTGCGCGCACCATGTATTCTGCCTCGGCCATCTCAATCACTGAAGCACCCACTTCTTGGTTAGCGCGGCGGATAGCCATTTGCACATGGGCCAACGGGATATCAAACGCGCGAAGCTTATCGGGATCAACCAATACTTGATATTGCTTCACCATACCACCCATGGTGGCGACTTCAGCCACGCCTGGAACGGTTTGCAGTTCGTACTTTAAAAACCAATCTTGCAAACTGCGCAGTTGGCTGATGTCTCGCTGACCACTGCGATCAACCAGTGCATAGGCATAAACCCAACCCACACCGGTTGCATCGGGACCCAATTGCGGTTTTGCATTACCGGGTAATGAAGGCGCGACTTGGCTTAAATATTCCAGTACACGACTGCGTGCCCAGTAGAGATCGATTTTTTCATCAAAAATGATGTACACATAGGAATCCCCAAAAAAGGAATAACCTCGCACAGTCTCGGCACCCGGCACAGATAACATGGCTGTGGTTAGTGGGTAAGTCACTTGATCTTCCACCACTTGTGGCGCTTGTCCTGGGTATGAGGTTTTAATAATGACTTGCACATCGGACAAATCGGGAATGGCATCCAGGGGGGTATTTTTAAGAGAATACAGTCCCCAGCCAGTAATAATAAAGGTCGCCAACAGCACCAAAAAACGGTTGCCAATCGACCAACGAATGATTGCTTCAATCATGATTGACTCCTGTTTTAATGATGCATTTTGCTGTGATCAACCGCTTTAGGACCGGATTGATCGTGTTGGCTATGGTCCATGGTTGAATGGTCACTGTGATCCATCGATTGGTGATCCTGATGATTATCCATCGTGCTGGATTCCATCGTATGTTGACTATGATCCATACCTGAATGATCGCTATTGTCCGCAGTTGAGTGATTCATAGAGGAATGATTCATTGACTGATGGCCATCATGCGCACCTTGCACCCCCTCCATAATATGAATTTGGGTGATGCTAAAGTTACTGTCACTGGCTTTATTAATTTCAACGTGTAGAGATTGGCCTGCCGCTAAGGCATCGATATCCACCTCATCCCCCACAGAAAACAGCATGGTCATTTGTGGCCACTCCCATTCCGGGATAGGATCATGATCGAGCTTAACCATGGCGTTATCAGCCATCACTTCAATCACTCGCGCTGCTGCCCAAACGCTACCCGGTTGTGAACCGGCTTCCATGCGCACGAAATCGGACGTTTTACTGGATTCTGAATCCAATAAAAATTGTGCTGATGTCACGACACGATCACCTGCCGAAAGGCCTTCCGTAATTTCAGTCCATTGGTCACCGTTTTGACCCAGCATCACGGCGATGGACTTAAACTGCCCTTCATCCAATGCCAACACAACGCGGTTTTGAGAGCCCGTGCGAATAATGGCTTCGTTGGGAATGACTAAGGTATTTTCATCCGTTTTTGCATTGATTTGGATACGGGCAAACATATTGGGTTTGAGTTGCTTATCATCGTTGGCAAAACGCAAGCGGATGCGCAGAGTACGGGTTTTAGCATCCAGTGTGGGATAGATGTAATCCACTTTTCCTTGCCAGCGCTGACTGGGTTTGTAATCCAATGTCATGGTGACTGGCAAACCCACTTCAACTAAGCCCGCTTGCCGTTCAAAAATTTCTGCTTCAACCCACACTTCATCGAGCGAACCAATCGACATCATCGATGTGCCTGGTTTAACAAAATAACCTTCACGAATATTCAAACGATCCAGCACACCTGATTGAGGAGCATAAAAGGTCACGGTTTGCTTCACCTTACGAGTTTTACCCAGACTCTCAATAAATTGATTGGATAATTGCAATGCACGTAAACGATCTTTTACAGCCGTAATTAATTGCTGATTTTTGCGGTTTAATGCAATCAACAATTCTTTTTGTGCGGTGACCAATTGAGGAGAGTACAAGGCATAAAGTGCTTGCCCTTTTTTTACCGGATCACCTTCCGCCTTAAGATGTAATTTTTCCACCCAGCCCTCGATACGGGGATGAATATTAACTAAAGATTCCTCATCGTATTGCACATAACCGACCGTGGTAATCGTTCGGTCCAGCGTACGCATTTCTGCCGTGGCCGTACGAACCCCCAAATTATTGACAACACTGGGGTGAATGCTAATGGTGCCTGGACCTGCGCCCGCGCCACCACTGTCTTCTTCATAAACCGGCACTAAGTCCATACCCATGGGGGATTTTCCTGGTCCATCTCGACGGTAATTGGCGTCCATGGGTGCAACCCAATATAGGGGTTTCTTTTCATCACTGTCGCCGCTACTTGAGGCACTGCTTAAAGACAAAGCTTCGATATTGATATAAGGCAGCGCAACAAAAACGGCACCACCACCCATGGCCATACTGATCAAAATAATGATAAAGGTCTTCATGGCTGGGCTCCTGTTGAGTCATTCATAGTCGTGAATAAATAATTTAAATGTGCAATGGTTTTTAAACGATCAATATCAATGGTTAAGGCATCAATGTGACTGTTTAACTCCGTGATTCGTGAGCGTACCACTTGATTAAAATCTGCATTGTCGTTGGTGTAGGCGGTTAGCGAGGCCTCTACTTGCTCGTGAATTTCTTCGAGCAAACGTGTTTGATAGAGTTGTTGTCGTTGGTCCAAACGTTTCAGTTTGGCTTTGGCTTGATTCGCTTGCGAGATAAATTGACGTAAGAGTTGGTGCTTATCGGTTTTAATCGCTTCGGTTTGAGCAACAGCGGCACTGACTTGTTTGTCTTGGCGGTTCTTGGTAAAGAGTGGGAGATCAAACGTCACACCAAGCGATAAAAAATCGGCACGGTCATTGCCCATGGGGTCATCATCACGCCAGGCGTAACTGCCATTCACACCCCACTGAGGTTTGTATTGTTGCTTAGCCAGCTGTATGGCGGTATCGCCAACTGTGATTTGTTGATCGAGCAACAGGATTTTTGGGTGCTGTAAAAAGTATTGGCTCAGCTTGCCACTACTGTCATTACCATTCATATCGTCTATGGCATGGGGCATACTGAAGGATAGAGCGGGTAACTCAAGGTTCTGAAGCTTATCAATGGGAACCGGCAGCCACTCATTCAACTTGGCTTGATGAACGTCGGCTGCTTCAGAAAGTCGGAACAAACGATCTTCCAACCGGGTTAATTCCACTTGCGCTTGAATAATATCGTGCTGCTGAGTTTTACCGAGTGCGCTGGCGTAATTAGCGTTAACAATGTCAGCCAGGTCTTCAAATAAACTGCGGTCTTTTTCGATCAGCGCAATGGTTTTTTGCTGCCTTATCCACTCTAGCCATAGTTGAGTGATTTTCAGAGCCACCATTGCTTTACGATCTTCGCGTTTAAAAACCGTTTGTTCGCTCAGTTGTTCTAACCGCTGTTGTTTAAGCTCACGGGTCTTACCACGGGGAAACTGTTGATTTACCCCCACTTTGAATTGCGTCATGGGTTCTTGATCAAACTCAAAGGTGTCGGTGGGTAAGTTGGCAATGCCCACTGACAATTTAGGGTCCGGTAGCTGACCGGCAGAGATGGATTGATCATTTAATGCTTGTTGTTTGTATTGATTGCCCTGAAACCAGGGGTCATTTTCAATCGCGAGTTGAATGGCCTGATCCAAACTAATGTCCTGAGCCAAACTCGTCGTGCAGAATAAGAACCCAGCCACCAAGATAACTATCTTCTTTCGTTGCTTCATTAATATTGCTCCTCCATCCGTGAAACTGTGGTGTATACAGTAGGCGCTCCATCGGTGTTTAACTGGTAAACGGTATAAGGTGTAAAGCGTTGGCCCGCTTCCATGCCAGGGCTACCCAAAGGCATAGCAGGTACTGCAAGCCCAGCAGTGGCCCCGGTCGGTGGATTAGCCAAAAACTGCTGGATAAATTTGACGGGAATATGCCCTTCAAAGACATAATTATCATGAACGGCGGTGTGGCACGATTGATATTGAGGCTCAATATTGAATTGGTTTTTGATGGCATTGAGATTATTGGGGTGCTTCACCAAGGGGTGAAAACCTGCCTCTTCCAAATGCTCTATCCAACGGCCACAACAACCACAGGTTGGGCTTTTGTAAACCGTGGTGGGATGATGGTTTTCCCTTTTATTGGTCGCATCAGCATTGACCATGGCGGACGCGGATATTATTGAAAAAAATACAGCGAATAAGAGACAGGTGTTAGGCCTGAACCTCATGATATTGATACATGATTTCATAAACAGCACTCAAGTGTTAATAAATGAATAAAATACAAGCAAGTGTGAGCGGGCGCTCAGAAAAGGCAGACGAGTCTGCTTTTAGGCAATAAGGGATATGGGTGGACGATATAAAGTGCTAATGGCTGGAGTAGAAACGGATGAGACAGGCTCAGCAGTGGAAATTAATTGATCATCTTCAAGGGGAGGGATGGGCAAGCTGGTGACAACAGCCGGTTGACAAAATGTCGCACAATGATCGCAAACAGGCTCCTCTGAAGATGAGTTTAACATCTTGTGTGAACCATGTTCGACTGCTGCATGATCCAAAGGGCAATCAACGTAAGTCGCTTGTTCATGGCAGCCACCTGGGCTGTGCTCTACGCTGTGTAACGCCAATGCAACGACTTGCTGACTGGTTAACCAGACAAGCAAAAGTAAGGCGATATTGCGTAAAAAGCGTCGATTCATTAAGGTCTTTGCCACCAATATTTGGAACTAACCGTCAGTTTATCTTCAAGCCATCATCTTAAACAAGCTTTGAAGCTCAGCTGACTCTAGATTACAGTAGCACTAGTATAGACCTAGAGCTAACTCCATGGTCAAGCTTTTTTCACAACTTTCATCACAATTTATGAAAAATAGTCACTTATCTTTACCACGGCTGATAACAAGCTAGAATAGCCGGGTATTTACTACTAGGGTGTCAGATTATGCGGTTCTCTTTTATTGCTTTGCTCGCCGGTTTTATCCTGGCAGGCTGCGGAAAATCCTCCAACTCACCATTACCAAGCAATATTGATACCGCATCCAAACAGCCCTCAACAGGCCGATGGTATTCAGTAGAGCAAGTTGATGCAGGTAAATTGTTGTTTCGTGAACACTGCGCGGTCTGCCACGGGAAAAATGCTGAAGCAACCCCCGACTGGAAAACGACAAATTCTGCTGGACAATATCCGCCTCCACCACTGAATGGCTCCGCTCATGCCTGGCATCACCCTATAGCTGCTTTAAAGCAAGTGATTTTAAAAGGTGGTGCGCTTTATGGTGGACAAATGCCGGCTTGGGAAGGCAAGTTAACTAATGCTGAAATATATGCCTTGATCGCTTCTTTCCAGAGTTACTGGTCAGATGATGTGTATGACCGCTGGCTCTCAATCGAACAGCAATCTAAGTGAGGGAAATGTTATTTTAAGGCGTTATGATTTTCAAATTGATTGAGAATCGGGCAGTCACCGTCACTTTTAACGCATTTTTCGATGAGCCCTGTGAATTCTTCATGCAGCATACTTAATTCTTGTATGCGGGTTTCTATTTCAGCAAGCTTCTGAGCAACCAGCTCCCTGACAAGCGGCTTGGCTTTAGCAGGGTTATCACGGAATTTTAGTAGTTGAGCGATTTCATCCAAGCTGAATCCAACAAGCTGTGCCTGCTTGATAAACACAATTCTTTTTAAGTCTTCTGACTGATAATCACGTATACCGCTGCTATTGCGATGCACCTTCTTGAGTAATTTTATTTTTTCGTAGTAACGAAGCGTGTCGATACTGATATCGAGCTTTTCTGAAACTTCACTGATTTTCATTGAAACCGTACCTGCATAGTCAATAATCCGTGTTAGATAGTGTAAATTCGCTGCTCAATACTAAGAATACCTGAGATTAATAGAAGCTGTACAAAAATGTGCCCACGAACGCTTACAAATCAACCTAACATTAAATAATTCAAGATTATTGAAACTTAAAATTTACTATACCTTAGCCAAGTACAACGATAAAATAGTATGTAAATACGTATTACATACCACAGTATTAAATAATCATAGAGAGCTTATCAAGGGCTAGAGGCGGCATTAGTAAAGTACTTGTTGAAAAAGCTAGAGAAAGCCTCTTATCACGCGGCGAAAACCCTTCTATTGATGCTGTACGAATAGAAATGGGGAATACGGGTTCCAAAACAACGATTCATCGCTATCTGAAGGAACTCGAGGAAGAGGAAGCAAGCAGACTGGATGATGAGTCCTTGTTGAGCCAACCGATCAAAGAATTAATTAGTCGATTAGCGGCTAAATTGACTGAAGAGGCAAGGTCAATTGTTGAAAAAAACGAAAAAACTAGCCAACAGAGAATCACCATCTTCTTGAAGAGCTGCGGCAAAAAGAAGAGGCAAACCTCGATCTAGCAGAGCAATTATCCTCGACTAACCGCCAAATAGAGACTCTAGCAACCGAATTAGAACAGACTAAAAGCACCATTAAAACCCTGGAAACTCAAGCAAATCAATGCACTACAGAGCTGTCGCGCTTGAACGCAACACTCGGAGAAAAAGAACAGCTGATTGAGTCCCTAGAAGAAAAACACCAGCATAATCGAGAGGCGCTTCAGCACTACAGGGATTCAGTAAAAGAGCAACGCGAACAAGATATTCGCCAGCATGAGCGGCAGGTACAGGGGCTCCAAGTGGAAATTCGCAACTTGAACCAAACACTGTCGATTAAACAAACTGACATTACACAGCTCAATAAAAATAATGCGCGACTAGTAACCGAACTTTCCTAGGATCGTAAAAAGAATAATGATCAGGAATCGAAAATTACTAGGGCAAACGCTGATATTAAGCAGCTCGAACATGAAAAAGAAAGTTTGAGCAGCACCTCGAATGAAATGAGTAGCCTCCAGCAACAACTTGATGAGGCTAGGCAGCAGGTGTATGAACTGACTATAGCCAATGCAAAGTTGGAATCAGAAATTCAGGTAAAGTCAGATGTACTGGGGCAATCTCTTGAGATGAGCAGTAACAAAACAACTGCAAACGGCTAAAAATACATCCTTGTCTAATTTTTTATTTAAACTCAATGGGTTAGAGCGCTAGTCGCGTAATTTGGCTCTTTTAACGGCCGGACCTCAACTACACTATACGAAAAAATGTGGTATTCTCAAAAAACTAGATTGTCCGAACTTAACAAAAAAGTTTCTTATTGATTTGATTAAAATGACTCGACATTATTTGATAAGCCTATTAGCTATACTGGTTGTTTTACAGTCGGCAATTGCCGTGGCTGACCTCCATAATGTCGATAAAATTGGATCAGGCAGTTCTATATATGACCATTTACATCAGCCTGTTGATGCCCAAAACGATCATCAATCTGCGACGAATACCTCTGAAAAACCTAGCGAATCTCTATTCGATTGTCAGCATTGTTGCCACTGTCATGGTTCAGCGGTACCTATCCAAGCGGTCTCCCCTTTTGTCGTTTCGCCTTCGATAAACAAACACGCTGGCTATCGAGTCAAACTTATTTCTGGTATCCCCCCCTCACTGTTTCGCCCTCCGATCGTCTGATCGCGCTTCCAAAATATTGTATAACCCCTGTAACCATGTGTTACAGCAGTTAAATCGTATTTATTTTTAAAGTGAATATTATGAAATCGATCGCTATTGGGCTCGCACTGGGCCTTGTATTTATTCATTCTGTTCAAGCCGGAAACCCGTTTTCCGATGTTGAACTTATCAACACCGAACACCAACGCTGGCAGTTCCGCCGAGTGACTGTGAACCACACCGATACGGAAGTGACTGTATCCGGGCGGATGAATTCTCACTCGCGTCGCGGGCTTCGTCGGGGGCATGTGAATATCGCCGCTTGGTCTGCCGAGAATAAGCAATTAATCGCGGAAACAACAACTGCTTACTCTCCGCGCCTTCTTACTGAGCGCGCATCACACAAAGGTGGCGTGCGCTTTTCCGCGAAGCTTCCCTCTTTACCTGTAGACGCCCGGATAAAAGTTGCCCTTCATCCGAATAAACTCCAACCACGTCAAAAACCTGTGTACGACCAAACCGTCGCACGCTGAATGTAAGGATCATTATTATGAGACGACTTAATTGGCCCTGTAGCGCCTTGCTTCTGTTCGCCACCTGCTTGCTTGTTGTGCCATTGTTTGGACACGCTGAATCCTCCAACTGGAACGCTTGGCTAACAACCCAAATAGAACAGCACCCCGATATTGTTGCTGCTCGTGAGCAATGGCTAGGCGCCAACGCCAGCGCTGATGCGGCTGAACAACCAATCTACAACCCTGAGCTATCAGCTGAACTGGAGCGTAATGGCGACGAGGACAATTACCGAGTCGGGGTTGAACAAACCATCGACTGGTGGGACAAACGAGGCGCAAAACGACAGCAAGCGAGTTACTTGCGAACGTCCGCTGAAGCCCTGTATCGGCAACAAGTATTGGATAAAACCACAGAGGCCCTAGATGCTCTGGTGGAGTGGCATTTCGCTAATCGTGCCGCCATGATTGCTCAGGCACAACAACAGCAATTTAACACCTTGCTCGAACTGGTGGAAAAACGTAAACAGGCCGGTGACCTCGGTAGCATTGATGCTGAATTGACCTTTCTGTCCCTTTCACAACAGCTACTTCAGGTCGCAGAGGTAGAAGTCGCTCTGCAAAGGGCTCAAACCCGAGTACGCGAACTATTACCTGAGTGGTCACCAGAGCGAGGGGGTATTCCCGGTGAATTTTGGCCGCCTCAGCTTGATTCAGCCACAGATCAGGAACTGCTTAAACATCCCGCTGTGGTCAGTGCCTACGACAGTTGGCAGTCCTTTAAAGAAGAAGCCAAGGTGATCAAGCGTGCCGCCAAAGCAGAACCCACTGTTGGTATTAATGCGGGCCGTGATGGTGAGGAAAACGTAGTGGGCTTAACGTTTTCTATCCCACTGACTATACGAAACAATTTCAATGCTGAGATCCGCGCCGCTGAGAGTAAGACATTGGAGGCGGAAGCTCGCTTCCAAGCCCTTTTGCGCAAACAGCGTTTTGATTGGCAAGTTGCGCACAGTACTTGGCAACTCTATGCAGAGCAATACCGTCGTTGGCAAACCGTGGCCCAGGACCGCGTAGAGAACAGTGCTCAATTGTTAGAGCGTCAGTGGCGTAGTGGTGATTTATCCACCTCCAATTACCTGCTTGCATTGAACCAACGTGCTGAAAGCCTTTTGGCAGGCATTCAATTAGAGAAGCAGACACAGCAGGCTCTCACCGAAGTATTACAGCAATCGGGTCGCCTGAACACCGGGACAATACCCGCAATTTCGCCCACCAATTAATAACAGGATCATACAAGATGAACAAAATACTAATCGCTATGCTCATTGCTGGCCTAACAACTACCTCCATAGCTTACGCTCAAGAACCTAGCGCTAAACACGACCATGATAATCATAAATCCGACTCTGAACATAGGCACGATGACCATAAGTCAGAAGGTAAGCACGACCACGATGAGTATAAATCCTATGGGGAGCATGGGTATGATGGTCACGAAGAAGCAGCATCCGCATCGCTCAATGCTGAGCAGTTAACACTAGCGGGTATCCAAGTCGAAGCGTTGAATGCAAAACCCGTCGACTATCAACTCTACGCGCCGGGGGAAATTCTCTCTAACGGCTACACCAGTTACCGGGTATCCCCTCGCGTAGCATCCGTTGTGTTAAAGCGTCATGTCGCGCTAGGTGATCATGTAAAACAAGGTCAACCACTCGTCACACTGTTCAGTGAAAAGGTGGCACAGGCGCAAGCGATCTACCGTACGGCTTGGCCTGAGTGGAATCGAGTACGACAGCTTGGGCGTAAAACGGTCGGTGATAAACGCTATATCAACGCCAAGACGGATTTTGAAGCAGCACAAGCAACACTTCAGGCTTATGGCCTAAGTTCATCGGACCTACGATCACTGGCGTCGCAGAAAACCTTGTCACTGGGGGAATATACATTACGCGCCGAAATTGATGGCGCGGTACTGGCCGACGATTTTGAGCAAGGCCAGCGTATCGAAGCAGGTGCGCTTCTGATTGTATTAGCCGACGAAAAACAACTCTGGGTAGAAGCTCACTTATCTTCTAATGTCTCACTGACACTGGAGACAGGTATGCTAGCCGAAGTGGTAGCGGGTGATGTGCGCGTGAAAGCGACTGTGACTCAAGAAGCACACACCATTGACCCGATCACCCGTACTCGTACTGTGCGTTTGTTAGTGGATAACCTCGAACACCGACTGCACCCCGGCCAATTTGCTGAGGTATTTTTTCGCTTTCGCACGGAGAAGCCAGTATTGGCTGTACCCGAAACAGCATTAATGCGCAGTGCGGACGGCGACTGGACGGTATTCGTTGAAGATCATTCAGGGGAATTCCAGCCAGTAGAAGTGGAACTCAATCGCTCGCTTGGCCAGCTGCGTGAAATCAGTGGTATTGCGCCTAATACTCGTATCGTCACCAAAGGGGCCTTCTTTGTGGCTTCGCAAATAGCCAAGGGCGGTTTTGACCCGCATAACCATTAAGTCGTAGGAGACCCCATGTTTAACCGAATGATTGATTGGGCGGTCACCAACCGATCGCTAGTGGTGATAGCGCTTATCACGCTAACGGTCAGTGCCGTTTTTATTATTCCCAAATTGAATCTGGATGCGTTTCCAGATGTCACCAATGTACAGGTATCCGTTAATACCGAAGCCCCAGGCTTAGCAGCCGAAGAAGTGGAACAGTTAATCACTTTCCCCATTGAAGCCGTCATGTATGCGCTGCCCGATGTGGAAGAAGTGCGCTCTATTTCTAAGACGGGCTTATCCGGCGTTACCGTGGTATTCAAAGAAGGTACAGATATCTACTTTGCTCGACAACTGGTATTTGAACGACTTCAGGGGGCTAAAGAGCTCATTCCTGAAGGGGTTGGCACACCAGCAATAGGGCCAAATACCTCGGGGCTCGGCCAAGTTTATCAGTACTTGCTCGTTGCCGAACCCGGGGTCGGGTTTGATGCTATGGCTCTACGTAGTCTTAACGACTGGGTTGTTAAATTATTACTGATCCCTGCGGAGGGTGTAACTGATGTACTCTCCTTTGGCGGTGACGTTCGCCAATATCAGGTCAACCTAAATCCGTCCCGGCTCATAGCTTATGGGCTGTCTCAAGACGATGTAATAGCGGCTCTTGAGGGCAACAATACCAATGTAGGTGGTTGGTATATGGATCGAGGACAAGAGCAACTCGTGATTCGGGGTACTGGTTGGTTGGATCATGGCAAAAAGGGCTTGGAGGAAATTGGTCAGGTCCCTCTAAAAACCATTGATGGAACAACTGTCACCGTATCTGACGTAGCTAAGGTGGCATTAGGGAGCGAAATTCGTCAAGGTGCAGTGACCATGACACGTAAAACCAGTGACGGTACAGTAGAAAACCTCGGCGAAGTTGTTTCCGGCATTGTACTCAAGCGTATGGGCGCTAACACCAAAGCCACCATTGATGCCGTAGATAGCCGCGTTGAACGTATCAATCAAGCCTTACCTGAAGGTGTTCGCTTTGAGGCTTTTTACAATCAAGCAGACCTGATTACGCAAGCGGTACAAACCGTCGTTAATGCCTTGCTGCTTGCGTTTGTGTTTATTGTGGTAATTCTTGCTTTATTTTTGATGAACCTGCGAGCTACTTTTTTGGTATTAATTTCGATTCCGATGTCTATTGGTATCGCCTTAATGGTGATGTCGTGGTTTGGTTTATCAGCCAATTTAATGTCTCTAGGAGGAATCGCGGTCGCTATTGGCATGCTGGTGGATGGCTCTGTCGTTATGGTGGAGAACATGTTTAAGCATCTGACTCATCCAGATGCTGAACATGATTCACAGCGAGCAACACGTCTAGGTAATGATGATAAAGATCCTGTGGACGCTGCACATGATAACCTCGGTATTGCCTTGCGCCTGCAAGAAGCGGGCAAGGAAGTCGCACGCCCCATCTTTTTCGCAACCGCCATTATTCTGGTGGTATTTATGCCGCTATTTAGTTTTGAAGGTGTCGAAGCCAAGCTATTTCAGCCCATGGCCGTCAGTATTATGCTTGCTATGCTTTCGGCAGTGTTTGTGGCCTTGATCATTGTGCCTGCCTTAGCGACGTATCTTTTTCGAAGAGGTATCCGTCAACGCGAAAGCTTTGTATTAAAGCCCCTCGATCGACTCTACCGTAAAGGTTTATCTTGGGCGATGGGTCATAGCAAAGTGGTAGTGAGTATTGCTGCATTGATGGTAGTGTCCGCCGCAATAGTTCTGCCTCGTTTAGGTACTGAGTTTGTACCGGAATTGGAGGAGGGGACCATCAACTTGAGAGTAACACTGGCACCGTCTTCTAGCTTAAACACTGCATTGGACGTTGCGCCTAAACTGGAAGCCATGCTGATGGAATTCCCTGAAGTGATCTACGCGCTGTCGCGTATTGGTCGAGCTGAAATTGGCGGTGACCCTGAACCGGTCAATAATATTGAGATTTATATCGGTCTTAAACCAGTGCCAGAATGGACCAGTGCGAGTAATCGGTATGAACTGCAATCACTAATGGAACTAAAGTTGGAGCAATATCCAGGTTTGCTATTGAATTTCTCTCAGCCTATTGCGACTCGTGTGGATGAGTTATTGTCAGGTGTTAAAGCGCAGCTTGCTATTAAGTTGTTTGGCCCTGATTTAGCGGTACTGGCCGAAAGAGGGCAGGCCATTGAAGCGGTGGTTAAGGAGATTGAAGGAGCGCGTGATGTGGCGATGGAGCAAATTGCCGGTGAGTCACAGTTAGTGGTGAAGCCAAATCGTCGTATTTTGTCTCGATACGGTCTCGCCGTAAGAGATGTGATGGAGTTAGTCAGCGAAGGGCTCGGTGGTGCCAGTGCAGGCCAAGTCATTAATGGTAATGAGCGTTACGATATTTATGTGCGGTTCGCTGAACGCTTTCGCCAAGACCGCGCTAGTATTGCCGACTTACGATTACAGGCTCCGTCAGGTGCTTGGGTACGCCTAGGTGATGTCGCTGAAGTAACTATTGAATCAGGCCCACCTCAGGTTCGTCGTGATGATGTGCAGCGTCGAGTGGTCATACAGGCCAATGTTCAAGGACGCGACATGGGAAGTGTGGTGGAGGATATCCGCCAAGCGATTGCTGATAAAGTTGACTTACCGACGGGCTACTCCGTTGATATTGGAGGGCAATTCGAAAACCAACAGCGAGCACAAAAGCGTTTGTCATTGGTCGTCCCCGTGTCGTTAGGCTTAATTGCTTTGCTGCTTTACTTTGCTTTTGGCTCGGTTGGGCAGGCAATGCTGATTTTGGTCAATGTGCCATTGGCAGTTATTGGTGGTGTCTTTTCTCTGTGGATTTCAGGGCAGTATTTATCAGTGCCAAGCTCGGTCGGTTTTATCACTCTATTTGGAGTAGCCGTGCTGAATGGCGTTGTGATGGTGGAGAGTATTAATCAACGGATTACGGATGGATTAGCAGTGGCAGATGCTGTATTTGATGGCGCTACTTCCAGACTAAGACCCGTATTGATGACAGCCATCACATCAACTCTGGGGCTAATTCCCATGCTACTTTCACAAGGCGTTGGCGCAGAAATACAAAAGCCATTGGCCAGTGTGATCGTGGGTGGATTAATCACGGCCACATTTTTAACGCTGTTTGTATTACCTGTTTTATTTGCCTGGTTTTCAAAAGGGAAGTTAGAGGACATCACATAAATTCTTGCCTGTGACTGTTAAGATAGGCAGTTGCAGGCTTTTTATAAGTTCAAGTGCCTATGGTGAAAGCTTAATAACTGACTTAAGAGCATAAAAATATTAATAGCAATTCAACTCCTGCAAAAGAAGTCGTCGTTTTTTATAAACTTATCAATGCACTTTCTACAGCTTCTTCAGGAGGCTCTTCATAAATAATAGTTGTCGATAGGTTAACATGGCCCGCGATTTTTTGTGCAATTTTCACTGACTTTTTCTGTTTATGAATAATATTAGTAATTAACGCTCGCCTCCCAGAATGAGAGCTTGCTTTTTCAATACCCGCCCCCTTTGGTGTAAGCTGCAGGCAAGCTCATCACTTCATGTAATACAAACGATCGGACAGTGTTCTTTGTGTAATTATCGAGACTAGCAATTTCTTTGATTTGGAGTAGAGCAATTTCTTGGGCTCGCAGGCCCAGCTTGAAGCTGATCTGCATAATCGCCGTACTCTTTTCTGGGTGACGCTTTAACTTAATAGCGTCGAATAAGTGAGCTTGTTGCTGCTTGCTAGGAACACGTGCTTGACCAGATTTCGCCATAAAATCACCACAAGAAGGGAGTTAAAATAAATTCGTAATAATCATATTTCAACGGATTATTGAGGTTTGGCAATCAAACAGGGCGCTTATTCGCTAATCTTTCACGGTTTTTTCAGCAGCAAGATCAACCTGCTCACAGAGATCAATGACGTTTTCCGGCTTGCCTAGCAAGCGTATAGTACCAAGAGCGGCATCTAATACATCTACACCAATAGCACCACAGGTGTATAGACACAGGCAGAAGAACGCTGTTACAGAGTTTACATCGCTAACGGTAGGTTTGAATGTGTTGATTTGGCATCTATTTGTATTTTCCAACTTGAGTTCGTCATCGCCTGATAAGTACGGCACAAATACAAATCCTACAATGCTCGTAGAATCAATCAGTTAAGGATATCTGTTAAAATATAGTGCTTATATTAAAAAATAACCTTAAATGCTATATAAATCAGCAAGGTAGAGTGTTTTGTGAAACTTTAGCCTTAAATATGCCCGGACACCCATTAAAGCCATTCATCTAGTCAAAATAGTGGTGGTGCTGGTCGCCTAAAGTACAAATTTATGTGGAAAAGAGCATTTTTAGTTGGAGAATCCACACTAATTTAGTTGGACGTCCAATAACAGTAGTAGGATAGCGTAATAGTCTTTAATAGCTTCTTATGTCTAATACCGTTACGTAGTAGACTATAGTGGTTATTCGTTTTATAATCAACAAAAGCCTACAACCTACGTTAATAAGACTTATTCTATGACATTGCCTAAACCTTTGCCTTTATATCCAACATACGATTTACTCAGAAAGATTAAGCTCGATGAATACCCTGAGCTATTGGCATTCTTTAAT
>Ga0193960_1000309_pt1 | contig 20369 bp, 17 predicted proteins | sample FB_3_MG_FD_140338 | JGI IMG/M metagenome (GOLD analysis project Ga0193960, IMG submission 140338) | Microbial mat bacterial communities from the Broadkill River, Lewes, Delaware, United States - FB_3_MG | ecosystem: Environmental > Aquatic > Freshwater > River > Microbial mats | place: USA... | reverse complement strand
GGTGCGCAAATTAATGAAAGAATCGGGGCTGATCAGCAAGCAGCCTGGTGCTCATAAATACAGGAAGGCGACCGCAGAGCATCTCGACATCCATAATCTGCTGAATCGCGAGTTCACGATTGAACAGCCCAATCAGGTTTGGTGCGGCGATATCACCTACATCTGGACAGGTGATCAATGGTCGTATCTTGCTGTTGTGATGGATCTGTATGCTCGAAAAGTGGTTGGTTGGGCGATGTCCAATAGTCCAGATACCGAGCTGATGACAAGGGCTCTGGAAGATGCCTGGCATCGCCGGGGAAAACCGGAAGGCGTGATGTTCCACTCAGACCAGGGTTGCCAGTACACCAGTCAGAAGTTCCGTCAGCGGATCTGGCGTTATCGCATGGTTCAGAGTATGAGCCGACGCGGCAATTGTTGGGACAATGCGCCCATGGAGAGGCTGTTCCGCAGCTTGAAAAGCGAGTGGATCCCAGAGACCTGGTATCGTTCATTGCAAGAAGCCAAGATGGATATTGGCCGTTATCTGATGGGTTTTTACAACCAACAACGGCCTCATACTGCGAATGATGGAATCAGTCCTCACGCTGCAGAAGAAAAACTTAAAACCGTGTCCGGAATCAGTTGACCACTACAGTCCGGAATCAGTTGACCACTACAAAAGCGTGTGTCACTTATGATGGGAATCTAGGCCTCTTCGCCACAATAGCCAGCTTTTCGAATAGATAATGCCGCTGGTACTACTTTATAGAACTTCCTTCTCGCCGTCTGTTGAATTTTTGTAGCACCTCTTTATACTCAAGTGCCTTTGCGGGTAAATTAACGTGAACTTGGTGGTGAATGCAGTGGTTGAGTCAAGGGAGGACTTTGTTAGAAAAGGGCATCGAGAGTGCTGTGGCAGCATATCATTTGGATTTTCTGGCTAGGTCTACATGTATGTCGAACTTTGTTTCTCAGAGAACACCTCGCCAGGTTATGCAAGATACAATTTTTGCTTTACTGACTCGCGAGTTAAAGGTTCGTTTTGGGTCCAAAAAACTAGGGTATTTTTGGGCCTTGGCTGAGCCTATATTGCAGTCATCCATTATTGCTATTATTTTTACTCTTTTAGGTCGAAGTTCATTGTCAGGCGTCCCTGTCGCGTTATTCATTTTAATGGGTATACTGCCTTTTCGTGGATTCACTAAAGCTAGCATTCAATTAGCAACAGCTATTAAAGCCAATAAAGCATTGTTTGCTTACCGCCAGGTATCCCCTATTGATCCATTTATAACTCGATTGTTAATTGAATCAGCTACGTACCTAGTCGTATATTCCTTACTGATGGTTGCTTTATTTTGGATAGGCTTTCAAATTATACCCGAAAAGCCTCTGGAGCTAATATTAATAAACTTATTCATGCTAAGCATGGCTTCCGGGTATGGATTGTTATTATCCAACTTGGTTTTATTTTATGACGACACACCACGTATCATAAGCCTTATCCAGCAACCTCTATTTTTTATATCAGGTATATTCTTTGTCATAACTATGATTCCTGCCCAGTACTGGCACTACTTGACCTGGAACCCTCTATTACACTTCACTGAACTTAGCCGGGATGCAATGTTCTCCAGTTATAAAACCCCAGTAGGGGATTGGCTATATTTGTTGACTATAACAATTTTCCTATGGGGAAGTGGCTTGTCATTTTATTGGATCAATCGCCACCGGTTTCTAGCCTCATGATTCACTTTCGCAATGTTTCCAAATTTTACCCGACCCGGAATGCTCGAGCCTATATATTTAAGGATATTAATTTCAAACTGCCAATGACTCGAAGCATTGGAGTGTTAGGCCCGAATGGAGCTGGTAAATCAACTCTGGTTCGCATGATTGGCGGCGCAGATACACCCAGCAGAGGAAATATTGATTCAGACCTACGCATTAGCTGGCCACTGGGTTTACAAGGAGGCCTACAAGGCTCCATGAGTGGTCGGGAAAATGTTCGATTTGTGGCTAGAATCAATGGGATACGCAATACATCTAGCATTGAATGCGAAGTAGCAAAATTTGCGGATATTGGCCGATATTATGATGAACCTATACGAACCTACTCTAGCGGAATGAAGTCACGGGTTGCTTTTGGTTTAAGCCTAGCTTTCGACTTTGATGTCTTACTTATCGATGAAGTGACTTCTGTTGGTGACGCAACCTTCCGAAAGAAAAGTCAACAGGCTCTACGACGTATCAGAGAGACGACACATGTCATTATGGTCAGTCATGAAATGAGACAGTTACAGGAGTTTTGTGAGGCTGGTATTGTAATTAAAGATAAAACCTTTGTATTTCATAACTGTATTCAGAGTGCGATACAGGACTATCAGGAAACTTATGTCAAACTCTAGTTCAATCAAAACCACTTCGAGTAAAGACGCTTCTCAGACAGTACAACTCAGAAGTCGATTTGCACGCAAGATGCGCAAACTTCGACAAAAACCTGGAACATTTCTCAAGGATTCTCGTCCCTATAAAGCGTGGGTCGGTATGGGCTCATTCGCTTTTATTATACTGGCATCTGCAGCTATTTCGATTTACTACATCAATATTGCTTCACCTCGTTATGCTTCTCAAAGCCAGTTTGTCGTCAAACAAGCAGGATCGTCTGAATTACCCATTTCAGGGCTTGCATCACTTGGTGCCATATCACCAACAACAAAAGATTCACTGATTATTAAACGATTTATTGAGTCACGGGAAATGGCTATGGCTCTTGATGCTGCCATTAATCTGCGTGCCCATTATCAAAAAACAGAATGGGACTGGTTCAGTCGTCTTGCCATAGATGCTACAACAGAAGAGTTTATCGAATACTACCAACAGCACATTCATGTTTTTCATGACGAAATGTCCGATGTTGTACAAATTGAAGTCCAGGCATTCACACCTGAATTTGCTTTAAGCATTGGTGACACAATGCTGGATATCAGCGAGTCTTTTATCAATGCATTGGGCAATAAGATGATTAAAGAGCAGGTTGCCTTTGCACAGCAAGAGGTTGAGAGGAAGTACAATGAATTCAAATCTCAACAACAACAGTTTCTGGAATTTCAAGGTGATAAGCAATTATTTAGTCCAGCAGAAGAGAGTGGTGCATTACTTACTGCAATCAACCAGCTTCAAGCTGAATTAATTAAAGCAGAAGCTCGTTACAAAGAACTATCCAGTGTCATGAGGCGTACAGCACCTGAAGTCAAAGCTCAGAAAAACTTGATTAATTCCTTAAAATCTCAATTGGCAGAAGAACGCAAAAATCTAATATCTGAGAAAGAGTCAGGCCTGGGCAAGGCCAATCTGGATTATCAGGAAATACAGCTGAATGCAAAGTTAGCCGCAGACTTATATGCATCATCACTCGTAAGCCTGGAATCAGTGCGAGCAGAAGCCTACCGAAAGCTGAAGCATTTACTCATTGTGGAACATCCAGCATTACCCGAAGATGAATCATACCCAAGGCGCTGGTACAACATCATCACCTGGTTTTTGCTGCTGATTATCGTTTACCTTATCTCTAAATTAATAGCGGCTATTATCATGGAGCACAAGGAATAAAATGAAGTCTTTACTATTATCATTAATGTTAATTTATAGCAGCATTGGCTGGTCTGCTTTGGCTGCTCAGGATTCACCGGATGAATCAGAGGCATCATCTATTTATGAGCAACCTTTGGAAAATCTAACTCCTGATTCTGATGTTTATGGTAGCTGGTTGTTTGATGGAGGCTTCAAAAAAGTATCGTTTAGTGGCATTAATCCAGAATATCGTATTTCACAAGGTGATACATTACTGGTGCAGCTTTGGGGCGGCTTAAGTAGCCAAGAGGAAAAAGTCGTTGATGCTCAGGGCAATATCTTCATTCCAAGAGTTGGCCCAGTGAAAGTTGAGGGTGTTACTAACAATAAAATCAATAATGTTATTCTAAAGTCAATAAAACGCATTTATAAGAGTAATGTCGAAGCCTATGTCACTCTTGTGTCCAGCCAGACTGTCAAGGTTTTTGTATCGGGTTTGGTAAATAAACCCGGTTTGTATGAAGGCCAAAGCGCAGACTCTATCCTACGCTTTCTGGATCAGGCTGGCGGCATTCGTCCGGAGCTGGGAAGTTATCGTCATATATACCTTAAACGTTCAGGTAAAATAATCAGCCAAATTGATTTGTATAGCTTCATCTCACAAGGAAACATGCCAATGTTACAGTTGCATGACGGAGATGTTATTTTTGTTGATCGTCAAATTGGCTACATCACCATTTCTGGAGAGGTTGGATTTACAGGCCGTTATGAACTCAAGGAAAGTCATACTAACCTAGAAGAAGTAATTAGAGCGGCTGTTGTAACAGATAAAGCAACGCATGTTACGCTGGTGGAACCTGAAGGTACTAAAGTTAATGCCCGACAATTTTCCATTAATGAGTTTGGTGATAATCAGATACAACCAGGAGCTCAGATAAAGGTAAGTTCCCAGCTGCGGCCTACTAACATCAGTGTTGAAATACAAGGTGAACATAACTCTCGTACTGAGTTAGTATTACCATGGGGTTCAAACTTGGCTGACCTGTTAAAAAAAATAACGTATACACCATTGTCTAATAAAAGTGCTGTACAGCTATTTCGAAAAGATATTGCTAGGCGGCAAAAAAACATGTTGATGACCTCTCTGGTTGCACTTGAACAAAGTGTTTTAACTGCTCGCTCCAGTACCCGGGAAGAAGCTGAATTGCGCAAATCAGAGGCTAGTACCGTTATGCAATGGATTCAACGAGCCAAGCAGGTAGAGCCCAGGGGTCAAGTCATTTTGTCCGATGGTTATAATCCTAATAAGATTACCCTTCAACAAGGTGATGTCGTTGTTATACCTAGTAAAAAGAATCTTGTTCTGGTACATGGGGAAGTACTGTTTCCGACCGCCATTGCCTATAAAAATAGCTTTTCCGCTAAGCGTTATATTCAACATGCCGGTGGCTCTAATGGGGATTTGGATGACATGAACACACTTGTTATGAAGCCCAATGGCGTATTTGTAAACATATCAGATGATCTTCGAGATGAAGACCAAATAGGTCCTGGAGATGAAGTTTTTGTTTTAGCAAAACCAGACTTCAAGTCTTTACAGTTAACAAAAGATATTTCACAGGTTATTTACCAGGTTGCTGTTTCTGCAGCTGTAGTTTTGGCACTTTAATCATTCAACAACAAATTGGAAAAATTATGGCTTCAACTGGAAAAAGAAAAGGAATTATATTGGCGGGAGGAAGTGGGACACGACTATACCCATTAACAAAATCTGTCAGCAAACAGTTAATGCCTGTGTATGACAAGCCCATGATTTACTACCCACTAAGTACATTAATGCTTGCAGGTATAACTGAGTTTTTAATCATCACTACGCCACATGATAGCCAAAACTTCCAGAACCTGCTTGGTGATGGTGCAGACTGGGGGATAAGCATTGAATATGCAATTCAACCTAGTCCTGATGGATTGGCCCAAGCCTTTATCATTGGTGAAGAATTTATTGAAGATAATCCAGTATCACTAATTTTGGGTGATAATTTGTTTTTTGGCCATAATATGTCAAAAGATATGTTGAATGCAGCTTCCGAAAGTAGTGGGGCGACGATATTTGGATATCGAGTCCAGGATGCAAGTGCATACGGTGTAGTGGAGTTTGATAAAGAGGGGAGAGTTATTTCTCTTGAAGAAAAGCCAGAGGAACCGAAATCGAAATATGCAGTTTCTGGATTGTATTTTTATGACAATCAGGTAGTCGATATAGCGAAGTCTGTGAAACCCTCGCCACGGGGAGAACTGGAAATTACGGATGTAAACAAAGCGTACTTAGAGCAGGGACGACTGAATGTACAGCTACTTAGTCGTGGTACCGCATGGCTGGATACTGGCACCCATGACAGCTTGCTGGATGCTGGCCATTTCATTGCAACAATTGAAAAACGTCAAGGATTAAAGGTGTGTTGCCCAGAAGAAATTGCATTCCGACTTGGCTTGATTAGTGCTGGGCAATTACAGCGGCTGGCTGAGCCTATGCTGAAGAATGGATATGGACAATACCTTATGAGCATTCTTTCAGAGTCCGCGATGATAGGAAAGGTTAAATCCGGAAGATTGGGTGGAAAGACAGAGCATAATTCTGGGGTCTGGGGGGGGGGCAGCATTCATGAAGTTTAAGCAAACAAAAATTCCTGATGTTGTGGTGGTTGAGCCAGAAGTGTTCGGTGATGATCGAGGTTTCTTTATGGAAACTTATCGAGCTAGCGTTATGGATGAGTTAACGAGAGGAAAACCATTTGTTCAAGATAATCACTCTCGTTCATCTCAGGGAACCTTGCGTGGCCTGCATTATCAAATTTCTAACACTCAAGGGAAGTTAGTTAGAGTTGTCGAGGGTGAAGTCTTTGATGTCGCCGTCGATATGCGGCGACAATCACCAACGTTTGGACAATGGATTGGGGCTGTATTGTCTGCTGAAAATAAATGCCAGATATGGATTCCTGAGGGGTTTGCCCATGGCTTTTATGTTATGTCGGAAACCGCTGAGTTTATCTATAGATGCACCGATTATTATGCGCCAGAATTTGACCGTTCTTTAAAGTGGGATGATCCCATTCTTAATATTCAATGGCCATTAGTTGATGGAAATCAACCCTTGATCTCCGCCAAAGATGAGGCTGGTCTAAGCTTTGAGTTGGCTGACAAGTTTGAATGATGGGCTTGGTAAATTTATTAGGAGTCTTTCATGAAGGTATTGGTTACCGCTAAAAATGGCCAGTTGGGGTGGGAGCTTGACCATGTACTTGTATCTGCTCAGCAACAGGGTAATGAGTGGAGTATATCTGTTGAATCAAGTTTTTTAGATTCGAGCGAACTCAATATCATTGATCCTAGTGAAGTTGATACTGTGATTGGTGAGTTCCAACCAGATTTGGTGATTAATGCCGCAGCCTATACCTCTGTTGATGGTGCTGAGTCGGATGTCGAAACTGCATATGCAGTTAACGAAAAAGGTGTGGGTAATCTTGCTCAATCTTGTAAGGCTATTGGTGCAAAGCTAATTCATATATCTACCGACTTTGTTTTTTCCGCCAATCAAAATACACCTTACCAGCCTGAAGACCCTACAGGGCCTCTCAGTGTTTATGGAGCCAGTAAGCTTGCTGGTGAGATTCTCGCTCAGGATATTTTGAAAGAAGATGTTTGCGTGGTTCGTACATCCTGGGTTTACAGCGTTCATGGTCATAACTTTGTCAAAACCATGATTCGTCTTATGGTAGAAAAAGAGCAACTGGGTGTTGTTGCTGACCAAATAGGAACGCCGACATCCGCTCGTTTTCTCGCCAATGTTATTTGGCAGTTGGCGATTTCTTTTGATAAAGGTGAAGACACTCAGCCCGTTTACCACTGGACAGATCTGGGAGTAGCCAGTTGGTATGATTTTGCGGTTGCTATTCAGGGCTTTGCATTACAGGAAGGTCTTTTACAGCAAGCGATTCCTGTTAACCCAATTACTTCTGAGCAGTATCCAACTCCCGCAGCTCGCCCATCATACAGTGTAATGGATACGTCAGACTTACGACGTACACTCTCAATTACGGGCGTCCACTGGCGTTCTGCGTTGGGTTCAATGATTAAGGAAATGGCCACGAAATGAACTCTTTATTGGTTACCGGTGGAGCTGGCTTTATAGGCTCTAACTTCGTTTTATATTGGTTGGAACAGTACCCTCAGAACAAAATAATTGTCCTTGATGCCTTAACCTATGCAGGCAATAGAGATAATCTTTCCAGTGTTGAAAGCCACCCAAACTTTGGTTTTGTACATGGCGATATTTGTGATACTGAGTTAGTAGAACGCTTACTGATAGAACATAATATAGACACTCTTGTTCACTTCGCAGCAGAGAGTCATGTAGATCGATCAATTACGGGTCCAGATGCGTTCATAGAAACTAATATCATTGGAACTCACAGTCTATTAAAGGCTGCCCGAAAAATTTGGATATTGGATCCAGTCTCTCGTGATGAAGCTGTTATTCCACATAGATTTCACCATGTGAGTACGGATGAAGTCTATGGGACGTTAGCTCCAGAAGACCCTGCATTTAGCGAGTCCACCCCATATGCACCAAACAGCCCATACAGCGCTTCAAAGGCTGCGTCTGATCACTTGGTTCGTGCATATCATCACACCTATGGGCTTGAGGTAACCACTTCCAATTGTTCCAACAACTATGGTCCATACCATTTCCCGGAAAAGCTGATTCCTCTGGTGCTAACCAATATTCTTTACGACAAACACTTGCCTGTTTATGGTGATGGACAGCAGATTCGTGATTGGCTGTATGTGACTGATCATGCGCGTGGTATCGACTTGGTGATCCGTAAAGGTGAGTTGGGTGAGTGTTACAACATTGGTGGTATTAACGAATGGGCCAATATTGACATCGTCAAACTGGTTTGTAAATTGATGAACGAAGCCTTCGCCACCAATCCTGAGCTGGCCCAGCAGTATCCGATGGCGACAAAAGCAGCAGCAGGTGATAGCGAATCACTGATTACTTATGTAGAAGACCGTGCTGGCCACGATCGCCGCTACGCCATTGATCCATCCAAGTCTGAAAATGAGCTAGGCTATAAGCCTGTTGAGAGCTTTGAAACAGGCATTAAAAAGACGGTTGAGTGGTACTTAAATAACATTCAATGGTGGAAGCCGCTCTTGGGGGATTGATATGAATATGAGTTCAAAAGTCTGCGTGCTGGGTGCCTCGGGATTTATTGGTTCAAACTTGCTTCATCATCTGAATGATCGCGGTGTGTCTGCAGTTGGTATCAGTCGGTCTGTAGGTCAGGGTAATGTAGTTCAAGTTAGTGACTTTAACGACGTTGAACTTCTTACTCGTGCGCTGAATGACTGTAACGTTGTGATCAATGCTATCGGGTCTTTTAAACCCAAAGATTTTCTCAATGATATTGCCGAGCCGTTTGATGAGCTAGGAGCTGTGGCCCAAGCAATAGATAATGTACTTAGTAAAGCATCTGTAAAACGATTCATACAGATATCCTCAGCTGGGACTATTTATACACATAATGATAGGCAGCCAAGAGTCGAAGACGATGTTGCTATACCCAATACTTGGTATGGCCGAGTAAAACTATTGGAAGAATCCTACTACGAACAAATATGCTCGAAGCATAATATCGATTACGTTGTCGCTCGTGTTTCTAATCCATTTGGTAACACCAGGCCAATACGGCATGGTTTTGTTGATGTGTTAGCTAATAGTATTGTTACTGGTGGCAGATTTCGAACTTTCAGCACAGTTAGGCATGAAAGAGACTTTCTGCATATCGATGATATGTCAAGAATGTTGTTGGGCCTCTGTAATGTTGAATTGGCTAGCTCACGTGAGATATTCAATGTGGGCTATGGTGATAGTTTCAGCCTTCATGAGTTGGCCTGTTTCGTAGACGGGTATTGTGGTAATGTCATATTTGACTTGGAAATAGATGCTACAAATATTGAAGTGGTAAAAGTTTGTACGCAGAAAATTGAAAGTGTCTGCGGTGTGAATTGGGAAAAAGTGTCTCCATTTGAATATTTGCGTGGTGTGATTGAAGATAATAAAGGATTTGCGGAATGATCACCTTTTTCAGAAGGAAAAGTGGTAAAACTTCAGAAGACTTATCATCTGTAAGCAATAAAGGCGCTGGGTGTAATGAGAACAATGACATCCCGGTAGGAAATAGTCAAAACAATGAATCTCTTCCAGAAATTGAGGAGGCGTTAGAAGGTTTACAGGATGTAAAGAGTGAAAGTGAGAAGCCGCTTCCACTTTTCTTAAGGCAAGAGATTGCAAACAAGTTTCTAGATGTCGTCTTCTATCGGAAGAATTATCCTGATCTCAACGAACTGACGGATGATGAGTTAACCAAGCATTTTGCTGAGCATGGGTTTTATGAGTTCAGAGATCCCTCTATTCTGCTGAGGCACAGTGAATTCTCTGAAATGGGTTGCGGCCTGTGTGGTTGGTTAGTTGAGCCGGACTTTTATTCGTTACCTTCCTCGCTGTGGGAGATTGCCGTTCAGAAATCAGGATTGCATTACGATCTTGATTCTTTAACAGTAGTAACGAAAATATTAAATGTCTGGAAAGTCTCAAAGGTTTATGAAGCTGAGTTGCTTTTTCTAATATTTTCACACTCAGGTGAGGTAACCCGAGCGATTAATGGCAATCTACCGTCATATTTTGATTGGGCATCTGAAGAGTATTCATCAGATGTGGATCGTTTGCATGCCTGGTTCTACGAGTTTGCAAATAATGGAACTTCTTTCTCAAACTTCTTTGATGAAAATTTTTACTCTAAAAAATATACAGATCTAAAGGATGTAAATTATTTTTATCACTTTCTGGCCCATGGCTGTGATGAAGGGCGTTTGCCAAATGCTATTTTTTGTGACTATCAATACCATGGTTCTGCGTCGAAAGGATTTTCTGGCTTCTATAACAATGATGGGTTAATACCAGAATACGCTACTGGGGTGAATGTATTTCTTAACCGTGTATGTGGTGAAGATAAGTGTTATGAATTCCAGAGGTTGTTCGGAAAATTAGCCTCCGTTGTAAATGGAAAATTTGATTGTTATTCTGATTTTTCCATATTTATGAATTTGTTTAATGCGGACTATCTACATGCTTCAATTGGTGAGCGCGCGCGACTGGGGTTTGATACTCTTCGTTGGTGGTTCAGTGAGGGAAGATCTGTACCATTTTCGCCTCTCTTTTGCCGTTCAATAGAGGGAAGGGATGTTTCAGATTGGTTGGACGAATTCGTCTCTTGGGTAGGTGATAGTAACAAGCAGGCTGAAATCCCGTGTTATCTGTATGATGAAGAATTTTATCGATTAAGAAACATCGATCTGGCCTCGATGCCAGGTTCGGCTTTTCTGCATTTCATTAATCATGGTCAGTTCGAAAACAGACAGGCTCACCCTTTGTTTGATCTGGCGTGGATTGGGCATGCTCATAACACCTTTGGCAGGAGTGCGCTGGACTATTATTTTTATCGTGAGTCGGTCGGGCAGTCAATTAAGCCTGCCCCAGAAATAATGCCTATAAATGGAGGATTGGATTTTTCTGACGAGCAGTGGCTGATTGGTGGAATACAGTCTGTCGCGGAATATTTCTACGAAAATAGAATATTCGATTTATCTTCTGGTACTGAGCTGTCTCGGGTAATAAGTGCAGCTTCTAAAATTGATCCTCAGATTAAAAAATATGACCCGATACGTACATGCTCGGTGATGCCTTTTAATCATGATGCATGGCCAGGTATGAGGAAACTTGCAGATGTTGTTGGCAGAAGGGATATTTTGATATTCAGGGATGGCATAAACTTCGGTGGTGCTGATGTGGTTCTCAAACACTGCTACCAAGCCCTTTCAGAGACTGGCTTATCTATCGGAGTGGTCGCGCTGAGTGATGTGGATTATCAGGTTGTTGATGCTCACGGTATAAGCAGGGATGATGTTATTGATCTGTCATCGATTGATGAGACTAATAGAAATGATTTTAAACCTCATTTGGTATATGACATTATCATTGGTAGCCAATGCAAAAGTATTTTTAATTTGAATTGCGGTGCTGCATGGGTGGCTATTGAAGATTACGGAAAGATAATTAAAAAGAGGGCAAAAATTTCAGCATTCATGTTTTGTGATGACAGAGATGTATATGAGAATGTTGCAGGATACCCGGCCCGTTACTTTATCTCTACTGCAAGGCATCTAGATAGTATATTTGTAGATAGTGATGCACTTAAAACTGAGTTGTTAAAGCGATCTGCAGGCAGCAACAATCTGGCTAAAAAGATTCATGTTCTGCATTCGCCTCTAATCAATTCGATAGCTTCTACTGTTGCCTATGTGGATAATTTACCGGAGCGGCGTTCAATCTCGATCGCTTGGGCTGGTCGGTTTGATGAGCAAAAGTGTCCTGATCTGCTGCGAGAAATCGCTATAATGCTCCCCGAGGTGAAGTTTCATGTTTGGGGTAAGGCTGTTCTTTCAAAGAAAAATTACAATCTCTCTTCGGTGCCGAACATCATACTGGAAGGCCTCTATTCTGTGGTTGATGAAATTACGGCAAAAGAATGCGATCTATATCTATATACATCCAGATGGGACGGCATACCAACAATATTGCTAAGAATACAAGAGCAGGGTATTCCTATTGTTGCCAGTGATGTTGGTGGTGTATCAGAAGCTATTCCTAGTGTCGGTTTGGTGAAAGGGTACTCTGCGGGCGAGTACGTAGAAAAAATACGTTACTTTATTGATAACTTGTCAGACATATCTGAAGTTTTTGATGCTTATAAGCAAGAGAATCTTGCTGAGAGAACACAAGAAAACTTCACAGAGATTATTCTAGAGAGTAACAATGGCAACTGATATTTCTGTAATTATTACGGCTCACAAAGAAGGTGAGTTATTATATCCGACTGTTCGAAGTGCTAACGAGGCTATTCGAAAGCTGAAGTCAAATCATGATTTGAATTTATCAGTTCTTATATATCTTGATGATGCCGATGACTATACAAAATCTGCAGCAAAAGATGTCGCGGAGCTATATGGGTTTGATATTCTAGAGGGAAGTAATGGCGACCCAGGTCAAGCTCGTATGGATGCAATTCAACATGTTACTGGTGAGTATATAGCATTACTTGATGGTGATGATCTTTGGTCTGACAACTGGCTTCAGCTATGCTGGCAGTATATTTTAGATAATTCTCCCGAAGGAAAGTATGGCGATATTTTACACCCAGAATATAATTTGATATTCGGTGCGCATAATTTATTGGTGAGGCAGGGAGATCCCGGTTCGCCATTTTATGATGAGGAATTTTTACGACTTACCAATTATTGGGATGCGCTATGTTTTGCAAGGCGTCAACTTTTTTTGGATATTTCATATCAAAAAAATGATGTTTCGAGCGGGTTTGCGCACGAGGATTATCTTTGGATGTGTGAGACCCTTTCATCGGGGGTCAGTCACGTGTTGATGAAGGATGCGGTTCACTTCAAACGAAGGCGCATGGGATCGGTTTCTCAATTTGCCGAAGAAAGAAAAGTAAAAGTTAGGTTTAATAACCTTTCACTATATGGAGATTCAAATTGAAGAATCTGTATTTACACATAGGTATTGAAAAAACCGGTTCGACCAGCATACAAAATACATTTGCTAGTAACCGTGAATATTTAAAGTCTATCGGTATTGATTATCCAGATTGTTTTCTTTTGTCAAATCATGTAGAGCTTGCTTGCATAGCCCAGAATTATAATTCAAGTTCTGAACTGTATTCTGTGGTAGGTTTTTTAGGTGAAGAAAATACTATTAACGACAGGATATCACGATTCAAAAAGAAATTAAGGGATTACGTGAAGAACTCCAATTGTGAGGATTTTGTATTTTCAAATGAGCATCTGCATAGTCGAATTAAATCATCAGCAGAAATTGAAAGGCTTTCTGAATTTTTGTATGAAATTTTTGATCGTGTAACGATTGTTGTCTACTTTCGAGAGCAGCTTGAACTTGCAATAAGCCACTATTCCACAGCCGTCAAAGGCGGAGAAATTAGAGATTTCTTTATTCCTGATGTGTCAGATGAAATTCCATACTATTATGATTTTCAAAAAATAATCGACAATTGGAATGTATTTGATGGTTTAGTTATTAGGGAGTTTGACCGAAATAAGCTCATTGGTGGTGATGTTGTACAAGACTTTTCTTCATTGATTACCGAAAAAAATTTAGAAATGATTTCAATGCCAGAAAGTAACGGTTCTCTTGGTGCCTCAACAATTGAGCTGTTAAAGGCTATTAATCTTAATATTCCCTTTATGAAAAATGGAAGGCTAAATCCTGCCAGATTTAGACTTGTATACTTTCTTGAAAAGTTAGCTGACAATTCACCAATTGTTGTGAATGAGAGAGATGCCATTGCTTTTAGAGAGCACTTTAAGTCAATGAACAAAAATATAGCCGTGAAATTTGGATTGCCAGAAAATTTTCTCAAGAAGAACTATAAAATTAATGGGTCATCTGAGGTTGATTTTAAAAAAACAATATCAAATTTTTGCGTCGAAGTATCGAATCATATTGAATTTATTGAAGTTAATAACTTAAAGCTTAAGGCTCGCGTCGCTATGCTTGAAAGTGGAGAAGCGGCAGCCAGAGACATACTGAAAAATGCTTCAGAGAACGGATTGTCAATAGATGTTGATCGAGTTATTAACGAATTTAAATCCTAGGATTAATTTTTTGGAATTTTTATGCCCAGCTCTATGCTTGAATTAAAAGCTTTCGGATATCGATTTATCGGGCCTGTAGTCGTTGCTTTCTTTGATGCTTTTTCTAAGGAAGCGAAAGGCCATGGAATTAACAAACTATATTTTTTGGCTCGAGAAGGCTATTTTCTGAAGGAACTATATTCGCATTATCAATCTTATGGATTAGGTATTAGCGATGTTAATTCCGAATACCTCCTGTGCTCAAGGGCTTTTCTTTTTAAATTGATGTTAGTCGACCAAAACCAGCTAAGGGATACTTTAATTCATCACTACCGAGGGAGTTTCAAGGATCTGCTGGTAAGGCGTTACGGATTTAATGGTGGTGATATTGATATTATTGTTTTTAATCGTGTTATTTCTCATGCTGATCTAGGAATGCAGGTCAAGTTGCCGAGCGATTCCGACTTGGTCGAAGAAATGCTGTCGAAAGTCGCAGTTGCTATTGAGAGCCAGCTGGATGATAAAGTCTCTATCTATAATAATTACCTTAATACAATAGGTTTTTACGAATCAGGCGTAACCAAACATGTTGTTGATATCGGATTTTCCGGCACCATTCAGAAGGCATTGTCATCCCTGACTGGTCAGCAAACTGTTGGCCATTATATGGTTACTACCCCACGAGCTGTGGACGGTGTCAGTTGTAAATTTAATGGCTATTTTGGGCGTGATAAAAGCTTCCAGTCAGATTTTAAACTACTCAGTCGGTCGTTGTTTCTGGAGGCTATGTTGACGGCTCCACATGGGCAGATCGTAGATATTTTCAATGTCGATGGTGAAACCCGCTTTGGTTTTTCAGCCAAAACCAGAGCTCAACATGAATTCGGGCAATTACGTGCAGTGATGGAAGGTGCCAAGAGTTATATGGATGATGTCCTTCCTGAATCCCTGCAACTTGGGGCCGATGAAATTCCAGCCTACTATGATTCGCTGGTGTCCGGTATGTTAGGTTTTCCACGAGACTTGCGAGCGGTATTTGATGTGGATGATCATATCTCTGGTTTCGGAATTATTAATCCTACGCAATTGTTTGGGTGATTAAAGTGTTCAAGAAATTACGTAAATATTCTGCAAGCCATTTGAAACAGTTGAAAAAGAAGAAACATGAGCTTGTGTTGACTGATCCAAATCTCTTCAAGGATTGTGTTGAATCAGGCTTATTTGATGCAGAGTGGTATCAAAATACAACCAAACTGTATTTTTCGACGCCCGAAGAAGCATTTGAAGATTATCTTCGGAAGTCTAGTTATTCGAATGTGGCACCATCTACTGGTTTTGATCCGATATCATATTTTCACAATAACCCGGATGTTTATTCAGAAAATTTTTCACCGTTGAAGCACTATCTGCGTCATGGTCGCTATGAAGGGCGCGTCTCTTATCCTTTAAGGGACCTTTGGCCAGCAAAAGAGTGTATTGATACGAGTGCTCTAGATGGAAGGCGAACAGGGAGGTATGCGGTAGTGCTTCATATCTATTATGAAGACTTCGTTGCACGTTTTTATAATGCATTTATAGGCGTGGATTTCGATTTCGACCTGTTCGTAACTTCTCCTTTTGAGACGGTGATAGCAGCTGTCGAAGATAAATTCTCTCAAAACCCACGGGTCAAGGCTATTTCGACGGTTAAATCGCCAAATAAAGGGCGAAATTTTGGCCCCTTCTTGGTTGAATTCTCAAAGCAGCTAAAAAGCTATGACTACCTCTGTCACATGCACTCCAAGAAGTCTTTGTACTCGGGTTCGGAGCAACTTCATTGGGCAGAGTATCTTCTGGAATACCTTGCCAGAGATAAACAAGTATTGAGAAATACTCTTAATGTTTTCGAAGCCAATCCAGAGATGGGTATTTACTGTCCCACTACCTTTTGGAATATGCCTCAGTGGACCTGTCATTGGTTGAAAAACAAGGGTATTGGAAGAAACATCCTAAAGGAATGGTTTGGAATTGAGCACAATAAGGACTATTTTGCTTATCCAGCTGGGGGAATGTTTTGGGCAAGGGTCGACTCCATTATGCCATTGCTTGAACGCGAATGGGCATACAGTGACTTCCCCGATGAGCCAATTCCTGATGATGGGACCGTGTTGCATGTTATTGAACGTATTTTGCCGCTAATCGCTGAAAACAGAGGTTATAAGCAGTTTTACTATTATCCTCCTGTTGGTGCATATACCACTGACGAGGGATTTATTTTTTCTGAGTATTTGCAGGGTCTCGACTTCCGCATGAGGATGGTATGCGAGCAGAGCAATATTTGTTCTTTTGATGTTTTTGATACGCTTGTGTGGCGTAAATATTACACTCCTGACTATGCCAAGTATCTCCTGCCTGAAAAAGCAGGCCTGGAAATTTCTAGCTATGATTTTGTGACAGCCAGAAATGCAGCGGAGTTGTTTTTAAGAAAGGCGAAGGGCTTTAAAGGCGATGTCTCTATTGTCGAGGTATACGACCAGTTGGCTAAAGATGGGGTTCTAGAAAGCTCAAGAGTCGCGGAATTGAGTGACCTTGAATTTGAAATCGACCTTTCTATGATTCAGCCCAAAGAGGAAATGATCGAGTTTCTTAATAGTATGGCCAATGCCGGCAAAGAAATTTACATCATTACCGATACGTATTATACAAGAAGCCAGATTGACAAACTGTTATCCGTGGTTGGGGTTATGACACCTTATGTGCTTCACGTATCTAGTGACACTGGACTTCGTAAGGATAATGCTACTGTGTGGAAACAACTTCGTAAAGAACTTAAAGCGTCAGGTAAGAGTTCGGGTTTTGTCCATATAGGAGATAATGTTGTTTCCGATTCACAGCTGCCAGGTGATTTTGGTTTTCGGTCAGTGCATATACTGGCTCCAAAAGATAAATGGCAAGCACTTGGAATGCCGAAATTACCAGATATTGAAGATTTGAGTGATATCAAAACCATGAAAAAGTGGGGGCTCCTGGTAGCTCGCACTGGTGCCAATCCTTTTTTGAATTGAATTGAATATGAAACGTTTGATTTTACATGTTGGTCCACATAAAACAGGTAGTTCATACCTTCAAAAAAGATTGATGTTGTCTAGGCCTGTATTAGAGCAGCAAGGGGTTTTGTATCCTGAACAGTTCTTTTTTGTTTTTGGGCACCATTATCTATGCCAGGCTTTGAACAAGAAGGTTTTGAGTTCTGAAGATCAGTTTTCGATAGACTCGATAAATAGCTTTGAAGGTGATGTTATTCTATCAAGCGAGAACTTTTCTGTTCAGCCTCGTAGATTTTTTGAGCGTTTGAGGGATGTTTTTGACGCTGAAGAAATTCTTTTGTCATATGTTTATAGAACTCCGACTGATCGGCTTTTTAGTTATTGGAATGAACAAGTTAAACATGGGTCTGTAGAGGGGTTTTATGAATATACAGGGCCTATTTTTATGCGTCCTTATATTGTTAAGGATGTTAACTATTTGATATTTCTGAAAATGGTTTCAGATGTTTTTGGTCGAGATAGTGTTCGGATTATAGATTATAGTTCCATAAGGAAAAATAGTAATGCATGCTCTGCCTTCTTAAGTTCGGTGTCTTTAGGTACGTTAATACCTGATACTAATGAAAATGTTAACTCTATGTGGTTGGCAGAAGATATAGAAATTATACGTCAGTTGAATGCTGTTCATATTGCAAACGGTAAGCTACCTAAGGAAAGAATTCGTGAATCATATAAACGTTTAGCTTCATCTGATGATTTCGATTATGGCAATCTGCTTGGCGCGTTGGCGAAGTACAAGAAAATGTTAGCACTCGGAAATACCCATATAGATAAATTTGTTTACGATGGAATAAACTCTAATTTTGAAGGTGTTGTTTGTGGCGGTATTTCAAAACCGTTAAATAAGGATAAAACGATAGTAACTCCGGGGTGGTTTTCTGAAAAATCCTCAAGAGATGACTTGTTAGAAATATATGAGGAAATTTCTAGAGATTTGAATTGAATATGATTTTTTAATGTTGAGTTTGCTACTAAACCACTTGATGGCTACACTTTAGGCTTTGTCGGCAAGGTAATTCATTGGCTTGCTTTTTGGCTTTATTTCATTGTTTTGGGTTTAAAATGAAGAAATTGACAATTCATGTTTGTAGTGGTCAACTGATTCCGGACACAGTTTTAAGTTTTTCTTCTGCAGCGTGAGGACTGATTCCATCATTCGCAGTATGTGGCCGTTGTTGGTTGCCCGCTGTGTCAGCATAGTTGTCCGATGAATTTTTCACTTTAAGAGCAACAACAGTGGGCGGCCAGGAAAAGAACATGGCCCGTTATTCACTCGAACGCCGTGAAGCCGTTTTGAAGAAGCTTTTGCCACCTCACAACCGTTCAGTACCCGAGGTGTCTCGTGAAGAAGGCATTTCCGAGCCGACGTTATACAATTGGCTCAAACGCTGCAAAGAAGAAGGAATGCCTGTGCCTCATAGTGGTAAAAACACCGATGACTGGCCCGTTGATGCGCGCTTTGCCGCCGTCATGGAAACCGCTTCGTTGAGCGAAGTTGAACGGTCTGAATACTGTCGTGAACGGGGTCTGTACCCCGAACAGATCCAACAATGGAAAGCTGAGTGCATGGCCGCCATGCAAGGCTCGAAGGTGTCGGCTGTGGAGCTCAAACGTCAGCGTAATGCCGATAAGAAAAAGATTCGGGAGCTGGAAAAAGAACTCCGTCGCAAGGACAAGGCGCTGGCTGAAACCGCCGCCTTGCTGGTGATGAGAAAAAAGCTCAATGCCTTGTACGGGATCGAGGAAGAGGACGCCTGACGGATCTGGATAGTCGACAGCATCTGGTGGAAATCTTTCTGGAGAGCGTCTCTGCAGGTGCTCGTCGTGTGCGGGCTGCTGCCGAGCTGGGACTCAGTGTTCGGACACTGCAACGTTGGCTGGAGGATGGTCAGGTTCAACCAGACCACCGGCCAGGGGCCGCGCGCCCGAAGCCGCACAATGCGTTAACCGATCAGGAACAACAGGCCATATTGGACGTCTGTAATCAGCCAGAATACGCCAGTTTGCCACCGTCACAAATCGTTCCGAAGCTGCTGGATCAAGGGCGTTACCTTGGCTCAGAGTCCAGTTTTTATCGCGTGTTACAGGCGGCGAACCAGCAACATCATCGGGGTCGAAGCAAGGCACGAGAGAAACGTCCGATCACGACTCATACTGCCACCGCCCCGAACAAGGTGTGGTGTTGGGACATCAGCTACTGTGGGAGTACGGTGAAAGGCCGCTACTGGTATCTGTACCTGATCATAGACCTGTTCAGCCGTAAAATCGTGGGCTGGGAAATCCACGATCAGGAAAGTGGTGAGTTGGCCAAGGAACTGGTGACCCGTACGGTGCTGAAAGAGAAATGTGCCGGTCAGCCACTGGTGCTGCACTCAGATAATGGCAGCCCGATGAAGGCCAGCACCTTGCAAGCCAAACTGGATGAACTGGGCATCCGCAGTAGCCACAGCCGCCCACGAGTCAGCAATGATAACGCCTACTCGGAGTCGCTGTTCCGAACATTGAAATACTGCCCGCAGTGGCCATCAGGCGGTTTTGAAACGCTCACGGCTGCACGAGAATGGATGCTGACCTTTGCCCGCTATTACAACGAAGAACACCGTCATAGTGGCATCCGCTTCGTGACACCAGAGCAACGACATCAAGGACAAGACAAAGCCGTTCTGGAACGGAGAAAACACGTCTGCGAGATGGCCATGAAGAGACACCCTGAGCGTTGGAGTCAGAAGAGAATCCGCAACCTGAGTTGGCAGGACAAGGTGACGCTGAATCCGGTGAAGAAGGAAGAAATACAGGCCGTCAAAATGGCCGCCTGATTAATTGTAATCCCCCCATTTATAACCGAGTTATTCAGTAGAGGGTCAAGCGGCCTTTATTAGCGATCTCGGCGGAACCCCGCCCAATGCAGTATGTGGCCGCTCGTTGTTGTACTGCCAAAGCCAT
>Ga0193960_1000307_pt1 | contig 20445 bp, 13 predicted proteins | sample FB_3_MG_FD_140338 | JGI IMG/M metagenome (GOLD analysis project Ga0193960, IMG submission 140338) | Microbial mat bacterial communities from the Broadkill River, Lewes, Delaware, United States - FB_3_MG | ecosystem: Environmental > Aquatic > Freshwater > River > Microbial mats | place: USA... | reverse complement strand
GGGTGAGAAAAGAGTAAAAAAAGAGGTGAGTTAATTTTCCAAAAATGTGGTGTATGCGTTACACTTTTTGCCGCGTTTTCGTTACTCAAAAATTGAAAAAATGAGTAAGATATGCCTGTAAAATACTGGTGTATTCGTAACAGTTTTTATTGCGTGGTGTGTTCTGTGTTGCTTGTGTTTATTGGCTTTGAGACCAATTGTGACAATCAAGTTTTGTATTGTGCTTCTTTTGATTTAGGAGTGACACAAAAGAACTGTAAGCCTACACACATTAAAAAAAATATTATCTGGTGATAGGCTCCAAGTATAATTCCTATAAAAGCCAAAAAAGCGAGAGTCCTAAATAGTATTTTGAATGCTTTATTGAATCGGTTTTCCATATTAAAAAAAAATATGTGGTTAAGAGGGAAGGGTTAATTTTGTGGATTATATGTTTCATTATAATAATTAGCAAAAACTTCTCTACTAATGACCCAATCACGACCATCTTTAGTCATAGGGATGGGATTAATTTCGTCATTCAAGCGACGATTAAAAGTTGCTCTGCTCCAACCAAAAATTTTGCATACAATTGTAGAAGTAAGCATGCGGCTAGCACCACATAAAATATCAAGTTGGGCATCTAGTGTGTTAGCCTCAATTTTATCTTTCAATTGCTTTACCTCCTTAACCAATGCTGATAAATCAATGCGGCGTACTTGTACAAACTCTTCTTGTAATTCTAAATCCATATTTCTTAATTTTTAATTGAGTTTATTTGATACGCTTAACTTCTACAACGCGACCGATAGTTTTTTTTGAAAACTTTTTTCCTTCTTCAATAGCGAGAGTACATGCAGTAACACTAATTGATCGATACTGAGAGCTTGGATATTGTTCAGTTTCTCCAATTATCATAGCTCTCATTATTGGAGCTAATGGACGTTTTTGTAATTCTTTATTTTTCATATCTTTGATTTAATTAATTCATTAATTTTATTTCACAACAAATCTATAGACATATTTCTAGATATGCAAGATTTCCATAGACATATATCTAAATGATAAAAGCTAGAGTACTGAAACATATTGATAGATTGGGGATTAGTAAAAATAAATTTTATAATCTTACAGGTATTCCAAATGGAACTCTTGATAAGAAAACAGGAGTGTCCGAAATGTTTATTGAGAAATATCTCTCAGCTTTTGAAGATGTTAATCCTACTTGGCTATTAACAGGAGAAGGGGAGATGTTTATTAAAGATGAGAAGGATACTATTGTATTACCTAATGATGAAACATTTCTAAGTGTTCCATTTTGGAACCTACAAGTATCCGCAGGACATAGTGTTACTGAGGTCATAGGGCAAAGTAAACCGGATGGATACATAAAAGGATTGCCGGGTGCTGATATTGCAGAAAATATATTGCCTGTTTCTGGTGCTTCTATGGAACCAGAAGTTTCAAACGGAGCTCTTATAGGTGTTAGGCGAATTAATAATTGGGAGTCATTAAATACTGAGCGTATTTATTTAATCATCACAAAAGAAGATCGTATGATAAAGCGAATTGAATACGATAACACCAACGAGGATCTACTTTGGTGTGTTAGTCCGAACTATCCTAAATTTAAAATTTTCAAAACGGATATTGTAGAAATACAAAGAGTATGTTTTGTTTATAATCCAAAGTGATAAGGTAGTTAATTGTAATTATATCACTAAGGTGGTATAATAAATAGTATTAGAAAGGAAATATTCACACAAGAATAATCTCAAAACAACGACATCTAACACATAGAAATGAATTTATTAATCATACATTTAGGTGATATCCATCTTAAATCAGAGGAAGATATAGTACTTAGTAGGGTTGAAAAAATTACTGACACTATTAAAAATAATATTCATGGTTATAAGTCTATATTTATTTGTGTCACTGGAGACATAGCGTTCTCTGGAGCTGAAAAGCAATATAATATAGCAGAACAGTTTTTTGATGATATAAGGAAGGAGTTAGAGCGATATGCCACCATTCCAATTCATTTTATATTTGTTCCAGGTAATCATGATTGTATTCTTAAATCTGATGATCCACTTATTAGTGGAGAATTAGATGTCAGAGATGTTTTAATCCAAACGATAAGAAAACAGGATAGTCCTATACCAACTGGATTAATCAATAATTGTACAAAAATTCAATCCAACTTTTTTAAGTTTGAAGAGAAGCTTACGGTTGTTCCTTTGGTAAATAATGATAATGTTTATAAATCATTTGAATTTACATTTGGTAATGAAAAGATTTTATTTTTAGGGTTCAATACAGCATGGATTTCTACACTTCCAGAAAAAGCAGGTCAACTTAAATTTCCAATAGATTTAATTCCTAATATCTGTGAAGATTACTCTCTAATAGTCAGTTTGCAACATCACACTTTTAATTGGCTTGAACCAAATAACTCAAAGCACTTTATCAACAGTATTTCTAAAACAGTTGATGTAATACTAACAGGTCATGAACATGTGTCTGATTCAAAGACGGTTATTGATAATAATAATAATTTTACTGAATTTGTGGATGGTGGAGTTTTACAAGAATCATCTAGACCGGAAATAAGTGAGTTCAATATTCTCGATGTTGATACGATCAATAAACGATTTAAATATCATAAGCTGTCATGGAATAAAGATAAATATTGCAAAGAACAAGCAATCACTAAAGATTTTTCTAGATATTCAAAATCATCTTCAAAAAAACTGGAATTTAGTTCGGATTTCAAAACTTATTTAAATGACCCCAGTGCTACCTTTACACATCCACACAAAGATGATATCACTTTAGATGATTTATACATTTATCCAGATTTACAGGAAATAGGAGATGATAATAGTAATGCTTCTACTGATAATAAATCGGCGAAATTATTGGAGGATGAGTTACCTATATTAAAAAGAGTTCTAATTACTGGAGAGGAAAGATCAGGTAAAACAACATTACTTAAAAACTATACAGTAAAGTTATTTGAAAATGGATACATTCCAATTTTAATTAAGGGAAAAGAAATTAGCAGCACTTCAATTGATGAATTTATTAATGTCGCCGCTAATCAACTCTATAAGCAATTTGAAAATAGTGGAAATATTATATTTGATCAGCTTGATTATTCCAAAGTGTTTATAATAATTGATGATCTGGAAAATATTAGTATTACCAATCCTAAATATAAAAATAGATTCTTTTCTAACATTAAAGAGTATTTTCCAAATATTATAACAACAGGGGATCAGGCAATAAAGTTTCAAGAATTTTTATCATCATCTTATGTGACTTTTGATGATTTTAAAAAATATGAATTAAAAGCATTTGGAAATCTTCTTCAATATAAACTTGTAAGGCAATGGCACACTATTGGCTTACATGAGTATATATCGCAAGAGGCTCTCACATATAAAATAGATGAGAGCATGGACACTATCAAAAATGTAATTGGTAAAAATCTTGTTCCTGCATATCCAATTTTCATTTTAACAATATTGCAAGCTTCTGAATCATTTACAAATAGAAGCAAAAATGTGAGTAGCTATGGTTTTTATTATGAATTATTATTAAAAGATGCCTTATACAAAGTATTGCGCGAAGATGATGAAATTTATCTGTATTTTAATATATTAAGTGAATTTGCCTATTTTCTTTATGATGAGAAATTAAAGAATATTTCTAAGGATAATTTTGAAGATTTTATAGACAAGTATTGTGCTGATTATAAAATTACTCTTAATTACGAAAAAATAATTAACAACCTTAAGAAGGCGCATTATTTTACTGACACTAAGTCTTTTATAGAGTTCAGGTATAGTTATATTTATTATTTTTTCCTTGCTAGTTATATGGCTAATAATATAACATCTAAAGAAGTTTTAATAAGTCTATCTTTCATGTGTGGTAGATTGCACAAGGTAGATTATTCAAATATTATAATGTTTCTTACTCATCTCTCTAACGATTCAATTGTTCGAGATACTCTGCTAGAAACGGCTAATGATCTATTTTCTGATATCGATATCATTGAACTTGATGGTGATGTTCGGGACATAAACTGTTTATCTATAAAATATACTCCGCTTGTATTCAATCCTAACCATGATGTTGAGAAGTTTAGGGAAGAACAATTTCAAAATCAAGACAATTTAGAAAATAACAGTTCAACAATTGAAAATGACCGTTTAAATCAAAATGAGGCAAAATTAGAAGGGGAAATACAAGAAGAATTAGATTTTTCCTCGGAATTAAATAAAGCCATGAAAACAATGGAAATTATAGGTCAAATAGCTAAAAAACACTACGGATCTATAAAGGGGGATGATAAATCAAAACTTGTTTTATCGACATTTAAATTAGGGTTGAGAAGTTTAAATTACATTTTAAGTTTTTTTAATGATGTAAATAATTATATACTAAGTGAACTTAAATCAAAAATCAAAGAGAAAAAAATTGAAACTAAAACTGAAATAGAAAGTGAAGCTAAAACTTTACTTTTCAATTTATATACATTAGTATGTTTCATAATTATTCAAAAGATTGGATCTTCAATCGGTTCTCCTAAATTATCTCAGATATACAAAGAGATTTGCGAGCAAAATCCCATTAATTCATATAAACTAATTAGAGCATCAGTCCAACTTGACTCTAGTAGTAGTCTTCCAATTTCCGAAATTGAAAAACTTTACGAAGAAGTTAAAGGAAATTCTCTTGCAAAAAAAACATTGCAATTTCTAGTTTTACAACATTTAAATTATTATCCAATTAGTGATTATAGAATTAAGCAGCGTCTTTGTGATACAGTAGAAATTAAATGGGAAGAGCAACGAAAATTAGAGGTTAAATCTAGAGAATATAAAAGACAGTCATAGCAATAAGATTAGTAAATTGTTTTAAACTTGGGGTGTGAGGTTGAAAAATCGAATATTTATCTAGACATGGTATAATTATTAATGTTAGTTTAAATTTTCACAACTGATTTAATCTGAAACATATATTTTTTTTCTTAATAGAAAATGAAATATATTATATGGCTATAATAAACAGTTTTAAGCAGAATTTTAGAGTATTGATATACCAACAATCTGTTTAATTTATCAAATTTGCAGTACTCATACAGTACCATTGAGGACATATAGCCTAATTTTACTGCAATAGTGGTGATACTGGCTGGATCACGAAAGGGTAGCAAATTGCTACCCTTTTTTGTTTTTATTCTCTTCCTTTTTCCTATACCTATCCTTGTTTATGTGAGTTTCAAACCGTACACGAATTGTTCGATATCGAACATGGTGAAAAATGTTTATATTCTGTTAATTGTTGATAATCTGAATAATGTATTTTTTGGCATTGTGTGTGATAGAGGAGTGGCGTAATGGTTTTTAAAGAATTCTGCAAAACTGTCGAATCTAGTGTGTGTTGATAGAAGAGGTCTGAAGGAACGATTTGTAACCATTTAATTTAAAATGTAGTCATACTACTAAGCTAACCTTAAAAATTTAAACGATGAAAGAAAGATTACTAATAGCCATTTTACTGTTGTTTAGTTTTACTGTTTTTGCAGAGACAGATATGCCAGTGGGAGATAAAAATGGATCATTAACAGGTGTTATTGTTGATGTTAAAACTCAAGAGCCTCTTCCATATGTAAATGTTGTGATACGCGATGCAAATAATAAAATATTAACAGGAGGAATTACCGATAATGACGGTAAGTTTACGATTAAGAAAATTCCTAAAGGAAAAAATAAAGTTGAAATTCAATATATGGGTTACAAGCCGTTTGTGAGAGAGCTGGAATTTTCATCTAAACTATCAGCTCATAAATTGGGAACTGTTCGATTAGAGGAGGACACCGAAGTTCTTGGTGAAGTTACTGTAAGAGCAGAACTGTCTACCGTAACTCAAAAAATTGACCGAAAAGTGATTAATGTTGGGAAAGACTTAACGGCTGCAGGAGCAAATGCTTCAGAGGTATTGAATAACGTACAATCAGTAAGCGTTGATAGCCAGACAGGATCGGTTAGCCTTAGAGGAAACGAGAATGTAAGAATATTGGTTGATGGTAAACCTACTAATATTAGTGCAGCTCAATTGCTACAGCAGATTCCTTCTACTTCAATAAAAAGTATTGAGTTAATTACAAATCCATCTGCTAAGTACAATCCTGAGGGAATGAGTGGGATTATTAATATCGTGCTAAACAAGAATGCCAATATTGGCTTTAACGGAAATGTAAATATGGGCTTGACACGAGGCGAAAATACTCGTATGAACGGTTCATTAGATATGAATTACAAAACCGGTAAGGTGAACTTTTTCTTAAACTTTGGTGCGAATGATGGAAAAAGAGACAATTATGGAGATGTTTTAAGAAGCGCGAAAGATGAGAATGGAAATGTAATTTTGGATAATGATATTTTACAGAAATTTAAATTTAAAAGCGATAACAATTCTCAATTGTTAAAAGTAGGAGCCGATATCTATCTGAATAAAAAGAATACACTTTCATTTTATACTACGCAGAATTTTAGAGAAGGTGAATTTAATGGTGTAACTAAGATTTATAGAGGAACAGAGCTCGACTATAATAGTTTGATGAAATCTGAAACGGATAATTCTACGGGAACTTATAATCTTAATTATAAGATAGACTTTGAAAAAGAAGGACACAATTTGGAGTTTGAAGCAACTTATAGTGAGAGTGATTCTCCTGAAGATGCCGTTTATACAGAATTATTGAATCCGATCGACTTGACTTCGAACTACATGGATGATGTTGATAATGATTATTCAAATACACTTTTAAATTTGGATTATACCAATCCATTATCGGAAAATACGAAATTAGAACTGGGATTGGAGTTTAGATTAAATGATACTGAGAATTCTAGAGTGACAAATCAGCACGATTTTGTTTATGTTGATGGAAATACGGTTCCTGATGGAGATTGGTTTGTAACTGAGCAGAAACCTAATTCGGCATTTACTTATGATAGAAGTATCTATTCTGGATATGTAAACTTGAATCATAAGATTAATAATCTTTCAATGCAATTGGGTGCTCGATTTGAGCAATATGAGGTAGATGGAAAGTTTATTAAAGGTGATGAAAAGGCTAAGTATACCGATAGTCGATTTACTGTTTATCCTTCGGTGTTTTTTACATTTACACCGAGTGAAAAAAATCAGCTGCAGTTAAGTTACAGTAGAAGAGTAGACAGACCATCTATTCAACAAGTTAACCCAATTAGAGAGTGGAGTACGCCACTTATTAGTTCTTTTGGAAATCCGGAGCTTGACCCGCAGTATACCAATTCGTTTGAGTTTAACTATACAAAAGGATTGAAAAAAGGATCAGCCACAATTGGTGTATTTTACCGAAGAGTGAATGATAACATTTCAAGAGTTTTAAACAAGGATCCATTGGATGTTGAAAAGGTAGAGATGTCATATTATAATACTGATAGCAACGATCGTTATGGACTAGAATTGTCAGCAAATTACCGATTTGTTAAATGGTGGTCGATGAATGCCAGTTCCGATTTGTATATCCAAAAAGAGACAGGTGTATCTAACGGCGAAAATCTTGAGATCACAAATAATTCCTTTAATGTTAGAGTATCGAATAGTTTTACTGCAACCAAGAAGCTGAGATTCCAGTTGTTCGCTATGTATCGTGGAGGTGGAGAAGATTTGCAATTTGAAGTGGATCCAATGTGGATGATCAATACTGGAGCAAGCTATAGAATTCTTAAAGGAAAAGGAACTTTAACCTTTAGAGTAAACGATATTTTTGAAGGAATGAAATTTAAGTTTAAATCCGAAGTGCCATATAAGCAAACGGGTGAATTCCATTGGGAAAGCAGAACGGCTTACCTTGGTTTCTCGTACAGATTTGGTAGTGGTAAAAACAAAGCCAAACAAAGAAAACGCAGAGACAGTCGCGAGACTCAAGGTGGTGGTGGTTTCATGTAGAATTAAAATCAGCTACATATAATTAGTTAACTTAAAATCTCCTTGTTCATTTTGAATAGGGAGATTTTTTTATTATGCATTATCTCTTCTAGTAAGATTTTCAATTTAATAATGAATCTGTGTGAGAGTAAAGTTTAGAGCTGAAATGATGTGCTCATATAGTTTCGAATTGATTTGTTAAGGTAAATATTTTAGTTGTTAGTTTGTTTTTGATTTTCTTATCTGTTTGATTAGTAGGTGGTCATGTGGATTAAATTGATTATATTTATTATTCTACAAAGCAGGTGGAACATCTTTGTAAAGATGTTGTTGACATCTGAATTGACATCTAATTATTAACCTTAATTAAATTGAAATGAAAAAATTGGTTGCAGAATTTTTAGGAACCCTTTGGTTGGTATTAGGGGGATGTGGTAGTGCTGTTTTGGCAGCGGCTTATCCCGAATTGGGAATTGGATTTGTTGGAGTTGCCATAGCTTTTGGTTTAACCGTACTTACAATGGCGTACGCCATAGGACACATTTCGGGTTGTCATTTAAATCCGGCAGTCTCAATAGGTTTATGGGCTGGTGGACGTTTCGACGGAAAGGAGCTAATGCCATATATTATTTCACAGGTGTTGGGAGGAATAGCTGGTGCTGGAATTTTATATATGATTGCTAGTGGTAAATCAGGTTTTGAACTTGGAGGTTTTGCAGCTAATGGTTATGGAGAACATTCGCCTGGTGGATATGGAATGCTTGCTGCTTTAATTTGTGAAGTAGTTATGACATTTATGTTTTTACTAATTATTTTAGGAGCCACTCACTCAAAAGCATCTGCAGGTTTTGCTGGTTTAGCAATTGGTTTGGGTTTAACCTTAATTCATTTAATTAGTATTCCTGTAACCAATACCTCTGTTAATCCTGCGAGAAGTACAAGTCAGGCACTATTTGTAGGTGATTGGGCAATGGGGCAATTGTGGTTGTTTTGGTTAGCGCCAATTGTTGGAGCTATTTTGGCTGGATTGGTCTACAAATATATCTCACCAGAGAAGTAGTGATTACATTCGTATAAAAAAAAGTGCATTAATTGGATGTACTTTTTTTGTTGTTTGGAATAATTGTTGTCTGTGAATGCAATATTTTCAATTTTAAACTAGAGTTATGAGAAGATTTGTATTGAGCCTTTTTTTTTGTTGGTTTTTCTTTCTTGGTTATGCCCAAACTTTTTCCAATAAACTATCGAAAGCAGCGATCAAACTAACAGAGCAAAAGGTGATTTACGATCCATCGTATTTTTCGATTGACTACCCGAATGGTGATGTGCCAGCAGGTAGAGGAGTTTGCACCGATGTGGTAATTCGTGCCTACAGAATGTTGGGTATTGATTTGCAAAAAGAAGTGCATGAAGATATGAAGGCAAACTTTTCTTTATATCCTAATAATTGGGGATTGAAATCGACTGATAGAAATATTGATCACAGAAGAGTTCCCAACCTTATGACTTTTTTTGAACGCAAGGGAACCATTAAGATAAAGAGCAGAAAGGCAGAGGATTATTTGCCTGGAGATATTGTTTGTTGGGATTTGGGTGGAGGAATTATTCACATAGGAATTGTAATCGATCAAAAATCGAAAGATGGTAAACGCCCACTATTTGTTCACAACATAGGTGCTGGTCAGGTAGTGGAGGATCTACTAAATCGTTATATAATTATTGGACACTATACTTATAAATGATAGTGAACGAACTTTCTGATTGATCTAATTGTTTGATTTACAATTAATATCTTGATGTGTGCTGTTAATCCAAACTATTAGATTACCTTTGCCGATCACTTTTATTAGATTATGACATTTGACAATTTAGATATAGCTGATCCTATATTAAGAGCGATTGAGGCGAAAGGTTACACAAATCCAACTCCAATTCAGGCAGAATCGATTCCAATTTTATTGAGAAAAAAAGATTTATTGGGTTGTGCTCAAACAGGAACAGGTAAAACAGCTGCTTTTGCAATACCTATTCTTCAGCATTTGTATGAAGAGCAACAAGCCAAAGGCAAGCGCAGAATTAAGGCATTAGTAGTTACTCCAACAAGGGAGTTGGCAATTCAGATAAAGGAAAGTTTTAGCGAATACGGATTATATACAGGATTGGAAAATACTGTAATATTTGGTGGTGTAAAGCAGGGCGCACAAACTCAGGCTTTGGCAAAAGGTGTTGATGTGTTGATCGCTACTCCAGGTAGACTTTTGGATTTAATCAACCAGGGATATATTTCTCTTCGCGATGTTAGGTATTTTGTTCTGGACGAAGCAGATCAAATGCTCGATATGGGTTTCATATACGATATCCGTAGAATTATTGATCAATTGCCTAAGCGAAGACAATCCTTGTTCTTTTCGGCTACTATGCCTCCTAAAATTGTAAGTCTTTCGAAGCAAATTCTAGGGAATCCAGAGAAAGTAACAATTAAGCCACAACAGACTACTGCAGAAAGGGTAGAACAGTCGATTTATTATACAAGTAAAAAATCGAAAGCCAAATTGTTGACTCACCTTTTAAAATCGAGGGAGTTGGGTTCTACTTTGGTTTTTTCAAGAACTAAGCATGGTGCCGATAAGGTGACCCGAATTCTTAAGAAGGCAGATATTCATACTGAGGCTATTCATGGTAATAAATCTCAGAATGCCCGACAAAAAGCCTTAAGTAACTTTAAGGAAGGAACTACAAAAGTATTGGTTGCAACCGATATTGCTGCTCGTGGTATTGATGTTGCTGGTTTGGCTTTGGTAGTGAATTACGATTTGCCAAATATTCCGGAATCCTACGTTCACCGTATTGGTAGGACCGGTAGAGCAAACGCCAGTGGTACTGCTATTTCGTTTTGTAGTGAGGATGAATTGCCTTACCTTAAAGACATTCAGAAGTTAATCAAACAGACGATTCCTGCTGTTAAAGATCATCCATTTTCGGTTGATGAAATTGCAGAATTGCCAAAAGAAGAACCTTTGAAAACTAGAGGAAGTAGACCTAAATCAAGATCATCTAAACCGAATAATTCAGGAAATAAGGATTGGAGAAGAGGAAGATCAGGTTCTTCGAATAATAATAGAAGGAAAAAAAGAGCATAATTAGAAAGTCATGGATCAAAAGGATTTTGACAAGATTAGAAAGATAAAAAAGGAACACAAAGAAGCCTACAAAGATTGGAACAGAGAGGATGATGATGCGTTAATCAACATGTTTTTTGAAGGCTTAAGTGTAGGTGATATGGCTATTAAGCTCGAAAGAACAAAAGGAGCCGTTCGCGCTAGAATTCGTAAGATGGAACTGACGAAGATTAAGAAGAAATCTTAGGACTTTTCAATGTCTTTAAAATATAAAGAATCCCCTTTATAGCTAATAAATGCTGTAAAGGGGATTTGTTTTTTGATTTAGTTAGCGGATAAACCTGATGTTGATTTTATGTGTTCTAAAGTGTGTTTCAAAATTGGATCACCACCATTCATGTATTCATCTGCTTTGTAAGGAATCAGAATTTCAGGTTGAATAATTCCATTGATTTGATTACTGTATTCATCCATTTCCATGGTTGAAAGAACCATTAGAGAATGGCTTAATTTGGCGGTTGTAATCTCACCATATCGCAGAGCATTATGAGCTAAAGGTTCACCAACCAAAGTGCCTAGTTTGTTGTATTGAATGATATTGGCAAAAGTAGATGCTGTTGATGCAGTGAACTTACTTACCAATACATAAACGTTCATTTTTCCAGGATAATTTTCTGGTTGTAATGGGCATTTTCGTATCAATTCACTTTCTGGAATACTGCAAACTTTTCCCAATGAATCTTCTGGGAAACCATAATCCAGAGTAGTCTTTGAAACTTTAACTCTACATTCACTCTGATAATCAATAGTATCTTTATCACAAAACAAAGAAATCAGTTCATCGAAACGATCACCTCTTCCACCTGGATTTTTTCGAATATCAATTACAAGGTTTTGATATCCTTTGGCTTGAAGCTTCTTAATATATTTAGAAAGCTTTTTGATCATGTATTTGTTGTTGTTGAAATTGTGAATACCAAAATATCCCGTTTGATAGGCGTCGTAAATTTTTTCAGGAAAATATTCTCCCTTAAAATGATATTTGTGCAAAGGAACTCCTGCCACTTTTATTTTGTACTTATTGCCTTTTCTCAAGAATTCAATATTGTAGTTGGGAGCAAAACAAAAATGATTTTGTGCCTGTGTAAAAGTAGCCTCCATAAACCGGTGATGGTAAGTGTATTTTACAATTTCTTTGGTAGATCGGTTATTGATAGACAAGAGTAAATCTCCTTTTTGTAATTGCGGATTTAGACTTTCGCTCACGATTAAAGAATCGTTAATACAAATCATCTTGAATGGCCAAACCTTTATGTGCTTTCCCTTAAGTTTATATTCAGGATATCTTCTTAATTGTGGTAAAATTAGAAAATGAGGATCGCCATAGGTTAGGGTATCAAAGGCTTTTCGATGTTGATAAAGATATTCTGTTTCAGAAATTGGATCGCTAGGAAAGGATTTTGCAACCTGTTTAATATGGGCGTCAAAATCAGCTTCAGAAATTGAATTAAAAGGATTGGGATGGTATTTCTTGATGATCTCTTTTGTTTTCAGAAGACTGTCTGTTGAGATGATCAATTTGCCATTTCTTAGATAAGTAGAGTAATCTGTACTTTCAGTGATTTTGATAGATTGGCAGCTAGCAAATAGAATTGATATTAGTAGAATAGCGCAATACTTGTTCATTTTTGTGATTTGAGTTTGTGTGACTTGTCCGGTTTGGGGTGTAGTAGAGTAAAGCATGGCTTATTGTTAGGATAAGCCATACTCTACATTCATAGATTAATTGGGTTAGAAAATCTATAGACAACAGTGTTTTGTATTTTTACAAGTGTATTTTGATTTTGAATCCAGGGTAAACATCTTCAAAGAAATCATTGAAGTAGATTTGAGGTTCTACACTCACATTTTTATGGATTCTTTTGTTTACACCAAGTCGGAATGTATCTTTATCAAATAGGTCTCCTTTACGCTTAATCAAATATCCAGTGGTAATTTCCACCCAATTTGTTTTATTTGGATTTCTTGATTGGTTATGAGCATAACCCAAACTAATCCAATGATTGATGTTTTTTTCATCTGATGAGAAATCATACATCCATTCATATTCTAATTTTAATGCATGCTTTGGTGTAGATTTACGTCCCAATTGGAATGACATATTAGCGTAAAAACCTCCGTTCCAGTCTCCTTTTACATTTTCAAGTGAAGTTCCACCTGACAAAATAATCTGATCGATTGATTGAGGAATAAGGTTTTGTTTGTTGAGTAATTTAGCTGAATTATCGTTTTTTATTTTTAGCCATGCAGAAAATGGCATTTCTGATAATTGATATTCTCCAGTTTGATGCAATTGCTTGTCTATATTTTCAAATGTTTTGCTGAGATCTGTATTAGCTAGCTCTTGTAATTGTTCAATTTTATCGAAATAAATGGCAAGTTCTGAGTTCAACTCCAGAGTATGTTTTCCCTTTATGGTTAGGGCTACAGGATTGTCTAAAGGGAAAGTAATTTGTTGTTTTTTAGATTTTTCCTCGATAGTGATTACTATTTGTTTTTCAACCTGAAAATGCTTCAATTTTGTACAAGTAATTTTTATTGGCGTGTTTGAATCCAGATTCTTAATGTTTAAAACCTCCCAGCGTTTAAGGAAACTGCCTAATGTGTTTTTGAAATCGATATTTTTTTCAATTTCAGATTCTTTAGTATAAGTGCCTCTAAATTCTATAGTACTTTCATTAGGCATTTGTAAACGAATAGTATCCGGATGAAAATATTTATCATTTGATGAGAATGCATTGAATGAGAATGAAATGAAGAGTAGGAATACTCCAATAATTTTATTTATATGTGTCATTGGAAATTGATTTTATTATGTCAGTTTATTTAATGGTAATGTCCCTGAAAATTGGCGCCGATGTTTCATTGATATTCCGGTTTTTTTTAATTCTGAATTTTAGTTTATTGTTTTGTTCTTTTGTATCTGGCTTTAAAGTTTCAGTAAGTGCTGCCAGAGCTTCTTCGTTGATATCAATTGAAAAACCAGATTGTTCCTGCTCTTTTAAATATTCCATTTGCTGTGCATACACTTCTTGCAAATATTCTTTATCTCTTCTCAGATTTAGTAAGCTATCATGAAGGATATAGTTGCTATTTGCATATTGCTTAATGTTTTCTTTTAGGCTTTTATTTTCATTCAACAAATTAGAATAGTTCGTTTCTAGCTGTGAAATTCGGACTTTTATTTCAGGAGAAACAACTTCTTTTATTTGAGTTTTGTATTTTATTTCAATCTCCTTTTTTACCATAGGTTCAGTGGTAAAACTATTTTTCAGAATTTCCATATCTGATAGAAGTAATTGTTGCTTGTTCTTAAGATCGTTACTTTCGTAGATATTATAGCTTAAAGCTCCAGTAAGTAAAATGATTATAGCAATTGCAGCCACCTTAAACCATGGAAAAATACTCACCTGTTTTGATGCTTGCATAGAATTCCACAAGCTACTTTTATTAAAGCCGATGGTTTGAGATTGGTGATCCCAATTATCAAATGCATTTTTTATTTGTTTTTCAACGGATTGCTTCATGTCTTATCTCTGTTTTACTAATCATTACTTTTAATAATTTTCTTGCTTTACTCAACTGCGATTTCGATGTGCCTACTGAAATGCTGAGTTTCTTTGCAATTTCTTCGTGTTTGTATCCTTCTATTGCATACAAACTAAAAATAGTTCGATAGCCTTCTGGCAGATCCAATACCATTTGAATCAAATCATTTTCGAGCAAATGTTCATCACTTGTAATTTCTGATTCTTCAATTTCCTCAATCAGTTCAAGAGTTTGTGAAAACTGAACTCGTTTTCGTATTTCCATGAGAGATTGATTGATGGCAATCTTTTTCATCCAGGCTTTTAAAGGCGCCTCTTCCGTAATATCTGTTTTGTGAATCTCATTAAAAATATTCAGGAATGTTTGAGATAGAACCTCTTCGGTTCGCTCCCGATTATTCAAATAGCGATAGCAAACCCTGAACAGATAATCTGCAAATAGATTGAATGCTTTTTGTTGTGCTTTCGGTTTATTCCTTTTAAGTGATTTAATAAGGTTTTTCACAAATTGATCGAATCATTTATTGTTTTACATCCATTAGAATGCAGATTTTATACATTTGGTTGTCTGAGTTAAAGAGGAAAAATGAATTAAAATTTGATTTCGCAGTGTATTGTTCAGATAATGAATGGATTTGATACTTTAGAAATTTTAGAATATTTACAATGGTGAATTTACGAAATGAATTGTAATATGCACTTTATTTTAGAATCATTATGATGGCTTTTTTATTTGAATAGTCATTTTCAATAGCTAATATTATGCTGATTTATTATACACCAATCTATAGAACAAAATGAGAAAGATTTTCTGCCTATTAATTGTGCCGTTGATGCTACTTTCGGCTGTATTTTCCTGCAAGGACAAAAAGCAAGTTAGAAGAAAGGTTGATCCGGGTTTTGGACAATATGTTTCAGCTTTTACCTCAGGAGTAGTTTCGGTGGAATCGGCGATTCAAATTCGTTTGGTGAAGGATGTGGAACAGAAGATTGAGCCAGGTCAGGAGTTAGAGTCTGGTATTGTTAATATTAGCCCTAAAATTAAAGGAAAGGCATATTGGAAAGATCCAAGAACTCTGGAGTTTCGTCCAGACAATAGAATGGCATCCGGTCAAGTATATCAGGTTAAGGTTAATCTGAAAAAAATATTGGAAGTGCCTGAGAAATATACGACTCTTAAATTTAATTTCCAGACCATTAAACAGAGCTTTAGCTTTTCTGGTGAAGGCTTGCAGTCTTACGATAAAACGGATATGCTGACCCAAAAGTACAAGGGATATCTTACAACTGCCGATGTAATTACTGATGATGAAATAGAGTCGGTTCTAAAGGCAAGTTTAAATGGAGATTCTAAGCCTATTTCATGGTCACATTCAGGAGATGGTAAATTGCACCATTTTGTGGTTGATAGTTTAATCAGACAAGAAGATAAGGGAGAATTGCTGATTGAGTGGGATGGTTCTTTGATTAAGGTTAAAGAAAGTGGAGAAGAAGAAGTTGAGATTCCTGCTTTAAATGTATTTAAAGTGATTAGTGCTGTTGTGATTCAACAGCCTGAACAATATGTTTCCATTCGTTTTACCGATCCATTGAAGAAGGATCAAAATTTAAAAGGACTGATTCGAATTGAAGGACAATCAGGTTTTAAATTTATAATTGATGGCAATGAGGTAAGAGCTTACTTAAAGTATCGCCTTTCGGGTAAAAAAGTAATTCGCCTTGAAGAGGGAATTAAGAATGCTCTCGATTACTCCTTAAAAGATAGTCGTAAAATTGAGTTGGTATTCGAGAACATAAAGCCAGCTGTTCGTTTGCTTGGAAAAGGAATTATTTCTCCTTCGTCGCAAGGTTTGATTATGCCTTTTGAGGCGGTAAGTCTTAAATCGGTTGATTTGCGAGTGATTGAAGTATTTGAGAATAATGTACATCAGTTTCTGCAAGACAATCGAATGAATCAAACGAGTAATCTTAAGCGTGTAGCTCGTTTAATATTGCAAAAACGTGTTGATTTGGGAACCAATAGAGCAGTTGATCTTAGAAAATGGAATGCATATACCATTGATATTGCTGATTTTGTTGATGTGAATCCAGGATCGATTTATCGTATTGAGTTGCGATTTAGAAAAGAGTATGCGCTTTACGGATGTGAAGATGAGGAAGAGAAAGAAGATGGTTTGGCAAGTGTTGATGAAATTGTAGCTGAACAGGAACTGGAGCGTGAAATGAAATCTTGGGATAATCCTGGATGGTACGATGATTACTACTATCCATCAGGATATGATTGGAACGAAAAAGAAAATCCTTGTCATGTTTCTTACTACAGATCTGGAAAATTTATAAAAAGAAATGTTTTTGCCTCAGATTTAGGTTTGATTGCAAAGGCTGGGAATGATAAGTCCATCATTTTTGTCGTTTCAAATTTGCTAACTGCTAATCCTGAATCCGGAGTTGATCTGGAAATTTACAATTATCAGAAACAATTGATGGCAAGAATAAAAACAGATAATGAAGGTTTGGCTAAAGTGCAGCTGGATCGTAAACCGTTTCTACTGATTGCAAAAAAAGGAAATCAAAGAGGATATTTGCGTTTAGATGATGGTTCGGCACTTTCCTTGAGTAGTTTCGATGTAGGTGGAAAAACCATTCAAAAAGGTATTAAAGGATATATTTATGGAGAGCGTGGCGTTTGGCGTCCTGGTGATAATCTATATTTGAATTTTGTTTTGGAAGATGCAAGCAAAGTATTGCCTGATAATCATCCTGTAATTTTTGAATTGATTAATCCGGAAGGACAGACAGTTGTACACAGAGTAAGTACAGCAGGAGTAAATGGTTTTTATTCATTTACCTGTTCAACCGAAGCTGATGCTCCTACGGGCAATTGGTCTGCAAGAATAAAGGTTGGTGGAGCTACCTTTAGTAAAACCATTAAAATTGAAACGGTAAAGCCAAATAGACTGAAGATAAAACTTGATTTTGGAACGAAGGTTTTAAAATCGAAAGTGGAAGGTCAAAAGGCTGACATGGAAGTGAAATGGCTGCATGGTGCTACTGCCAGAAACTTGAAATCGAACATTAGTTTGAGATTTTCACCTACTAAAACTTCTTTTAAGGATCATAAAGGATACATTTTTGATGATCCTGCAAAAGATTTCTATGCTGATGAGCAAGTTATATTTGATGGAAAGGTTGATCAGAATGGAGAAGCCAAAATTGATTTAAAACTGAAAGGAAACAAATCAGCTCCTGGTATGTTGAATGCCAATTTCATTACCCGAGTATTTGAAGAAGGTGGTGATTTTAGTATTGATATGCAAAGAGTGAAATTTGCTCCTTACAATTCGTTTGTTGGATTGCAAATGCCTGAATCGGAAAGAGGATGGTACCTTACGGATACAGATCATGAATTGAAAATTGCAACTCTGGATGCTGATGGCAATCCGGTAAGCCGAGATAAAATTGTAATTAAAACATATAAGATTGGCTGGCGCTGGTGGTGGGATTCCGATGAGGAGAATTTAGCTTCTTATATTGGAAGAAGCTCAACCAGAATTGTGGATCGTAAAACAATTTCAACCAAAAATGGGGTTGGAACTTATAAGTTGAATATTCCATATCATTCATGGCAAGATTATGGAAGGTATCTTATCCAGGTATTCGATAAGGAAAGTGGTCATTCTGCTGGTCTAACTGCATATTTCTCGAAATGGTATGGCAGAACTCCAGAAGGAATGCCGGGGAATGCAAGCTTACTGTCATTTGTATCCGATAAGGATAAATACAAAGTGGGCGAAGAAGCGAAAATTACAATTCCATCCTCAAAATCAGGAAAAGCACTGGTAAGTATCGAAACAGGTGCTAAAGTATTGGATGCATTTTGGGTGGAAACAGGTTCAAGAGAATCAGAATTCTCTTTTGAGGTGACTCCGGAAATGGCACCAAATGCTTATGTGCATGTGAGCTTAATTCAGCCTCACGGACAAGTTGAAAACGACTTGCCAATTAGAATGTACGGTGTAATTCCACTATTGGTTGAAGATCCGAATACAAGATTGAATCCTGAAATTGAAATGCCAGAAATCTTGGAACCTGAAAAAGAATTTGAGGTTGAAGTTTCAGAGAAAAATGGCAATGCAATGACTTATACGATTGCTGTTGTTGATGACGGATTATTGGATTTGACCAGATTTAAAACTCCTAATCCATGGTCTACATTTTATGCTCGCGAAGCCTTAGGAGTTAAAACCTGGGATATGTACGATATGGTAATGGGTGCTTTTGGTGCAAGATTAGAGAAAGCATTTGCCATTGGTGGTGATGAGGATTTGAAAGGGAAGAAGCAAGCCAAAGCCAATAGATTCAAACCTGTTGTAATGTTCTATGGTCCGTTTACATTGTATGCAGGCGATACCAAAATGCACAAAATTACTATGCCTAATTATGTGGGATCGGTAAGAACAATGGTGGTTGCAGGTAATAAGGGTGCGTATGGATCGGCAGAGAAAACGTGTCAGGTTCGTAAACCATTAATGGTTTTGGCAACATTGCCAAGAGTGGTCGGTCCGGGTGAAACAGTTAAACTTCCGGTTACTGTTTTTGCTATGGATCCTAAGGTTAAAAATGTAAAGCTAAGAATTGAACCAAACGAATATTTGTTACCTCTTGCTGAGAAAGAGAAAAATATAAGTTTTGATAAAGTTGGGGAACAAGTAGTTGATTTTGACTTGAAAGTTGCTTCGAAATTGGGTATTGCAAAAGTGAAAGTGATTGCAGAAAGTGGGAATAATAAAGCTACTTACGATATCGAATTGGATGTTCGCAATCCCAATCCAAGAGTTACAAATGTAAGTGATACTTTACTGAAGAAAGATCAAAGCTGGGAATATTTGGCTAATCTGCCTGGTATGGAAGGAACCAATAAAGCAATTTTGGAACTTTCGAATATCCCACCAATTGATTTTGGTCGTCGTTTGGAGTATTTGATTGATTATCCTCACGGATGTATAGAGCAAACTACTTCTGCGGTATTCCCACAATTGTTTTTGGAAACTGTTGTGGATTTAACTGCGAATCAAAAGCTAAGAATTGAAGATAACGTGCGTGCAGGCTTAACTCGTTTGTTAAGTTTCCAATTGGCAAATGGTGGATTTAGTTACTGGCCAGGCGGAGGTTATGCAGATGCATGGGGAACCAGTTATGGTGGTCACTTTATTTTAAAAGCTGAAGAATTGGGATATACTTTACCTGTTGGTTTAAAATCATCATGGATAAAATATCAAAAATCGGCAGCTAAATCATGGAAACAGAGCTCTTATAATGGTTACTATTATCGAAGAAATGATTTGATACAAGCCTACCGATTATATACTTTGGCTCTGGCTGATAATGCTGACTTGGCATCGATGAATAGAATGAGAGAGCAATCGAAACTATCAGATGATGCGAAGTGGAGATTGGCTGCGACTTATCGTATTATTGGAAAGAAAGAGGTTGCAGAGGAGTTGATTGATGGTTTAAGTACTGAGATTCCAGCTTACAGAGAACATTCAGGAAGTTTTGGTTCTTCAACTCGAGATAAGGCAATGATTTTAGAAACTCTAAGTTTATTAGATCAAAAAACAAAGGCATTTCCATTGGTTAAGGAAATTTCGAATAAGTTATCGAGTGATTCATGGATGAGTACTCAAACTACCGCTTATTGTCTAATTGCAATGGCAGAATTTGCAGGAAAAGGAGAGAGTGGC
>Ga0193960_1000306_pt1 | contig 20480 bp, 19 predicted proteins | sample FB_3_MG_FD_140338 | JGI IMG/M metagenome (GOLD analysis project Ga0193960, IMG submission 140338) | Microbial mat bacterial communities from the Broadkill River, Lewes, Delaware, United States - FB_3_MG | ecosystem: Environmental > Aquatic > Freshwater > River > Microbial mats | place: USA... | reverse complement strand
GCGGGGATCGGGGATTACATCAAAGTGTTTCAGAAATGTTGTGCTCATGTTGAGTGACCAAGGTTATATTATGTCTTGATCTGATCACGGGTTATGAGAAAAGTTCAATTTATAATGATCTTGCCCTGATTAACTGATAAAATATCAAGTGACTGCTATCAACTGATCGGATCGTTTGATAGCGTATATTATCCCTTTAAACACTTCAGTTGTCGCTTATGTTTAATAGAAAAGCGACTATTTGTTAGAATTAACTATTTGATATCCAAACTGTTTGATAGGGCGTTAATATTATTGTTGCAGTTAAATCGGTTATTTCAGTATGACTAATTAGCTCAACCCAGTTGTCAGTTACAATTAAATTTAATTCACCCAAGGGTAATTCAATTGACCGATCAGATATGTTGCTGATACAAAAAATACTTTGTGCCCTGTTTCTGCTTTGCCGCCAAAAACCAAATAATTGCAAACCTAAATGCAAGGTAAATTGTGTAGCGTTAGGGTGAAATGCTGGTTTTGAAATACGTATATTCAATAAATATTTCAATGTTGAAAGTACCTTTCCGTGGTGCAAACTTTCGTCATTAAGTGCCTCTGCCAATGCATCTTCTTGCCAGCGATGTCTATTAATAGAGCGGTTATGATGGGTGTTTGCTAGTTTTTGATAATCATTTTGTGTTCCCAGTAAACTATGAATATAAATGCCAGGAATACCTTCAAGCCCAAACATAATGGTATGAGCACAAATAAAACGTTCAAAATTCCACTGATCTTTGCCGTTCACAGTGCCTTGCATAGCATCATAAAGCGATATGTTCATTTCATAGGCTTTTTGTTCGCCAGTATCAGAGGTTCGCCATGAAATTTTTCCACCAAAGTTTTCTACTGTGTGTACTAGTTTATCAATTTCTTCATCACTTAATAAACCTTCAGCAGGGCGTAAACCAATGCCGTCATGCGAAGCGATAAAATTAAAATACATAGTGCCGTCTTGTGGTGGCGGCATACTCATTAACCAACGCTTTAAGTATAAACAATTACCTGTTAGTAGCGTGTTTAATAATAATGGGGGTAATGAAAAATTATATATTCCGTGAGCCTCATTAGCGTTACCAAAATAGGTTAGGTTTTGCGTATTCGGGATATTGGTTTCCGTAATGATAATTGCGCTTGGGTCAGCTGCTTCAATTAGTGTTCTTAATAATCTCACCACCTCGTGAGTTTGTGGTAAATTAATACTGCTTGTGCCTGCGATTTTCCACAAAAAAGCGATAGCGTCTAAGCGGAATATTTTTACACCTGCATTAAGGTATTGCTTAATGATTGAAGTAAATGCCTTGAGCACTTCTGGATTTCTAAAGTCAAAATCTACCTGATCGTGACTAAAAGTACACCAAACATATTTTTTTCCTTGCCCTGTTTCTACTTCTTTTAATAGTGGTGAAGTACGCGGCCTTACTACCTCTGATAATGCATCATCAGGATGGGCAGTAAAGAAAAAGTCGCTGCCTTGACCCTCACCCTTAATGAAATTGTCAAACCAAGCACTGCGGCTTGAGCAATGGTTAATAACAAGATCAGACATTAGGTGATAGCTCTCACTTATCGCTTTTATATCTTGCCATGTGCCCAGCGATTCATTTACCGATGAATAGTCAATAACGGCAAAGCCATCATCAGAGCTATAAGGAAAAAAGGGTAATATATGGGTACTATTAATGGTGTTTTTTATTGTTTTATCTAAAAACGTTTTTAAGGTTTTTAGCGGCGGCTGACTGTTACTAATAATACTGTCGCCATAGGTGATCAAAATAATATCTTTTTCAGACCAATGATTAGTGAATGGCTCAGAAATAACTATTTTGTTAGACAAATCCATAATGGTTAATAGTGACTGAGCAATGTCTTCACATGACTGCTCAAGTTCAATGTCTTGATATATAGTATTAAGCTGTTGAGTCAATTTCGCTGTTAAATCACTTAGTAACTCATTTTTAAACTGATTAATCGTCATGGGTACCATTCACTTTTTACTTTTATAATTGACTAAATTCTTTGTTATCTAATTCAACCGCTTCTTTTAACTGCGATAAAATATCTGGGATAGCACTTACAACTCTATTCCAAGAAGGAATAAAAGGTGTGTCCATGGGTTGTTCTAAGAAAGTATGACCTGCGGTTAATATGTTCTCGGCAAACATCTCTACCGCTTTTTCTTCGCTATGTATATCGAGTTGTAAGCCATTCATCATCGCGTCATTACGATAGGTTTCCACATAATCTAAGGCAATGCGATAGTAAGTCGCTTTTAAGGTTCTAAATTTTTCTGACGTGAACGTTTCGCCCTGTGTGGCAAGTTTTCGGATAAATGATTTAGTGATATCAACTGACATTTTTGATAACCCCCCTTGATCATTATCTAAAGACAAATCTTGATGTTTATGATCATAAGTTGCCGCAATATCAACTTGGCATATTCTGTTTGGTGCGTAGTTACGGTACATTTCAGAAAGCACACCAATTTCTAATCCCCAATCACTGGGAATACGAATATCACTTAAGACGTCTCGACGAAAAGAAAATTCACCGGCTAAGGGATATAAGAAACTGTCCATGTATTCAAGATAGTCACAATGACCAACGGTTTTTTTCAATGCTTTAATTAATGGCGTTACTAATAAACGTGATACTCGGCCATTGATTTTTTCGCCAGCAACACGTGCATAATACCCTTTGGAAAATTCATAATTAAACATAGGGTTGGCTACAGGGTATAGTAATTTGTCGAGTAAATCTCTTTCGTACGTCAAAATATCACAATCATGTAATGCCACTGATTCAGCTTTTCCTGATGCTAAAATATAGCCCATGCAATACCAAACATTGCGGCCTTTGCCTAATTCCTTCGGTGCTAAATTTAATGCCTGCAGTTTAGCGTCTATGGCTTGCAATCTAGGTCCATCATTCCATAGAACCCTGTGATGTTGTGGTAACTTCCCAAAAAAAGATAAGGCATGTTTGTATTGGTCTAAATCTGCACGGTCTAAACCAATGACTATTTCAGATAAATATTCCACCTCTTTGAGTTTGTTAATAATATCAGGTAATGCTTTACCTTCTAACTCTGAAAACAATGAGGGTAAAATAAGCCCTAATGAACGTGTTTTAGAAAAAGTTAATAATTCTGCAGCTAAATCTTTAGGATCACGCTGTGCTAAATTATGTAATGTTGTTACTGTACCGTTTTGATAAAAATCAGCCATGGTTTACCTCTTTATACGTTAAATAAGTTAACTAAATTAATTGAGCGTACTGGTTGAATGTAAAACTAGCTGGTTAGCTAAAATTGTCTGTATTGCTTCAGCCCATCCTTCAGGCCCATATAAGGTAGTTTGCAGCGTTTTATATTGACGTGAAAGATTGGGAAATTCATGCACAGGAGAACGGACTTGTACAGCAATGTCAGCAGCTTCTAACATAGGTACATCATTTTCACCATCGCCAAGTGCAATAGTGCACAAAGGAGCATTTTTATTTATTTCTTGATGAGCTTCTAAGTAAAATTCCCGATATTGCTCTGCTAACCAAAGTAGCGCTTGTCCCTTATCGCAATAGCCACCTATATGGAGAAATCGCCCTCCTTGAACAACATTGGCACCTAAATCAAGCATATGATGGACAAAGGCTCGTTTAGTTGCTTTATCCCCTAACCATTGAATAGGTTCACCGTATTGTCTTTGTTTTGCACGCTTTGCTTCACTTAACGTTAACCCTGTTAATGTTGATAAAATCGAATCTGACAAGGTAGAGAAACCTTGATAAAAGGGGGCGAATTCATCAGTGTGTTTGCTTAATAAATTTAGCCAATATTGCCTTGGAAAACAGAATGATTTCACCCAATAGTTATCGACGACTACGGTACCCATTGGTTGGGTAGTAAAAGTACCAATAGGTATGTATATAGCGGCACCGTTCTCTATAATAAATGGAGTGTCTAACCCAAGTTTTTGTTTAATTATTTCTATTTCGGCTAATGTTTTGCTGGTATTTAAAATAACGGGTATGTTGGCATGCTTTAACTGTTGAAGTGTTTTACTTGCTGCCGTTGACTGATAAGTATAATGGTCTAGTAAAGTGCCATCGAGATCACTAAAGATAATGTTATTTATCTTGTTCATGTTTGATCCTTGTTATTTTTCTGCTACCAAAGGCTGCGGGGTATCGCTAATTTTACGATCATAATCTAGGTAAAAAATCATATCAGCAGAATGAGCAATGGTATTACAACCTTGAACACTAAGCCTTTGAAAATATTGTGTGAAATTTAATATTTCAGGGGGAGACATTATTTTTGAATTTGCGATACCAACATTTCTTGCTTGTAATTTTTGCTCTTGTTCTAATCGCCATTGGTAAACACAGTCAAAAGACGGTGCCTGTAGTGCTAACCAAAAATCCATTTTTTTGTATAAGGGTTCGTAATTATCTTTCAGTTGTTGATTAACATAATGTCGCCATATACCATCAGTATCGTGTTGTAATTCTAGCTCATTTACAGGAGCTTGTAGCTGTTCTTCTGTTTGTGCTGGAACACCCCAGCACCATCCTTCTAATAAAATAATATCTACAGGCTTTTCAATTAATGTCCACTGCTCCTCAGGAAAAGGCTCATCGGTTGCTTTATTAAATCGTGGGATAGAAAAGCCTGTTTTATGGTTTTCCAATTGGGATAACACTGATTTTAGCGCAGTGATGTCATGTGTACCTGGAACGCCTCTAGTGGATAACAGGGGATGAATGTCGCGGGATAACTGATGACGTTTTTCACTAGGTAAGTAAAAATCATCTAACGACATTACGGCTACATTAAGCTGATATTCTTCTCTTAAATAGCTAGCAAGGTAGTCAGTAAGTGTTGATTTACCACTGCCTTGGCAGCCGTTAATGCCAACAAAGTAAGCCTTCGCGCTTTTTGTAAACTGACCGACAATTTTATTAGCAAGCGGTATATAATATTGCTCAATTGTCTGCTTGAAGTCTGCGGGTAATTTGTGTTGTTCGATAAAAGCTGAAAGCATTATTTTTACTCTTGATAAGTATCTACTATAACTAAGAGTTCAACTTTTATGCCATTTGAACAAAAAGTTAAAGTTTAAATTTAACTTTTTGTAAAATAATAAGTTTTATTTTATTTTTATTAATTATTTTCAAACGGTAAGTTTCATTGTTGTGTTCTAATAAATTTAAATGCCTTATTTTGGTGCAAAAAGAGTATGATTATGCCGTTTAAATTTTTAACGCATTAAAATACAGTTTTTCTTTGGTAGTGAATTTAGTTGTTAATGTTCCATTAACCAATTCAATGCGTATGCCCATAATACTTTTGATTTTTGACTAAAGAATTTCATATGACCTATTTCTCTTAAGTTATGTTCTTCAGCTGACAGTGTTAGTTTGCTATAGGGAATTTTTGTAAACACCGAGAGCATATCGTCAGTGTTTGTATTGTTGGCAATGAAATCATCAGAGGCATTAACCCAAAGTGAAGGCATTGTTAATTCATCATACCAATGTTTTTGAATTGTTTTATCAAAGGCTGTTTTTACATAACCACTTCCGTTACACCATGCTCGCCACTGTTTAGCAACATTTTTTGGGAGTGGTTCTCCCATACCGACCCATTGCGACTTTGTGTGACCAAATAATGCATTACTCACAGGAATAAAAAAGTTCATGAAAAAGTGGGCTTTAAATTTATATGATGGATGCATATTCTTTAAGCTGCCAGAAGAGCAAGCAACATTAAAAATAGAACTTAGCTCATTTGCGTTTGGCATTAAGCCAATGAGCTGTCCGCCTGCACTATGGCCAATTAAATGATAATGGGTATTAGGAAAACTTTGTTTTAGTTGTTCAAAAACCGCAGGTAAATCCTGTTCTCCCCAACACTGTAAACTGGCATTACAACGCTTAATACTTCCTCTTAGTGATTCGCCAATGCCTCTGTTGTCAAAGGTGATTACGCCATAACCATGTTGTGCTAGATAGGTTGCAAAGTTTGTATAAAATTGTCTTTTTATACCTGTTGCTGGCCCTATTAATATGGCTCCTTTGATTTCTTCATTTGTTTTTTGCGCAGGTGTAAAACGTGTTGCCGCAAGAAATGTGTTATCCATGCATGTTATTTTAATATCAACAGAGTCCATGTAATTCAACAAAAGAGTAGTTTTAAAGAGTAAATCATTTTATACATGGTCTTACCAGTTTTCAACTGTCTGTCCGTAATGAATTAAATATTAGAATTTAAGACGCTTTCATCAGATGATAATTGCTTTAAAACAAGCGCTCTTTTATAGTGATTTATTCTTATAAGGAAAAATTGAATGAATTTTAAAATAATTATGTTGTTAATTGCTTGCTCACATTGCTTTACTGCAACCAGTGCAGAACAAAACATAAAGGAAAATGTAAAAGCAGGCGCTGCTTTAGCAATGCCAGACAGTTATAGTGCCCAAACCGTTAAAAAAATTCTTGAAGAAGAAGGTAATGCTGTTGATGCAGCAATTGCTGCGCAATTTGTTTTAGCGGTCACTTTGCCAGAAGCGGGTAATATAGGTGGCGGTGGCTTTATGACGATTTATAAAGATAAAAAAACCGACTTTTTAGATTATCGTGAAGTTGCACCAGAAAGAGCACATAGGGATATGTATTTAGATAAAAAAGGTAATGTTATTCCTTATTTGTCTTTATATGGCATATTGTCGTCTGGTGTGCCAGGCACGGTGGATGGTATGTGGCAAGCGCATCAAAAATATGGTAGTAAAAAATGGTCAGACTTACTCGAGCCAGCCATAACATTAGCTGAACAAGGTTATATTGTTCATCCTGTTATGCAAAACTCAATAGAGTGGCGTATCAATAGTTTTAAGAAAAAAGGAATTAAAGTTAATTTTTCTAAATATTTTGCTCATGCTAAAGCAGGTAGTGTTTTTAAACAGCCTGAATTAGCAGAAACCTTAAAACGTATATCAACCCATGGCCGAGATGGGTTTTATAAAGGTAGAACGGCCCAAATTATTAGCCAGTTTATGGCAAAAAATGGGGGAATTATTGATGAAAAAGATTTAGCGAATTACCAAGCAAAATGGCGAAAGCCTTTAGTGAAAAAATGGCGAGAGTATTCTGTTATTACAGCCCCGCCACCAAGTTCAGGTGGTTTAGCTATATTGCAGTGGCTCACTATGTATGATTTGGTAAAGGGCGATAATATATATGAACACAACTCAACTGAGTATATTCATTTATTGTCAGAAATTGGTAAACGTGTTTTTGCTGATCGGGCGGAATATCTAGGTGACCCTGATTTTGTTGATGTGCCATCAGAGGCTTTATTAAATGAAGAGTATTTAATTAGTCGAGTTAGAAATATTTCACTCGATAAAATTTCAGTTACCCCAGAAATTAAACCGGGCTTAAAAGAAAGCACTGACACCACGCATTTTTCCATTGTTGATAAATGGGGAAACGCAGTGTCTAATACTACAACCATTAATTATACTTTTGGTAGTGGCGTTATTGTTGAAGGCGCTGGTTTTATTTTGAACGATGAAATGGATGACTTTAGTGCAAAAGCTGGTGTAGCGAATGTATTTGGTGCTATAGGCGGCAAAGCGAATGAAATTCATCCCAAAAAACGTATGCTTTCCTCTATGTCTCCTACAATACTGTTAAAAGGTGAAACAGTTGATTTGGTTACGGGATCTCCAGGCGGTACCACCATTATTAGCTCTGTGTATCAATCAATTTTAAATGTAGTTGAGTTTAATATGAGTGCTAATGAAGGGGTTAACAGCGCTCGCTTTCATCATCAACTATGGCCAAAAGATGAGATAAAGCACTATCCAGGAATTGATGCTGAGGTAATCGAAGCATTGCATTTATTGGGGTATATAACAAAAGAGAAAACCTTTGGTGATGTGCAACTTATTTTTAGAGATGATGACACATTTCAAGCGGCTTCTGAGGCAAGTAAGCATAGTAGAGGCGTATCTATCGTTCTAAATTAAGTTAATAAACAAGTAGTGTAGGTGATAATTAATTCACACCTACACACTAAACTAAATGAGTTTATGCTTGCTGCTTAGTCTCCACTGACAATTGCTTGTGTGGTGATATTGCTGCTTTTTAATGCAGCATTTTCAGGTAAAGGATCATTGCCAGCCAGCAAATAAATCACTTTTTGTCCTTGCTCCGCTAATTCAATCGCATGTTGGTAATTAATTAAGATTTGAGAAGCGATCGTTTGTAAAAATTTCTCAGCATCGCGACGTACATATTCAATGAGCTCACTGTTAACATCCTCATCATAAAAAACAGCATCGGCAAATTGCATAGCACGATGAGCGCTTAATGTTAAGTTATCAGGGTTTCCATCTTTGGTGTGAATAAAAATAATTTCACCACATGGTGGTGCTATTTCTTGTTTGATACTGGCAATTAATTGTTGCTCAGCTTGTTGTTGTTTTCCGTTAAGTACGGCTTGCCCTATTGGACCTCTAAGGGTGTTTTCCCAGAAACTACGCCTATTACGTAATCCTTTGACCCTTGCCTTGACATGATCTCGAAATTTATACGAGAAATCAGCTAATTTTCCATAAGCTTGCGGTAATGTTTTTTCAATTTGTTCTCTTAACATACGAATGAGTATAGGTGAGCTACCTGAGCTTGATAAAGCAACAATCATCGGACTTCTATCTATAATTGCAGGTGTTATATAAGTGCACAATTCAGGCTGATCAACAACATTGGTTAGTATTTTTAAAGGAACCGCTTCCTGATAAATCGCTTTATTTACAGACATGTTATCCGTTGCAGCTATAACTAAAGTTATATTATCTAAAAAACCAGCCTGATAATTATGTTGTAACCAAGTTAATTGATGCTCATCAATTAGTCTTTGAACACTAGTACAAACTTTCTCACTCATAATGGTGATATTTGTTGTGGACTTTAAAAGTAACTCAATTTTACGGCTAGCAACTTCACCACCACCAACCACCATGGCTGATATTTTTTTCGCATCAAGAAAAACAGGAAAATATTTCATTAATAAACCCAGGAGGAGTATTTGTATTAGATAAGTTAATTTTATCATAAGCGAGTTAAAAAAATAATTACTAGTAAAGCATTAGTAATATTTTATTGATGCCATATCAAAAAGGTTGGCTTGATGCTAAATAATAATCACTATCAATATTACTTGCATTTGAGTGTGGTTATTATTATCATTGAATGATATTGATTCTTTTTTAAGTGTTGCTTTTTTGATGAAAAAACGTTTTATACCTCTAGTCATTTGTAGTTTATGTACCTTTAATAATTACACGCTTGCTGCTACTTCAACTCAATCAGATTTAGCTCTTGAGCTAGAAAATCAACAAAAGCAGCTGAAGTTAATTGAGCAGCAGTTACTTGATCTAAAAGCAGCATCTTCGAAATCGACTGAAAATAGCAAGACAATGAGAGTAAAGAATGATGTTAGCCAGAAAAATTGGCAAATAAACTCTTATGGCAGCGTACTTTATAAAAGTGAAAATGTGTATCGTAATATTCAAGATACAGAGCCTGAACGTAGAGCTAGTACTGATTTAGAACGTGTGGTACTGGAATTTGTTTATGATTTTGATGCCCAATGGCAGATGGAAATTGAGCTTGAATATGAGCATGGTGGTACGGGCTCGACGTTAGAATACGATGGTTTTGAAGAGTTTGGTGAATTTGAAACAGAAATTGAAGCGGGTGGTGAGGTTATTGTTGAAAAAATGCAAGCCAAATATCAGGCTAATCAATACTTCACAATGAAGATGGGGCATATTTTTGTCCCTGTAGGTTTAGGTACAGACTTGCACAAACCGACACAATACTTTTCAACACAGCGATATTGGAGTGAATCGACACTCATACCACAAGTATGGCATGAAACAGGCATTAATTTAGTCAGTAAATGGCAAGATTTTACTGTGCAGACGTTACTAACTACAGGATTAAATTCAGAATATTTCAGAACTTATAACTGGGTGGCAACAGGGCATCAACGACGCTTTGAGTCTGTGAATGCCGATGATTTAGCTTTTACTGTTCGCTTAGATTATGGAAATGTGAAAGCAGGTAAAGGTGTTGGGTTTAGCTACTATACAGGCGATACCTCTGGTAATCGGAATAACAATACCAAAGTGGAGGGTGATGGCAATTTAACCATTTTTGGTCTGCATGGTGCATTTAGTTTTGAAAACTGGCTAGTACGTGGTCAATATTTATTTGGGCAATTAGATGATAGCCAAGCTATCACAAATGCCAATAAAACCACTGCGGGCTTAAAGCCTGGAAACTTTTCACAACTCGGTAGTGAAGCAGAGTCAGCGTTCATCGAGTTATCATATAATAGCCAAGATCTTTTTGATTTAGCGAATCCTCTCTACTTATATTCAACTTATGAGTATGCCAACCCAATGAAAAAGGTTGAGCAAGGTGAAGCCACAGATCGCTTTAATATGGAATCGATTGCGGTTGGAGTGAATTATTATCCAATCAGCAACATCGTATTAAAAGCGGAGCTAGGGCAGCAAATGCATGCACTCAATACGTTAGATAACAGCACAAGCTTTAGCCTATCTATGGGTTATTTCTTTTCTATATAACACGATTAGTTTACATAAAATTAAGGGAAAAACATGATCTTTAAGAAATCTTTATTAGCAGCCGCTGTCTCAGCATTGGTATTAACTGCTTGTGGCGGTAGTTCATCTGGTGGGGAAGAAACCAATGTTGAACCTACTGGTTTTGAGTTTACAGCAACTGAAATGATTACTAACTTAACCAATGATGTGATTGTTGTGGGATATCAGAACCTTAATAGTGCAGCTGCTGATTTTTTATTAGCGTTACAAAGCTTAGTCAATACGCCGACTGAAGAAAACTTACTTGCGGCGCAACAAGCATGGAAAGATGTTCGTGTACCTTGGGAACAAGGTGAAGCCCATATATTCGGACCGGTTGATGCGCTTTCTATCGATCCTCATTTAGATACATGGCCTTTAAATACCAGTGATTTACAAGCATTATTGGATTCTCAAGAAAGTTTTAATGCAGAAGAATTGGCAACTTTTAATGATGATGTACAGGGTTTTCATACCATGGAGTTTTTATTATTTGGTGATGGTGTTACCACTAATGAAAAACATATTACAGATATGACTTCCCTTGAACGCGAATATCTTTCAGCGGCAGCCGAAGTATTTAAAGGATATACCCAAACGTTATATGATGCATGGGTAGTAGCGAATAATCCTAATATTGAAAATTCGCCTGCTTACAAAGAATTATTACTGACAGCAAACAATGATGTCTATGCATCACAGCTAGGCGTAGTGGAAGAATTAATCAATGGTATGATTGGTATTGTTGATGAAGTTGGTAATGGTAAAATTGCAGAACCTTTTGGTAGTAGCATTGCGAATATTGATACCTCAAAAGTTGAGTCTCAATATAGTTGGAATTCATTAGCCGATTTCACCGATAATATTCGTGGCGTACAAAATGTTTACCGTGGCGAATTTTTAGGGCAATCAGACAAGTCAGGTATCATCGATTTTGTTAGTGCAGCAGATGCTGAACTTGCGACAAGAATAGACGCTGAAATAGTTGATGCCATTGCGGCAATAGAAGCTATCGCTGGCGAATCGGATTTACCATTTAGGCAAGCCATTAATGATGAAGAGGGACGTGTGCGAATTCAAACCGCCATTGACGCTTTATCTATTCTACAAACTTCTCTAGAAAATGATGTATTAACTAAGTTGCAAACATGGCAACAGTAAACTGATTAATCTCAAGTCATTTTGTACTTAATTGTTGTGCCGCACGGCACAACAATAGTAAGTAGACTCCTGGAACTATTGATAATGAAACATTTCAAAAGAACAACCTTGTCTAATTTTACGATGGTTATGATTAGTTCGTTGATTATCGCTGGCTGTAATTCAAGTAGCTCAGAGGATACTGAAACAGATTTAGAACAAGAAGTGACGGAAGTTACATATACTTATATTAGTCAATTAGGGGGAGAGGCTACCGCCATAGATGCAAGTGATTCAGGTCATGGTTTTTCTACTCCTATGCCTAATTTAACCGCTGAGGAATTAGAAAAGCATTTGAAGGGTGATACTAATTTTGAAAGAGCATTTACGACCGCACCTAATGCAGAGCATCCAGAACTAGATGGGTTAGGGCCAGTCTTTAATAACCAAGACTGTAATTCTTGTCATCAACGTGATGGCCGCTCTTCAACTATTACCTTGGTCAAAGATCAAACACGTGTACTGTTAGGCTCTGAAGCCGGCATTTTTTTACGAATAAGCACCGAGGATGGTCAATGTGAAATACCCACTGTAGAAAATAATTATTGTGAAAATAAAGCTGTTGACGGCTTTGGAACACAATTATTTCATCGAGGTGTATTGAAAGCACGGCACGATTGGCAAGAAAACCCTTTTATCGGGCAAGCAAATGTCTACCTTTATTATGAGTATTCAACGATTAGCTATCCTGATGGCAATACAATTGAACTTAAAAAACCAATATTTACCATTGAAAAACCTTACGATGTCAGCGAACAAAATTCTGATAACAGTGCTATTTTGCAAGCTAATGTACGTTATAGCCCACGAAATGGCATGCCAATATTTGGTTTAGGGTTACTTGAAGCGATTAGTGATGCAGATATATTGGCTTTGTCTGATGAAGACGATACTGATAGCGATGGAATTTCTGGCCGTCCTAATTGGGTGTTCGATCCAGTAAAAGCCATAAATAATGACCCTATGCCTGTTTCGTTAGGGCGTTTTGGTTGGAAAGCAAGCACGCCAAGCGTACGTGTACAATCGCTTGCTGCTTTGCGTGGAGATATGGGGATAACGAATCCTTTGTTTCCAGAAGAAAGTATTGCCAATACCGCAATGCATGAAAGTTATCTTAGCCGCACAGGCTTTATTGATACCGGACGTGATGAAGAAGGGAATACAGAAGCAACTCAAGCGTTTTCTGATGAAGTGGTGTTTTATGCTGAAACCTTAGCGGTACCCGCTAGACGTAATATTTATGATGAATCTGTGATTGCGGGAGCACAATTATTTAGCCAAATAAATTGTACAGGCTGTCATCAACCTGATTTCATAACCGCAACGGGGGATATACAGGTTGGTGGTTTAGCCGCACCAGAAGCAATAAAAGGACAGCGTATTTATCCATTTAGTGATATGTTATTACATGACTTAGGTGAAGGATTAGCAGACAATCGACGGGATTTTACTGCGAATGGTCAAGAGTGGAAAACAAGACCTCTATGGGGAATAGGGTTAACTAAAGCAGTGAACCCTGCCGCTGGATTTTTACATGACGGTAGAGCTGCTACAGTTGAAGAGGCTATTTTATGGCATGGTGGTGAAGCTGAGCAAAGTAAGAGCGACTTTATGGCGCTAGCACTTTCTGAGCGTCAATCACTGATTAATTTTGTCATGTCGTTATAGCAGTCATGACAAAATATAGAACCATGGAAGGTTAAACACAAACTTTTTCACTAACGGCTAAACCATTTGCATCACCATAAATATACTGGCCTGCTACAAACTCAATACCTGCAAACGAAATATTTGTGTTTATCTCCCCGATACCAAGTTTTTCAGTTTTTATTGGATTACAGCCTAATGCTTTGACAGCAATGGGCAGGGTTGCAATTGTACCTGCATCTCGAATACAACCATTAATCACAATAGCTTCCCATCCATTAGTTACAGCTTGCTCTGCGAGCATATCGCCTAATAATGCGTGGGTTGTACTACCTTTACCATCAACTATCATTACTTTACCTGTACCATCTGTAGCCACAAGTTCCTTCACTTTTGAATTATCGTTAAAGCAAGATACCGTAATAATTTCGCCTGAAAAAATAATTTTTCCGCCATAATCATTAAACAGTGGCTCAGCGAGTTGTAATTGCTCAGGGTAAAGATCGAATAAATCAGGAAGTAAATCTAACATAGTATTTTCGCTGTATTAGGTGAATTTGTTCCTACTCTAGCATCAATGAGTGATAAACTATCATTACGAATAGTTATTGTGACCATAAATTAATTAACCTTATCGGAAAAATAGTATGCCTTGGATACAACTTAGATTAAGTGCCAATGAAGAAACAGCAGAAAAATATAGTGATTGGCTCGTCGCTTGTGGCTCGCAAGCAGTTACCTTTATTGATGCAAAAGATACACCTATTTATGAGCCCCTACCTGGTGATGAAGTGATTTATTGGTCAAATACGGTAGTGATGGGGTTATTTGATGCCAGCCATGATATGGATAAAGTGATCAGTTATTTACAAGGCATTCATCCTGACAAAGAACAAATGAAATATAAATTAGAGCAGTTAGAAGATAAAGACTGGGAACGTGAATGGATGGATAACTTCCACCCGATGAAATTTGGCAAGCGTTTATGGATTTGTCCAAGCTGGCGTGATGTGCCTGAACCAGAAGCCGTTAATGTTATGTTAGATCCTGGCCTTGCGTTTGGCACGGGTACACACCCAACCACAGCACTTTGTTTAACTTGGCTTGATGGTTTAGATTTACAAGGTAAAACGGTAGTAGATTTTGGTTGTGGTTCAGGCATTCTTTCGTTAGCGGCATTAAAGCTTGGGGCAAAGACAGTTATCGGAATAGATATAGACCCTCAAGCGCTACAAGCCAGCCTTACCAACGCTAAACGAAATCAGGTTGATGACAGATTAGCGTTATACCTTCCTAAAGATCAACCCACGTTTAAAGCAGATGTAGTGGTGGCTAATATTTTAGCAGGACCATTACGTGAACTAGCGCCAACGATAATAGAATATGTTGGCGATAAAGGGTTGTTAGCCTTGTCGGGCATATTAGAAGAGCAAGCTGAAAGCTTACAAGTTATTTACGGACAGTGGTGTAATATGGCGCCTGTTACCGTTCAAGACGAATGGGTACGTTTAAACGGGCAACGTAAGTAAAAATTTACGCAAATATTTAAGTATTATTGAATAGCTAACCTAACTAAAAAGCATTAAGTGAGTTATCTAATTTTACTGCTTCTTTCTCAATTGTTTTTGGTTTAAATAACGTCACTTTGTTTCTACCAGCATCTTTAGATACATAAGCGGCGTTATCTGCGTCTGCTAAAAGTTTCCCTAAATCATAACCGCTTGTTTTAGTGTCGGTAACACCAAAGCTTGCGGTTATGGTAAAATCAAAACCTGTGCTTGATGTGTTGATTTCTGATATCGCTTTTCTGCAAGCTTCAGCACGTTGCTCTGCAGCTTGCATATCGCAACTGCTGAGTAATATACAAAATTCTTCACCACCAATACGAGCAAAAATATCATTTTTTCTGCCAAGTTGCTTACATGCCTCGGCTGCTTTTTTTAATACCCAGTCACCACAAGCATGACCATAATTGTCATTTACATCTTTAAACTGGTCTAAATCAAACATAATTAAACTTAGGTTTTGACTTGCGCTCTTACAATATTCTAAGGTGGTGTCAGCAATGTGAGTAAAATGCCCTCTATTAAAAATGCCAGTGAGAGAGTCATATTCTGCGAGTTCTTTTATACGCTTATGTGCCTTTAACAAATGATATCCCCAAAAAGTCAATACAGATATTGCGAGTATTAATATAGTAATAACTAAGCGGTTATTTTGAATATTACTACGAGTCATTGCTTTTTCAGCAGTTAATAATGCTTTTTCAGACGTTAATAAGGCGTTTTCTTTATTGAGTAAATCAATTTGGTTTTGTTGTTCTATGGCCTGATGTTCTGCAATTTGAAATGCCAAATATTTTTTTTGTGTTTCATTATAATTTACTTTGTCAGCGGCTGTGTATTTTTGGTGATAAAAAAGTGCTAATTCATAATTTTTTTGTGATTTTTCAACTTCAAATAACAATTTATAAGACAATGTTTTTGCCTGTACCGTGTCTTCTTTTGTCTCATACTCTAGCGCTCTCAAAGCAAACTGTTTTGTAGAAAAAACATCGTTATTTAACCAATGAGCTTGTGCCAACAATGCATAAGTTATTGCAATGATACGTGGGTATTTTGTATTTAAGGTGTCCTGCAAAGTCTCGTTTAATAAGACTAAGGCTTTGTCTGCTTGTTGATTGTTAAGGTACATTTCAGCTACGTAAGAGTTGATAGCACTAATAATAAGGTGTTCATTATTGATACGACACAAACTAATTGCATGATTAATAATAGGGTTGTCTGGCATCAGTTGTTTTAATTTAAATGATGACTCGATAATTTGTGCTTTCGCAATGCATAGGTCTCTACCTTGCATGCTTGTTAATTCAACTTGTTGAGCATAAGAAAGGCCAAGACTATATTGCTCTATTTGGTTGTAAAAAATGCTGATAACAATGAGCCCGAGTTGATGCAGATTGTTATCTTGTATTGATGGTAATTCTGTTAATATATTAGTGACTGTTGACAAACCTTCAGTCCAACTTCTATTAACAGCATAAATATTTACTAAGGCAAGTTTTGCTCTAAATTTAACTAAAGGTTCAGCATCAGAGTTGATCAGCGTTTCGGCTGCGGCAATTGCATCTATTAACTTCCCTTGGTACATTAACAGGTAAAGATTTAGGTAATCAAGGTTATACTTTTGTATAAGCGTTAACTCATCAACATGTTGATTCAACTCAGTAATTATTGCTGAAAATTGTTTAGGTTGACTGCTTCTAATTTTATCAGCTTCGGCTAATTGTTCGGTAAAACTATTCTTTTCATTAGCCAATGCAGGGAGGTTAATGAAAAGAATAAAGATAACGATTAACTGAGTTATCAGAGTGCTAAGTTCTCTAATATGCATTAGATTAAATGCTTGATTAGAAACCAATGATCCAATTGTTAGTATTTTCTTCAGTGTCATTCTCTTCATTTTCATCACCATCATCTTCTGCAGGGGCAATGATACATACAATATCAGGTCTAACATCTAATTGACGTTCAAGCGTGATGACATCCTTATTTATAATTGCTGTTGTAATTTCAGTGTCAAGCTGAGCTGCCGCTAATAAATTGTTGATAGCGTCATCATTTTGACCGTTAGCGTCACGGCTCATTTGTTCTAATACCTGAATAACTTTAGACATATTTTGTACTCCGTTTTTGTTGTTGTAACTATTACCATTAATTATATAGTGAGTTTTTACTATGGTAACTTTGATTTATAACACTAGTGTTAGTTTAGGTCTATAGCTACTTTTTAATTCTTGTTTATCTAATTCTGCTAGTTTATCTAAAATTGCTTGGTTGGGGCGCATTTTTTCACTGGGTGGAATCACTAAAGTGGTGTGCATAAATAGCTCTGCATCAATTAAATCAGCTAGTGCTATATATTCAGCGCGCATGGTATCAATGGGTAACACTTTTGCTTGATAAAGGATGACTTTGTGGTCGGCTGGATAAGTTTTTAATAACAAATCTACTAGTATTTGTCTGTAAGCTTTGCCCGTTGAAAACTTTCCAAGTGATTTATCGCCTGCTAATCCTACTTGCCAAAGTACAAGATGAGCAGCAGGATCAATATTGCGCTGATAAAACATAAATTGGCTAGCTTCATAATTTATGCAACCTGTTTTTCCAGGATCTATGCTTAAGTCGGCATATAAACAGTCTTCTGCGGATATACCTGCTTCCATATGAGCCGTAAAATTTTCTTTTTTTGCTTTATCGATAGCTCTGTGGCTAACGCAAGCAAATACGCCTGGGTGGCCATAAAACACTGCTGTCACTTTCTTGCCTATACGTACTTCGGCTAATATAGCGTTAACCATTTCGTTGTAGGTTATGTTGCGATTTTTACCCTCTTGATAGTATGGCTGTAAGCTACGAACGTCTTCATGCATTTCTTCCACCCAACGTTCGGTGATACCTGTAGACATTAATGAAAAGACAACATCGGCTTGGGTAATATAACTACTTGCAATAGGGCAAATATGTGCACCTAAAGTCATCCCTGTACCAACACACACTAAACTACCAGACATATAGTACCTTGAATTACTGTTCAGTTTTACTTATTAATAATACCCACGACTAATTTAAGTGTAGCCATTTAAATTGATATAATCATGTTGGCTTAATTAGGTTAGCGGAATTTTAGCAATATCTTATCCACACAGTATAACGTTAGGTTTAAAAAAAATCCTGTTTATTAATTAAAATTATTTTATCAGTCAACGATAATATTTATCACCAAAAACATTGATGTATTGTTTAAAAACTGTTCACTTTAATGGTTTGGCAAATGTCAATATTAAAAAGATAGAAAAAACTAAAATTTGTTCAAATTCTAGGCTTTTCAATTCATAAAAAAACACGTAAACTTAGCGCCCTTTTGCAGTGGTGCTTAAAAAATAGTCAGCTTTGAAGGTGATTTTGTGGTGGTAAGTTGAAAATAGGTCCATATCAATTTGACAGTAATGTTTTTCTTGCACCAATGGCAGGAATTACCGATCAACCTTTTCGAGATTTATGTTGTCGGTTAGGTGCTGGTTTAGCTGTATCCGAAATGGTGTCATCTAATCCTAAAGTATGGAATACCGATAAATCTAAACTTAGAATGATTCATAGTCAAGAGTCTGGTATTCGTAGCGTTCAAATAGCGGGTAGTTGTGCTGATGAATTAGCATTTGCAGCGCAAATGAATGTTAAAAATGGAGCGCAGATTATTGATATTAATATGGGTTGTCCAGCAAAGAAGGTAAATAAAAAATTAGCGGGCTCTGCTTTGTTAAGAGAGCCAACACAGGTTGAGCAAATTGTGAAGGCTGTGGTTAATTCGGTGAATGTTCCAGTTACGTTAAAAATTCGCACTGGTTGGTGTGAAAACAGTCGCAATGGTGTTGAAATAGCTAAAATTGCTCAAGACAGTGGCATTGCTTCACTTGCAGTACATGGCCGAACCCGTAACGACTTTTATAAAGGCAGAGCGGAGTACGACACGATAAAAGCAATTAAAAAAGCTGTTTCAATCCCAGTTGTGGCAAATGGCGATATAACCTCAGTAGAAAAGGCTGAGCAAGTATTAAGTTATACAGGAGCCGATGCCATTATGATTGGCCGAGGTGCTCAAGGGCGGCCTTGGATTTTTCGAGAAATTAATCATTTTTTGAAAACAGGTAGCCAAATGACTGCTCCCTCAGTGACAGAGATTCGCTCAATATTACTTGGGCATGTAATGGAATTACATCAGTTTTATGGTAACTATATGGGCGTGAGAATCGCTCGTAAGCATGTGTCTTGGTATATTCATGCCTTTGCTCAACTGGGTAAAGAGCTAGGTGAAGATTTTTCTGCAAAATTTTCAGAAGAACAAGGCAAAAATTTTAGAACTACTTTTAATGGTTTAGCGTCAGAAAGTGAACAGCTTGAGGCGTTAAATCTTTGTTTTGATCAATTTGCTCATTAGTGAGCCGTTGGTTGTTTAATTTATATTAATAGAAAGAGTTGTACATTATGTTCGAACAAAATATTTCTTCTCCGTTTATCACTGGTGATATTCAAACGCAAACTAAAACGTCTCCGTTACGTACTCAAGCTAAAATAGCGATCAATAATTATTTAAAACAGTTAAATGGTAACGATGTTGATGACATGTATGACCTTGTATTAAGCGAAATTGAAGCGCCAATGTTAGAAGAAGTTATGATGTATACGCGTGGTAATCAAACCAGAGCTGCGAACTTACTAGGTATCAACCGTGGTACTTTACGTAAAAAATTAAAAAAATACGGCATGAATTAAGTCTGTATTTTTCTAGAAAGCACCTTCGGGTGCTTTTATTGTTTTATGTAGGCGAACAAGGTTATAAGGATGTAGCTTAAAACAACACAGGAGCTTCTTGTTTTGTTCGCGCTAAATTAACTTGTAAGCGAGCTTACTTTTAAAAAAGTATGCGCGCTTTATTAAAAGGTAAATATATTGATGGATACTCCACGTCCTATTAAACGCGCTTTGTTAAGTGTTTCAGATAAAACGGGCATTGTTGATTTTGCGCGTCGCTTAAGCGAAAAAGGTGTTGAATTACTTTCCACAGGCGGTACGGCTAAGCTATTAGCTGCTGACGGAATTCCTGTAACTGAAGTTTCTGATTATACAGGTCATCCTGAAATTATGGACGGTCGAGTTAAAACATTACATCCGAAAGTTCACGGAGGAATTTTAGCTCGTCGCGGTATAGATGAAGCGGTAATGGTTGAGAATAATATCAGCGCGATTGATATGGTTGTGGTTAACTTATACCCTTTTGCAAATACGGTTAGTTATGAAAATTGTACTCTGGAAAACGCGGTAGAAAATATTGATATTGGCGGGCCAACAATGGTACGAG
>Ga0193960_1000305_pt1 | contig 20504 bp, 16 predicted proteins | sample FB_3_MG_FD_140338 | JGI IMG/M metagenome (GOLD analysis project Ga0193960, IMG submission 140338) | Microbial mat bacterial communities from the Broadkill River, Lewes, Delaware, United States - FB_3_MG | ecosystem: Environmental > Aquatic > Freshwater > River > Microbial mats | place: USA... | reverse complement strand
CTGGCTACGACAATATTTAGAACTGTTTAAGTATATTCGTATAAAATCAAAAAATTTGTATATACAAGAGATGGATATTCTAGAACCAAACTGGCAAGCATATTTCAATATCGCCTTAGAGATCTTCCTACGTATAAATAATCATAAAGTATTTAGCTTATTTCATTGAACCGACAACATGTATATACAAGCTGGTATGTTTAAAACCCCGTCAAGGAAGAAAAATAACTCTCCTGAACCTCTTCAATAACATGTGATTGATGCTCTTTTTTGCTACGACACTAAGGGCTATTAAGCTTTGTTTAATCATTCACAAAGCGAGAAAATATGCATATAGTGTCAATCAACTAATTAAGCATTATTAAAGAACCTAGCAAAAATTAAGGGGTACGCGTGTTTTCATTAAGACCAGCAGTAATCAATGATAAAGCATTTGTCGTACCGCTCATTTTCTCTTCAGGGCCTGATGCCTTTCATTATGTTTTCACCACAGAAAATCGCACAGCATTAGATTTTCTGCACTTCGCATATCAACAACAACAAGGTACTTTTAGTCATAATCGTCATCAAGTATTAACACAAGCTGAGGACGCTGTTGCCGCTGGCACCTTAATGCAAGTAAAAAATGTTTTAGTTGATAACTTTCATGTCGCTAAACAAATCATTCGCTTTTATGGCGTGTTCAGTGGTCTAAAAGTCATGTTCAGAGGTTTACGTACCGAATCTGTTATCAAACCGCCCACTAAAGGCATAGGTTATTTGGCACACCTTGGTGTACCCGACACACTGCAAGGAAAGGGTTATGGGAAGCAGTTAATTGCTTCACTGGAAAGCCAAGCTAAATCACTAGGCTTTGCCAAAGTAGCCCTTGATGTCTCAAAGGAAAATCCAAACGCAAAAAGGTTATATGATCGCTTAGGTTATGTAGTAAAACGATTTGATACTTCAAGCCTAAAGAATAACTTTGGCCATGTCCCCCATCATGAGTACATGGAAAAGTCACTTTAATCACAACAGCTAAATACTGTAGTAGGTTTAACTATTTTTCGCCAAAATAAACAGGTGATAGCCAAACTCATTAGCAAACCGTGTGCAAATATCCACTTCATGCTTAATATCATTTAACGCCGCAGATTCAGGCATTTCAGCTTCGACTTCTTTAATCCGCTGCGCTAATGGACCATAATAATTCAACCATGCTTGTTCACTTTGTGGGAAATGCTCAATGACTTGATAGCCAGCCTTTTGCATTTGCTCAACTCGAGTGGCAATTGATTGAATATCCGGGTATTCCTGAGTCCATAGTGCAATTGCCTCCTCGCTTGGAGTGTCCGTTCGCCAAACCATATCGCTTAGCACAATATATCCTTGTCCACGCAGGTAAGGTTTCCAACTAGCCAGTGCCCTTTCAACCCCCATAATGTATGCACTGCCCTCAGACCAAATAATATCAAAACTTGCTTTATCAACGGGTAAATCTGTCATACTCCCATTAACCGTTTTGAGCTGTTTTGATAGGCCTATTTGCTCAAATCGATCAGTAAGGCTATCAAGTGCCGATTGCTCATTATCTACCGCCGTTATGGTTGCCTCGGAATGCTCAGCCAACACTAGCGTTGCTAAACCTTTACCACAACCCAGCTCTAAAATATTGTTAAGCTTAGTAGGAATTAGTGACAAGGCTTTTTTCGTATCAGAGTCACTGCCAGGTCCCCAATATTCAAGCGTTTCAAATACTTTCATAAAGTCAGCCATGTATTCGTCATGTTCGTTCATATTTTTTGATAACCATTTCAATCGCAAGGCTTCTTTTTCATTAAAGCCTTGCTTAATTAACCAATCCAGATGCGCATCTGGCGCCAATTCGTTTAACTCTTCATGCCAAGGTTTAAGATCACCTTCACCTAAAATCGCGGCAAGTAAGTCTCGAGATTGCTGCTTTTGAGCAATTTCTTGCTCTAAGGTATTAAGGCGATTCTGCAGCAATTGCCGGTCTATTTTTGCTTCAAGACATACCTTGCATTCTTTCAATGTTAAACCGCCTGCCAATAGATGCTGAATCAAGCGAAGGCGTTGTAAATCTTTGTCACTATAAACTCGGTAGCCATTTTCAAGTCGTTGCCCACTGATGAGCTCTAACTTTTCATAGTACAGTAATGCCGTTCTAGACAGGCCTACCTTGGCAGCGAGTTCAGATATTTTGTACACAGCAACCACCTTAAATCTAACATTAGTTAACTACTCTAAACTATAAAGTAGTAGACAGGTCAACAAACAAAAATAAAACAAGTTAATTTTTCAGGAAAGTTATAAAGAAATAATGAATTTGGCGAACTACAAAACAAGCCATGCACCCAAGAACGAGTACATGGTCAGTGCTTTAGGGGTAACGGTTAAAGATATTTAAGGGAAATTACCAATCAAGCCCTTTCTGCGCTTTAATGCCCGCATCAAAAGCATGTTTAACTGGCTGTACTTCAGAAACAGTATCGGCCAATTCAATTAAACGACGGTGACAGGCACGCCCCGTAATAATAACATGTTGCATTTTAGGGCGATTGTTTAGCACGTCAATCACCTCTTCTAGGTCAATATAGCCGTATTTCACCATGTAAGTCATTTCATCAAGCAGCACGATATCAATGCTTTCATCGGTGAGCATTGCTTTACTTTTTTCCCACGCGACTTTAGCTGCTGCTTTATCGGTTTCTGTACTCTGTGTTTCCCAAGTAAAACCTGTACCCATCACGTGGTGTTTCACTGAGAACTGGTTAAGAATGTTCATTTCTCCACATTCCCATTGTGTGCCCTTAATAAATTGCACAACACCCGCCTTTTGACCATGGCCAATAGCCCTTAATACCGTGCCAAAACCCGAGGTGCTTTTACCTTTGCCATTTCCGGTAATAACTAAGAACACACCGCGTTCTTCTGTTGCTTGAGCAACACGCTTATCGACATTCGCCTTTATTTTCTTTTGGCGTTCAATGTGCTTTTGCTCTTTTGTTGTCACTTCGTCTTGTGATTGATTAACATCATCTTTTTTTATGTCGTTCATCGTTAACTCATTAATTATTGAAGGAAGTGACATCACATCACTCGTTGAAGAAAAGGTAACTCAATTTGAGCTACCTTTTTACCTATATTGAACTATTAATGCCAGTTTACCTTAATAACTGTCATCGCTAGAAAGTATAAGTTGCCGTTAATTGGTAGTTAACACCATCGGTAAGATAATGCTCTGCTACCGTGTAATCTTTATCAAATAAGTTGTTCACTTTACCCGTTACCGAAAGTTTATGAGTAAAGTCGTAACTCAATGAAATATTGGTTAATAACACTGAATTTAAGGTTACTGGAACGTAAAGATTATCTGTACTTTCACCTCGGTAATCTAAAATAACATTAGCCGTTAACGCATCTAATTGATAAGCCAAGATATAGTTAGCACTCACTTTAGGGCGTCTGATCAGTTGTTTGCCCGTTGATTTATCTTCTGTTTCTACATAGGCTGCAGCAAGTTGATGAGAAAAGTCACCTGTGGTTAATGTTGCCGTTAAATCAATACCTTGTGCGGTAGCACTATCAACGTTAGCTGGCATCCAATTACCTTCATCGTTTGGTGCCCAAGCAATTAAGTTTTCAATATCAGTATCGTAAATACTAAATTCAATACTACCTAGTTCAAATTGATTGCGAATAAGTAACTCTGTGCTTTCAACTTCTTCAGGTGCTAACTCTGAATTTCCTGAACCTGGCCAATATAAATCATTAAAGGTAGGTGCTTTAAAGCCCGTGCTCTGACTAAGGCTGAACAACCAATTATCATTCAGTTGATAACCAGCAGATAAATTATAGGTCACCTCACTAGCTAGCCCATCAATATCATCATTTCGAACAGCAGCTTCTAGTAGCCATGAACTAACTTGATGACGTCCTTGAACAAAGAATGCCTTAGCACTACGACTGTCTTTCACATAGTCTGAGCCTGAATTTGAAACACGCTCTTTATACCAATCAAAGCCACCGATAACGCTGGTTTTTTCACTAAAAGCATATTGCGCTAGCACAGCTAATTGATCACGTTTAGTGGTAATTTCATTAACCACCTTAGGAGTTATATTGCCAGCAAACGTGCCACCTTGATCTTGAGATGTCGCTAATGAAGTATCAACAAATACCTTGCCTGACTGATAAACCCCACCAAGCTTTACTGAGTAATTTTCATGTTCATTTTCATCTGCACCGCCGTACTTATTATCATACTGTGAGCCACCTTGCTCATAACGAGACACAAAATTTAATGAGTACTCATTGCTTAGCTTACTTTCACCATTAACACTAAAAGATTGACGATCGTAGCCATCTTTATCTTCTTGGCCAGGGAAATCCGAAGCATTAAAACCATCACTTTCTTCTAACGCACCTGAAATGGTTAGTGAATGTTCTTCATTGCCAAAGCCAACTGCCGCTTCGGTTTTCCAAAACCCATGGCTGCCAAAACCAGCGCTAATGAGCCCATCGCCTGATTGAAGCTTTTTAGTGAATATTTGAATCACACCACCAATAGCATCAGATCCCCAAAGTGCACCTCGTGGGCCTTTGACAATTTCTATACGTTCAATTAACGCCACTGACATCGCAGCAAAGTTTGTTGTACCCAATGTCGCAGAGCCCACTCTAACGCCGTCAACCAATACCAAAGTATGATTACCATTAGTGCCACGCATAAACACTGAAGATGATTGACCGGCGCCACCTAAGCTAGCAACAGTAACACCCGCTACTGTACTAAGTAATTCAGTAATATTTTGTGGTTGAATTGCTTTTATTTCTGCTTCACCAATAACTTGTGTTGCTGATAATGCTAAAAACTGCTCTTGTTGAGAGCGACTTGCTGTGACAATAATTTGTTCTAAGTTCTCTTCATCAACGCCAGCTTCAGTTTTAGATTGTGCAAAAGCGGTTGAAGAAAGTAATGCTGATACAACAGCAAGGTGAGTCAATTTTTTATTAAATGTAGTTTTCATGTTACCTCTCGCTATGACGCCCTCCGCATCATGTTGACCATTACACTGTTTTCTTGCAGTTCAATGGTGATTAGATAGGCATGAGGTATCGGACTTAAATACGTTATCGAAATAACAGTATTATTACCGTTGCGGGGGCAGTATCTAACTTGCATAGATTTCCCTCGATGCCTACCAAAGTAAAATGGCGTTAATGCCATTCATTCGCTTAGTTGATACGTTTATCGAAACGCATCAATTTTCTTACACATGTCTTCAATACCGTCTAACATACGAGTACTGAATCTATGCAGTAAATCTGCATTAACCCGAATAAAGCGCTGATGCTTTACCGCGGGAATTTCTTGCCATTTTTGCCAATCAATAACTGGCTGTACTTGATTTGATTTTTCCTCAGGCAAAATAATCAATTCAGGCTGAGCGACAATCACATTTTCTATCCCTATTTGAGGGTAAGGCGTTGGGTTGTCGGCAAAAACATTCTGCCCTTGGCAAACTTCAATTAATTGATTAATCAAGGTCTCTTTATTGATAGTACGCATTGGCTCTGGCCATAATTGATAAAAAACTTTCATTGGAGCTATATTGGCATGCTGCTTACGTAGCGCAGTTAACTTGTTCAAATAACGACGAGCAACGGCTTCGGCTTGCGCTTCATATCCGGTATGCTTCCCTAGCTTTCTCAATTCTCTGGCCACGTCTTCAATATTATCTGGCTTACTATAAATAATGTTTAAGCCCATTTTCTCCATTTGCTCAATATCTGCAGCTTTATTACCCGACTGCCAAACAATGACCAAATCAGGCTTTAATGCTAAAACCTTCTCAATTTGAATGCCGTGATAGCCACCAATACGCGGGATTTTTAATGCCGCTTCAGGAAAGTCAGCATAATCAACAGTGCCAACAATATGATCGCCCGCACCTATATCAAAAAGCATTTCAACAATATGTGGGGCAAGTGCCACTATACGTAATTGCTCTGCCTTTACTGTTAAAGTGCTTAGTAGCAAACATCCCAACAAAGCCCAGCGGGTTAAACTTATCTTCATGTATTCACCTGTTAGTTATGAGCTTTACTAGGAGTTGTTACACCCGATTGTAAGATACACTCAATTTCATCCATTTTTAAATGTTGCTGGCAAACATCGGCTAAGCGATTTAGTTGCCCTTCGCGATGTTGGTTAATATCAATATTTGTTTGCACACCATGATGTTCATTAACCCAATTCAATACCACGTTTGTCACGTCACTATGATCAAATAAACCGTGCAAATAGGTTGCTGCTATCTGGTTATCTTGAGAAATAAAGCCATCAAAGCCATGAGTACCTGTCGATAAGTTACTGATCATAGGTGTATCTAAAGCTGGGCCATGCGATTGACCACAATGAATTTCATACCCCTGCACAACGCATTGTTTGCCCATTAAGGTTAATTGACCTGTTACCTGCGTTAAGGTTTTTGATGTGGTAAGCGTGGTGGTAAAGTCAGCTAACGCTAAGCCTGTTATGGCTCGCTCACCCTCTTCTTGTCTTGTTGATTCAATTTCATCTGGATCATATATTTTTTGACCTAGCATTTGAAAACCACCACAAATGCCTAAGACCTTGCCGCCATATCTTAAATGGCGGTTAATATCATCATGCCAGCCTTGTGACCTTAAAAAAGCCAAATCAGCAATCACATTTTTACTGCCAGGAATAATAATTAAGTCACAATGTGAGATGGGCTGCCCCATTTTGATATAACGTAAATCAATATCAGGATTAAGCCTTAAAGCATCAAAGTCAGTGTGATTACTAATGTGAGGTAGCAACGGAATATTTATCACTATTTTTACGCTAGTCACCTTGTTCTCGATAGCGATAGCATCTTCAGCATCTAGAGCTAAGTCATGTAAGTAGGGCAAAACACCCAATACAGGTTTACCTGTATGCTGCTCAAGCCAAGTTAAGCCTGACTCTAACAATTTAATATCACCCCGAAATCGGTTAATAATAAAACCTTTAACTCGCGCCTGCTCAGATTCGGATAGCAGTTCCAGTGTGCCCACTAGATGGGCAAATACGCCTCCACGATCAATATCTGCCACTAAAATCACCGGGCAATCAACTTTTTCGGCGTATCCCATATTGGCAATATCATGTTCACGTAAATTGATCTCTGCTGGGCTACCCGCACCTTCAACTAACAAGGCATCAAACTCATTTGCTAAGCGCTGATGAGATTCTACCACCGCCTCCATAGCCACTTTTTTATAATCGTGATAACGACCCGCTTCCATATTGGAAAGCGCCTTACCATGGACAATCACTTGTGCGCCAGTATCACTATTAGGCTTTAACAGTATCGGATTAAAGTCTGTTCTAGGCTGAATATTTGCCGCAATAGCTTGTAACGCTTGAGCGCGCCCTATTTCACCACCATCTTCAGTGACCGCACTATTTAACGCCATATTTTGTGGTTTAAACGGTGCTACTTTAATGCCTCGATTTACAAAAACTCGACAAAGTCCTGCAACTAAAGTGCTTTTACCTGCATCAGAGGTAGTTCCTTGAATCATTAACGTTTTCATCGCTTGCCCTGCTCTTTCAACGACTGCCCTTTTAGCGACTTTCCTTTTAACGTTAAAGGAATACCTGCCATGATAAAATCAACTTGCGTGGCTATTTCAGCAATTTCTTGATGCAACCATCCCGCTTGATCAACAAATTCTCGAGATAACTCCCCCATAGGCACAATGCCATGACCCACTTCATTACTGACCAGCAACAAAGTCACTTTATCTGTTGATTCATATTCTGTTAACAGGGCTAAAAGCGCCTGCTTTTCATGCTGCCAACAACTCTGTTTTTTTGCGCATAAACAGTTTGTTAGCCATAAGGTTAGGCAATCAACAATAATCGTAATATTTTCCTGATGTTGAGATTGATGCGCCTGAATCAGCTGCATAATTTCACCAGCGATAGAGATTGCAGCTTCAGTTAACTGCCAATGTGCGGGTCTTTGTTGTTGATGCTTGGTAATACGAGCAGTCATTTCTTCATCAAGAGCTTGGCCAGTAGCAAGATAATGTACTTGTGCCATTGCAGTACTTTCAGAGAGCTTGGCTTGCTTTTCGGCATAAGAACTTTTACCTGAGCGTGCGCCACCTAATATTAAATGGATAGTCATCAGCTAATTTCGCCTAGTGTTGTTGATGCTAACTCACCATAATCAAGTAACAGCAAACTGAGATAAATTACAATTTCACTGCTTTGCTGAGCCGCGCCTAAGCAATCTCCGGTATAGCCACCTAACTGAGTATTAAACCAAAAACGCAGTATTGCTCTAAAGACGATTAAGATAATAAACAATAAAATGCAGTTGATTAACGGGAGAAAAAACAAACTCACCATTAAGCCAGTAAAGAGTAATATCAGTAAGCTGTGCTTTGATAACACTTGCGCTAACGGTTTGACTTTAGATTGTTCATCTAAGGCGACATAGGACATGTCATATATAAGACTTGTCGCCACAACTCGACTTAACGTATTAGCGACAATAAGTGCCATCACAGGTGATGTCAATGCCATCAGCGCTTGATATTTTAACAGCAAAATAATGAATAATGCCGACGCGCCATAGGTGCCTAAGCGGCTATCTTTCATGATATCTAGCTTTTGCGCTTTACTCCAACCGCCGCCAAAACCATCCCAAGTATCAGCCCAGCCATCTTCATGGAACGCTCCTGTTAATAACAAACTTGCTGCCATCGCCAGTAATACTGCTATGGATTTGGGTAAGTAAGCACTAGCAACCATATACATTAAGGCACAACAAAGGCCAACAAAAAGTCCCACCACAGCAAAGTAACGACTGGCGTTATTTAATTGCGTCGCGGTAATTTCTTGCGAAAATGTTACAGGCACACGGGTAAAGAAACTCAGCGCTAATAGCAACAGTATCTTTTGTTGGTCTAGTGTGTCTTTTTGCTCTGGCTTCATCATTACTGTTTAGTTCGATTACTCATTTTCAATTGATTTGTTTTCGTTTTAGTCGGTTAACATTAAACCACATTCGCCACGTTGGCTTGCTCAAAACTGGCCATCTCATTATAAAATGCAGCTGCTGCTTGAATAAGTGGTAAGGCTAATGCTGCACCTGTACCTTCGCCTAAACGCAGGCCTAAATTAAGTAATGGTTCAACTTCAAGCCAGTTCAGCATTTTTTTATGGCCTTGTTCGCCAGAGCAATGGGCAAAAATCATATAATCTTTTACCGCAGGCTCTATTTGTATGGCAGTCATTGCCGCAGCGGTACAAATAAAGCCATCAACTACAATGTGCATATGCGCTTTTGCCGCCGCTAGCATTGCACCCGTAATTTGTACTATTTCAAAACCACCTAAACAGGCTAACACTTGCTTAGCATCAGATAACTTATCTTTATGGAGAGCAAGGGCTTGTTCAACGACCTGTTGTTTTTTTAGCACTACTTCATCAGAAATCCCGGTACCTTTGCCAACGCTATCTTTTGCTGATACTTGCATCAATGCCGCCATCATTGCCGATGCCGAGGTAGTATTGCCAATACCCATTTCTCCAAACGCAACTAAATTACTGCCGCTTGCTTTAGTGTCTTTAATTAATTGACTTGCCAATGCAAAACCTTGCTCTACAGTTTCTAAAGACATAGCCTCTGTGGTATGCAAAGGATTTGTACTTGCACCTAAGCGTTGATTAATAATTGATAATTGCTCATCAGGAGCGTGTAAAATCCCTGCATCTACAACATTTAGCTGCCAACCTAACTGACGACAAAAAACATTTATTGCTGCGCCACCATGAGCAAAGTTAGCCACCATTTGCCCAGTGACTTCACTCGGCGCTATTGAAACACCTTCAGAAGCAACACCATGATCGCCAGCAAAGATAATAAGCTTCGGTTTTGTTACCACTATACTATCGACGTTATTTGTTGATACCGCTTGCACACGCGCCAATTGTTTAGCGATTGTTTCAAGTTGCCCTAGAGCACCTAAAGGCTTAGTTTTACCATCAATTTTTGCTTGAATGGTTTGGTCAAACTGTGTGCTAACCTTTTGGATTTTATCAGTCATATACTTTCTACTGTTTATCAAGGAATTTGTTAAGCGACTTGCCGCTTAATTAGGTCGATTTTTTCTAAAATAAAGTAAGGTAAGGAAGAATAAACTACCGGTTGCAGCCGTAATAACACCAACGGGTAATTCTTGGTTCTCTAGGACAATACGCGACAAGATATCAACCCATATCATAAAAATACCGCCCACTAACGCGGTTAACAATATGCCGGATATAGAGCCTTGTGAAATAAAGAAACGAACTATATGAGGGATCATTAAACCAACAAAACCAATACCACCACACAGTGAAACTAAAGTGGCGGTAATTAACGAACTCAGCAATAACATAATGATGCGAAAACGATTGACGTTAATACCCAAGGTACTGGCACTTTCATCGCCTAACAACATAGCATTCAACTGACGCCTATACGCCAGCATAATAGTGATACACACACTGATCACCATGGTAGGAAAAAGTAAGTTATCCCATTGTGCGCGAGAAAAGCTCCCTAGCATCCAAAATAATACTGCGGTAACCGCTTGCGGATCAGTATGATAAAGCAATAAGTTAGTTACGGAACTAAACAAAAAGGATAGCGCTACCCCTGCGAGCAACATAGATTCTACTTGCTGACTTTGCCTACGACCTGCGATGAGCATCAACATAGCCATTGCCAACAAACTACCAATAAAGGCAGCAACAGGTGCTAAACCGCTAAAAACGCTGCCCGTGAATGCAATGAGCATGACCACACCTAAAGAAGCGCCCGATGAAATACCGAACAAATATGGGTCGGCTAAAGGGTTTCGCGTCACGGTTTGTAAAATTAATCCTGAAATTGCCAAGCCACAACCCGCCAAGAACGCCAAGATGGCTCTTGGCATGCGCAATTCCCAAATAATCCGAGAAACAAAACCCAGCTCACTATCTTGTTTAATGAAAAGACTTCGCCATACCTCTGCAAAAGAGATATCAGCCGCTCCAAAAGACAGTGCACAGAAAATGCTAAATAAGGACACTAAAGCTGTAACAACAGTAAGACTTACATAACTAAATTTTTGGTTAGTAGCGCTTTGACTATGAGCAGTCATCGCCGTACTTACCTTACACTTTGTAATCAAGCTATTAGGCATGGTCACCACCTAAATCAGTTTTATCTTGTATATAGCCGTAGTAATAAGAAATATGTGGCACTTTATGCTGAGGATGCTCATCAACAGAAGCGCACACGCCAAACACATCTGACAACATAGTTGATGTGATAACCTTTTGTGGTGTGCCTTGCTCAACCATCTGACCTTGGTTTAATACCAGCAAATTATCGCACATAGCACTAGCAAGGTTTAAATCATGAAACGAAGCAATAACAGTGATACCCAATGATTTTACCAACTCCATAATTTGAATTTGGTAACGTACATCTAAATGACTTGTGGGTTCATCCATCAATAACAATGTTGGCGATTGCACAATCGCCCGAGCAATCAGTGCACGCTGCTTTTCACCACCTGATAAGTGTTCAAAATTTTGCCCTACTTTGTCTGCTAAACCTACCTGTGAAATAGCTTGCGTTATTTTTTCATCATCCGTTTTATTTGCTCTTGAGAACAGTCCTTTATGGGGAATTAACCCTAAAGCAACCACGTCATAAACCGTTAAATTAAAGTGTGAAGGGGCTTCTTGCAGCACAACAGCGACATGCTTAGCATAGTCATTTGCATCTAACTGCCAAATATCTTGAGTATCAAAGTGCACAACACCATGATCAGGCCTAACAAACCGATATAAACAACGCAACAAGCTTGATTTACCTGCACCATTGGGCCCTAATATTCCGGTAAAGCTGCCCTGATTAACAGAAAAGCTAATATCATCAAGGATCACATTACCGTCAGTGCACCAACTCAGGTGTTCTGCCGTTAATAATGATGTGCTTGCAGTATTTGAAGCCTGACTCACTGTTTTATCGCTTATGTTATGTCAATTTAACTGAGCGGTTCAAACAACGCATAGCCGGAAACTTGCGAGTAAAAACATACCAGCAAGCTAGAGAATATACAGTGTTCGAGTAACCCGCTCGAATGAATATCGTGGATTAATTTAAAATGGGTATCCTGACTTGCCACCTAGTCTTAATTTAATAAATTAAAAAGACGAGGAATAGTGACTTACAGTTGCGGGCACAGTTGTGGACTTTCACCACATTCCCAAATATTACAGCTTGGCGTAATAACATTAAAAATTAAAAGATTCTTTGTAGGCAGAATTATCAACTGCTGACCATAAATAGCAAGTGTTATTTAAATATTGGGCCAGTTAAAAAGTTCTAATATCAAGTGAATTGATATAACTTACAGCACAAGCTTAGTCCATACTTTGCCTTGCTCATCTCGATAAATTGAGATTTTTATTAAGCCTGCATACGGTATTTCAATTGAAGACATATGAACAGTACTAGGAAAAGGTAGTTCAAGAACTCTTGCCAGTATTTGCTTAATTACGCCAGCATGGGTGAACACCAACGTATCTTTTAGGCAGCCATCATCACAAAAACTTTGCCACCAGCTATCAATACGCTGGCTAAACGCTTGCATTGATTCTCCATTAGGGGCTGGGTTTTTCCATGGATCTTGCCAAAAATCACCAATAGAGCAGCTAGATGATGAATCCGTCATATCCCACAGTGCTTGATAACTTTTGCCATCCCAGTCGCCAAAGTTCATTTCTTGTAACCTGTCTTCAACCATTAATGCTAACCCCTGCTGCTGAGAAAAATGATTTGCTCTTTCATAACAGCGAGCTAAAGGTGAGCTGATACAACGTTCAATCGCTACAAGGGAATCAGTTACCTGTACTATTTGTTTAACTCCATACTCAGATAATGGCACATCTGTTTTACCCGCTAAGATACCTGGAGTCGCTATTTCACCGTGACGTAACAAATATAAAGTAAATTCTCCCGTTTTTTGCGTTGTTTTGGGGGGATTGTCCATACCGTGTAATTAATACCTTTTAACGATTAATAAAACAAAATAAAGTTATTGAAACATCTGCAATAATGCAGTGAAATTCTAATCTATTTTTAGCTGAATTAAATAAATATATTGTCAGGAAATACAGTGCTATTATTTTGTTCATCATATCAAAATGATTTTTCATCGCTAAAGGAAGGCCTAATGTCTAAAATTGCTGGTTATATTTGGATATTCATTGCTGTTTATTTGTTATCGTCTTGTCAGCAAGAAAAAGTAACGTCTCCCCCTCCAGAAGTCATCGTCAAAGAAGTAAGTAAAGATACCATTCCTGTTTATGGCAGTTATATCGGCGTAACTCAGGCTTCTCTAGATGTCGAGGTTAGAGCAAGAATTACTGGCTATGTTGAAAAAGTCGATTTTGTTGAAGGCAGCTGGGTTGAAGCGGGTCAATTACTATACCTAATTGATGATAAACCATATATCGCCAAGCGAAAGCAAGTATTAGCGCAACTTGAAAAAGACAAAGCCGCTTATGAGAAAGCAAAACGCGATGTTACTCGACTCAAACCTTTATATGAGCAAGATGCAGCAAGCCAACTAGATTATGACACAGCACTATCAACTCAAGAGCAAGCAAAAGCTTCTGTAATGTCTTCTCAAGCTAATTTAGACGAAGTCGATTTAGAATTAAGTTATACCAAAATTAAAGCGCCCATAAGCGGTATGATTGGCGGTTCACAAGCTGATATAGGTGCCTTAGTAGGAAGCGGTGGTATTTCACTACTCACCACAGTTCAGCAAATTGACCCCATTTACGTAACATTTAATATGTCCTCGCTCGATTATTTAAATGCCCGCCGAAGAATGAATACTTATCTAGAAAAAAGGAAAGCGGAAGAGCAAGGGAAAACTGTTGAAGGCTTTGTGCGAATTACTTTGCCCGATGACAGTGAATACAAATATTGGGGGGATGTAAGTTTTACCGATCCTAAAGTGAATCCCAAAACAGGTACTTTTAAAGTAAGGGCTGTACTACCTAATCCTGATAGTGAGCTCTTACCGGGCCAATACACTAGCGCACGCATCCGTTTAAGTGAGTTTAATGACGCTGTTGTTATTGATGAAGAAGCTGTGCGAGTTGAACAAGGCGGTTTATATGTCATGGTCGTTATGCCAGATAATACCGTTGAGCATCGATTTGTCATGGTGAAGCACTACGGTGAACAAGGGCTGGTGATAGATTCCGGTTTAAATGAAGGTGAACGCATAATTATTGAAGGCCAACATAGAGCTCGACATGGACAATTAGTAAAACCATTAACCCATGCTGAATACAAAGAGCAACAAGCTTCACAAAACACTAAACACGTTGCAGGTGAGTAAGTATGTTTTCTCACTTTTTTATTAAACGGCCTATTTTTGCGAGTGTTATCTCAATAGTTATTGTGCTTACTGGCATAGTATCTTTGCTTGGTTTACCTATCGATCAATATCCCAACATTGCGCCACCACAGGTGACAGTGTCGACTTCTTTTTCAGGCGCAACAGCTAATGTCGCCTCTGAGTCGGTGGGAGTTCCCCTAGAGCAAGAGCTTAACGGTACGCCAAAAATGTTGTACATGGAGTCAAAATCAACCAATTCTGGCAGCACGAATATTACCGTCACTTTTGAAGTGGGCACTGATGCAGATTTAGCAGCTGTTGATGTACAAAATACGGCAAGCCAAGCTGGGGCTGATTTACCTGTTGATGTACAACAAAATGGTGTAACGGTATCAACTGAAAGTTCCGTTGAACTCCTGAAAATAGCCCTGACCTCAGATGATGAAAAATATAATGATATTTACTTAAGTAACTATGCCTCGATAAATATTCAAGCGGCGTTAAAACGCATACCCGGAGTTGGCCGAGTAAGAAATACCGGTGCGCGCAGTTATTCTATGCGTATTTGGATAAGACCCGATCGCATGGCGGGTTATGGTCTTACCGTAACCGATGTACGTAACGCCATCAAAGAACAAAACAAGGAAGCTGCGGCAGGTACGATTGGTGCTCAACCAATGAATGAAGCAATAAAGCTTAATTTCCCTATTAACGCACAAGGCCGTTTTAACAAAGTCGAAGACTTTAAAAACATTATGGTTAAAGTTGACCCTGATGGCTCCATAATACGCTTACGTGATATTGCTAAGATCGAATTAGGCTCTTCAGCTTACACATTACAATCAAACCTTAATGGCCAACCAGCAACTATTTTGCAAGTATATATGTTGCCCGGCTCAAATGCGTTAGAGGTAACAAAGCGAGTTAAAGCTGAAATGGCTAATTTGGCAAAAACTTTCCCGCAAGGTATAAACTGGGTGAGCTTTTATGATGCATCTGAGTTTATTGAGCTTTCGATAAACGAAGTTAAAAACACATTATTTCAAGCCTTGTTGCTAGTCATTTTAGTGGTCTATTTGTTTTTACAAAATTGGCGAACAACCTTAATTCCTGCTTTAGCTGTGCCTGTTTCAATTATTGGAACTTTTGTTGCACTAGCCGCTTTTGGACTCACCATAAACACCATTAGTTTGCTCGCTTTAGTTCTTGCTATTGGTATTGTGGTTGATGACGCTATTGTAGTCGTTGAAAGTGTTGAGCGTATATTACAAGAACAAAAAATTTCTGTTTTTCAAGCGACTAAGCAAGCTATGTCTGAGCTTTCAGGGGCGTTAATAGCGACATCTTTAGTGCTTGCGGCGGTATTTGTGCCGGTTTCTTTCCTTGCGGGTATCACAGGAATAATGTATCGAGAATTTGCGATTGCAATTACCGTGGCCGTTTTAATTTCAACACTGGTAGCACTTACCTTGAGCCCCGCTCTTTGCGTACTATTTTTAAAAGAAAATCAAAAAGCGAGCGATAATCGATTTTTCAATGGCTTTAATCGCTGGATAGATAACCTCGCTGAAAAGTATACTGGAATTGTCAAACTTACCTGCTTTAATGCCAAGCGCAGTTATATGGCCATTACAGTAGCTTTTATTGGTTGCTGGTTTATTTTTTCAAGCTTACCTACCGGTTTTATCCCTCAAGAGGATCAAGGACGCTTTTTTGTTGATATAACCTTACCTGACGCCGCAACAGTGACGCGCACAAATAAAGTTATTCAACAAGCTGAAAAACACATTTTGGCCCATGATGCTATCGCCTACTCTTTTTCTCTTGCGGGTGAAAACAGACGCGCCGGCAGCAGTCAAGCCAACGGGCAGCTCGAAGTCATTTTAAAGCCTTGGTCATATCGAGCAGATAAAGACTACAACGTTGAACAAGTCATCAATGAGCTTAAAACAGTACTAGAGGCAATTCCAACCGCACAGTTTAATGTATATCAGCCTTCAGCTGTTTCAGGTGTTGGTAGTGGCTCTGGTGTCGAAATGGCGCTACAAGATCGAAGCGGTTCAAATTTTGACGGCTTAATGGAAACCTTAAGCCTTGTATTAGACGAGTTAAACAAACAACCTGAAATTTCAAAAGCTTCTAGCCCGGTACAAGCACAAGTGCCACAACTTTTCTTAGAAGTAGATAGAGAAAAAGCAATGGCATTAGAAGTGCCTATTGCCGATGTATATAGCACAATGCAAGTGCTTACTGGCTCATCGACCATCAACGACTTCAATTTATTTGGCCGAGTATATCGAGTAAAAATGCAAGCTGATGAACAATTTAGGGCAAGGCCAAGTGATCTAAATAACTTTTATGTTAGAAGCGGTAATGGTGCCATGGTACCAATGAATGTTCTGGCAAAAATCAGCTTAACGACAGGGCCATCAGCGATTAACCGCTATAACTTATTTTCAAGTGCCAACATTAATGTCTCGCCCGCGAAGGGTTACTCAAGTGGTGACGCAATTGTTGCAATAGAAAGAGTCACGGATGCCCTGCTTCCTCAAGGGATGGGGTATGAATGGACTGGCTTAACCTACCAAGAAATAAAGTCAGCGGGTCAAATGAATACGGCGCTAATGTTAGCCATAATATTTGTCTTCTTATTTTTAGCCGCGTTATACGAAAGCTGGACATTACCTATTGCGGTACTATTAATTTCTCCAATTGCCATGTTAGGTGCTAGCTTAACAGTATGGTTGGCTGGTATTGAGAATAATCTATTTTTCCAAGTCGCTTTCATTTCACTTATTGGTTTAGCGGCTAAAAACTCCATTCTTATTGTGGAAGTAGCTAATCAATTTTACCGTGATGGTTTATCTGCTCAACAAGCGGCATTTAAAGCCGCCAGTGTAAGGTTTAGACCCATTATGATGACCGCCGCCTCATTTATATTAGGCGTATTGCCGCTTATTCTCGCCGTTGGACCCGGCTCAATTAGTAGGCAGTCTATTTCATACCCTATTTTAGGAGGTATGATATTAGCAAGTACAATTGGCATTATTTTAGTTCCTCTTTTCTTCATTACTGTTGCACGATTTATGAAGGCTGCCCCACAAGGAGAAGCAAATGAATAAACATGTAACAACAATAATAATTTCATTGCTACTTACCGCTTGTACTTTAGGGCCAGACTATGAAAAACCAACCTTGTCGGTTCAAGATGAATTTCAAGGTGCTGGCAGTTATGAATCAGAAAAAAGCAGCGCACTTATTAATTGGCAACAAGCTTATCAAGATCCAGAGCTACAGCGATTAATTAACAAATCGTTGGCACAAAACTATGATTTAGCCATTGCTATTTCACGCATCAAAGAAGCACGAGCTATGGCTAATATGGCGGATTCGACTTTCTATCCAACACTTGGTTTATTAGCTGAAAGTGAACGTGTCTCTCAAGAGAGTGCTAGTGAGTATGACGACACTCATCAACTGAAGGGGCTACTTTCTTGGGATCTCGATTTATTTGGCTACAATCGACGCGCCAGCGAGGCCGCTTGGGCTGAATTATCCGCGCTTGGTCAAGCTAGAAATGTAGTTGAAATGAACTTAGTTGCCGATGTAGCTAGCACTTACTTTTTATTAAAAGACTTAGAAGAGAAAATTCAACTGAGTCAAAACACGGTGACGTTGAGAGAGCGTGCTTTACATATAGCACAATTACGAAAAACCAATGGTATGGTTTCTGGTCTTGATGTCAGACAAGCAGAAGTCGAACTTGAATCAGCGAAGGTAACAATACCAAGCCTAGATTTACAGCGACTAGAAACCCTTAATCGGTTAAAGCTACTTATTGCTGATGAACAAACTCAGGTAGCAACAAGTATTGACTTAACCGAACAAGCTGTACCACTATCAATACCTGTAGGTATCCCCTCTCAAGTGTTAAAGCGTCGTCCTGACGTATTACAGGTTGAAGCACAGTTACATGCAGCTACAGCTGAAGTCGGCATGGCTACCGCTAACCTATTTCCAAAGATTACACTAACAAGCGAATTCGGCTTTGAAAGTAGTCAATTATCAGGGCTATTGTCTGGTGATAGCTCATATTGGGAGCTTGTTGGTGGAATTACTCAACCTCTATTTAATGCAGGTAAGCTGAGGAATAACTTAACTGCCGCTGAAGAGCGTGCATATCAGGCAAGCCTTGCCTATAAAAAAGTCGTTATGAGCGCATTTCTTGAGGTTAGCAATGAATTAATGGCTTTTAAATCAAGCGAAACCATTTATTTAGCACAAAAGAAACTACTTATGGCCTCACGAGAATACGAGAGGTTAGCTCGAATACGTTATAGAAACGGCGTAGCAAGTGCCTTAGATTTAATGGATGCCCAGAGAAAGCTTTTTGATGCTCAACTCTCTTTTAGCTCGGCCAAAAAAGAGCGCTTAGTGACTTTTGTAAACCTTTACCGCGCCCTTGGTGGTGGTTGGGGGTAATTATAAAACAGTTAACATGATAATAAGTTATGATGCTGAGCTCTCTTCATCTTTTAAAGAAGAAGCCGCTTGGCAATAACAATTTCGTCCCTCGGACTTAGCTTTATACATAGCAATATCTGCTCTGTTAATTAACTCTTGCTGTGAATTATTTTTTTCTATTGTTGCACAACCAAAACTTGCTGTAACTTTAATGACCTCTCCATGCCAATTTAATGATGTTTCAGATAGAGTTTCTTTTAACTTCTTGGCGATCAATAACACTTCTTCCTCATTTGTTGCAGGTAGCAGTAAAAGAAACTCCTCACCGCCATATCGGCTGAAAGTGTCCGTAACTCTAATGCTTTTCTTCAAAGAGTTTGCCGTATGAATCAAAACCGCATCGCCAGCAGCATGGCCAAATTCATCGTTAATCCTTTTAAAATTATCTAAGTCGAATAGAATTAGGCTATAAGCTAGATTATCTCTAAGCCAAGAGTTATGAACTCTTTCTTGAAGCAATAAAATAGACCTTCTATTCTTTAATCCCGTGAGATAATCTTTTTCAGCTCTGCTTCTTATCTTATCTACTAATCGAGTTAACGCGTTACCAAACATAATAATATTAATAACAAGGGTTAAAACAACATAAGTCCATAGCATTGGCGCGGCTTCTGCTTTTGTCGTAGACGCTAACTGTTCTTCAGATTGCGGTGACAAAAAGAGTATGACAGCTCTGAATAAAAATATAATCGCTATTGAAATTATTGGAATTAACACTATCACCGAGCCATTAGTCTTTTTGAAGTGACTAAAATGCTCAAAGGCTAATTGTGAAAATATGATAAATGTAGCAATTGAAAATAAGATACCAAGCTGAACATTAGACCTAGGATGTGGCTCCATCATCAACAACATAATAAACCCTATCGAAAGTAATAATACGCAATCTTTACGTATACTATTTCTTAATTTAAATAATTGCTGAGTACCCCATTTTAAAAGGATAAAGCCACTCAATACACTTAGATCCGCGCCATACCAAAAAAGATAGCTGGTAGAAGTATCTCTGTACGTGGATAAAATGAGCCTAATAGTGACAAGAATATTTGCTAAGGCATACCTAACTGAAGCTTTAGGTGCTATAGCTAAAGGGTAAGTTAAAACGCCCCATGCCAGCGAAGCTGTGCCAGTTAACAAACCTATAAAAATAAGTAATTGCGTAGCAAGAGGGTCGAAGTGCATATTTATCTACAGTTGTTTTCTTTAACTATAGACGAATAACCTTGAGATCCATTATAGAAATTCTATCATTTCTATATATCAAAAAAGCGGCTGCTGTATGGGCAAGCCGCTTATAAAAAATATGGAGTGTTGATATTTACTCTACCGTAACACTTTTTGCCAAATTGCGCGGTTGGTCTACATCAGTACCCTTAATGATAGCTACATAGTAAGACAGTAACTGCAGCGGTAAGGTATATACGATAGGCGCAATAATATCATCACAAAGTGGTACATCAATAACCTTCATGGTTTCATCGCTAGCAAAGTTAGCCTTG
>Ga0193960_1000304_pt1 | contig 20571 bp, 18 predicted proteins | sample FB_3_MG_FD_140338 | JGI IMG/M metagenome (GOLD analysis project Ga0193960, IMG submission 140338) | Microbial mat bacterial communities from the Broadkill River, Lewes, Delaware, United States - FB_3_MG | ecosystem: Environmental > Aquatic > Freshwater > River > Microbial mats | place: USA... | reverse complement strand
GTGACTAATGCGGTCAAACTTCTATCTTTCATTGAGTCAGTTTTCTTAAGCATATCACTAAAGAAATCAAACAAGCCTAAGCTTACGCCAAGAAACGACGTTGCAAGCGCTAGGTTAGCAAAAACCGATACAGTACTGATAATCACGGGGCTTTGTATTACATTTGCTAAACTGCTAATAAACCCCTCTAAACTTCCGCTATTGTGTAAACTTTGTTGACTCAACACTCCCTGACTAACAATTTGCCAAAACAAATAAATAACTAATGGTAAAGAAGCGCCAATCATAATGACTTTTCTCATGGGCTTAACGCTTACCCCCATATATTTGATCACTGAAGGTATAGAGCCATGAAAGCCAAACGAGGTAAAAATAACCGGTATGGCTGAAATAATTAGCCCCTGCTCTAGCGGCATATGAAGTAGGTTTTGCCCTTGAACATAGGGAGTCAATAAATAGAAAATACTGGTTAACACTAATATTTTAATCACAAAGAGAATGCGATTAACTTTATCTACAGCGCCAGCGCCAAGTGTGATAATTGCGCCGAATACTAAGGCAAAAAGTACCACACCAATTTGCGGCACTGCCTGCCAGTCAGTAAATTGATTAATTTTGCTTTGTAACTGCGAGCCACCGCCTGCGATATAAGCAGCACACAGCGCGTAAAACAAAAATATCATGGAAAAGTTAGCAATTAATTGCCCTTTCTTTCCTAAAATATTTTTAGCTAAGGTATTAAGGGTTGCATTAGATTCAGCGTGTTGATGAAGCTCTATGGTGAGTAAGGCAGTGTAGGTCATCAAGCACCAAGCAAAAATAAGCACTATCATTGCCGTAGTAAAACCTAAACCTGACGAAGCAATAGGCAGTGCTAACATCCCTGCACCTATTGTTGTCCCTGCAATAATTAGTGTACTTCCCAGCGTTTTGCTTACTTTCATGGTTGCCCCTATTTTTATTATTATGTCCCACAGTAAAAGGAAGCTTTACTAATTAAAAGGTGCTTGTAAAAAAAAATAAAGAGACTGTGTAATATAACATTGACGATTGATTCATCATTTACTTATAAATCAATCGCGTTTTGCTTAATAATTCATCCTAAGCATACAGTGGTAGGCTTTTATAAACGGCTTCTATGTTATACGTGTTTACCTCTTACCCAAGTAGAGTTATCTTTGAGTAAACGCTCACCAGCATCAACAGCGCCTGTTTCCATTGTAGTTCCCATGGAGTCATTCCATCGGTTTAAATATCCGAATAATGAAATAACCCCTAATATCTCAACAATCTCACCATCGTCCCAATATTCATGTAACTCAGCACTTATTAAATCGTCAACCGCATTGGGTACACTTGAAGCAGCTAAGGCAAATTCAAAAGCTGCTTTTTCAGCAGGCGTATATAAATCGCTTTCCCTGAATGACCAAATGTTGGCTAAGCGCTCATCGGTTCCGCCATATCGCTCTGCGGCCAAAATAGTATGAGCTTCGCAATATCGGCACCCAGTATTAGCGCTGGTAATATACCCAATCAGACGTTTTTGTTCTGAGGTTACACTTCCTTCATTTGCCATGACTGCCATATTTAAATTAATAAATGCTTTAGCAATAGCTGGGCGCCTTTGCATCGTTAAAACACTATTAGGACAAAAGCCTAGCGTTTCATTGAAAAATTCAGCAAGTTTAGTGACATCTTCGTTTTCATCTGTAGCTAAGGGGGTAACTAATGGCATAACACGGTTCCTCTTTGTTTAACTATATGGTTTGAATTTATTAAGATACAACCTAGATATTGCAAATGCAACATCTAGAGTAATTAATCACAATCCCCATGCATACCTTAGGTTAAACCAATGTACCTACCTCCCTATTGGCGACTTTTTTCTTTTGTGATTAAATACTGCTTAAGAAAATACTAAGAAGTTAGGATTAATTATCAGCAATTACACTAGAGAGCAGGCATTTAAGTTATCAACGCAAACAATAAAACCTCTCGATCTAACAACTCACTTGCCTTTTCGTGTTGCAGTCGTCAGTAATTTACTCGCGTTAAACCGAGATTGGGAAATAAGAGAACTATGTGACTTAGAACCAAGAGAAATACGCGTATTGCTCAATATTGGCTCTTATATGCCAATTAAAGCCGCTGATATTGCGTATCAATCACGTATTGATTCATACAACGTTAGCCGAGCGGTGAAAGCGTTAAGCAGCAAAGAGTTAATTAATATTGTTCCCGATAGCTATAGTAAAAATATAAAATATCTGACATTGAATGAGAAAGGACAAGAGCTTTATCAACAAATTAGTTCAGCAATATCGCACAGAGCAACAGAGCTCGAAAGTGTACTCACTCATGAAGAATTGAAGTCCTTTTATTCAATTTTAGAGAAAATAGAAGATAAATCTGAGCAACTACTAGCACAACAGGCCATAAAGAAAATTGATAAAGGACACACACCTCCTGCCGATCAAAAGGAGCTGATTCGTTGGTATCGTAAACGTAACGGCTGAACTATGAAGTTATAATAGATTTCCTCTAAATTCACTGTACTTTTTACCCAGCGCTCAAACCATTTCAGGTATGTGATCGCTGTTATACCATTTACAAACGCAAAAAAAGCTCGTTCGCAAAAATTAAGAACGAGCTTTTCTTCATAGAGTGGTCACATTAATAACTCAAATTAATGACTTTAATTAATATCGCTTTATTACAACTGCTGCAGTAAAGCCAAGCGACTTTGATCCATTAACTGTACATTCTTTACAGTAAAAGTAATATTACTGAGTCTTGTACATACCTTGCTAATTTTGTTACTTTTATTTGAGCAGCTATATAGCGACAAAATACTTTCAAAGGATGCCTTCATATGATCTCTCTTTCCCCTGAACAAGCGCGTGTTATTGGTGTAATGCTAGAAAAAGAAACCACTACACCTGAACAATATCCTCTATCTATTAACGGGTTAGCTAACGGCTGTAATCAAAAGAGTAATCGTGAACCAGTTATGTCTCTCAGTGAAAGTGACGTGCAGAATATTGTCGATGAACTTGTTCAAATGAATCAACTTATGGTTGATCATAAAGCTTCAGGCCGAGTAAATAAGTACTTTCACCGTTTTTGTAATACTGAATTTGGTAGTTTGCAGCTCACCATGCAGCAACGCGCAATTATTTGTGTATTGTTACTAAGAGGCCCACAAACCCCAGGCGAGTTAAGAACTCGTACTAACCGCTTAGCTGATTTTTCTGATGTGAGTGAAGTTGAAGCCGCGCTAACCGCCTTACAAGATTTAAATGGCAGCATTTTAGTTAAGAAACTCGCTCGTGAACCGGGAAAACGAGAATCTCGTTATGTGCAACTTTTCTCAGATGAAGAATATAGCCAAACGCATGAGCAGCCTACCACGGCAACAGAAGGGGTTTTATCTGCGAGTGAAAGTCAATTATTATCAGAGCGTATAGTCACCCTTGAAGAGCAAGTTGCTAACTTAACTGATAAATTAACTCAGTTGTCTGCACAATTAGACGACTAATTAGTTCTCCCCTAACCGACTAAAGGTGCTCATCAATTAATTGCTGCATCCCTTGGGTTGCAGTATTAGTAATCACTGTCAGTGGATTTGATAGTGCAAGTTGCTCTGTATTGGCGGGGTTAAGGTCAATGTAATAAACAGCTACTTCAGGTTTGGCATAATCAACCAAGCTTGCAGCAGGATATACCTGCATTGAGGTGCCAATAATAATAATTTTATCCGCTTGCGATACCTCATATGCAGCAACCTCAAGCATGGGCACCTGCTCACCAAACCAAACAATATCAGGTCGTAGTTGGCTGCCATTTTTGCATAGGTCACCTAAATTGATATCTGATTTATGAGTAATACTTTCACTTGGTTCAAGGCTGCTTTTAGCTTTAAATAATTCACCATGTAAGTGAATTACTAGCTTACTCCCTGCCCTTTCATGTAAGTCATCAACATTTTGAGTAATAACAGTTACATCGTAATCTTGTTCTAACTTAGCAATTAAATAGTGTGCTTTATTTGGCTCAACATCATGTAACTGTCTGCGACGTTCATTATAAAAAGCTAAAACCAGTTCAGGATTATTATGCCAACCTTCAATAGAGGCAACCTCCATCACATCATGACCTTCCCATAATCCATCAGCATCTCTAAATGTGCTTAACCCGCTTTCTGCACTGGTACCTGCACCACTTAAAATGACCACTTTCTCTTTCATCTAACTTGCCTATCGCTCAATATAGTTATCCGACACCTTAATACTTCACTATAAATACTAACAAAACCAAATACACTTAACATGACCTTACATAATTCTGTTATCTGCTCATAATAATATGATTTACTGTAGCATTTTATTTGCTAGAATTCGGTACTTGTATTGTTCCACATCCTACAATGGAGATTAGCCTGTTGATCTTTGAAGGCTCTGAAAAAAAAGCTGATATTTATATTGATGCAACAAAGCTATCTTTTTTGAAGGATTTTGATGATGACTTTTGGCATAACTTGGTCAAACAATGCGGTGCTAAAATATTATCGTCTATTGAAAATGAACACTGCAAAGCATTTTTGCTCTCAGAATCTAGCTTATTTGTTTGGCATAACCGTTTACTCATTATTACCTGTGGTTTGACTCAGCTAATAAAATCAGTTGAGTTCCTATTACTTCACATAGACAAACAAGCATTAGAACAAGTAATTTATCAGCGAAAAAATGAGTATTTTGCCCCAGCACAATTTACTTCTTTTGGTGAAGATATTCACCAACTAGAGCAGTACTGTGCGGGTAAAGCTTTTCGCTTTGGCGCACTAGATACTCACCACAATTACATTTTTCACTCTGAGCATAACTCTTTAAAAAACTTAGAAAAATACAAAAGCAGCAATAATCTTGCTCCAAATAAAACATATGAGATAGTTGCTTATCAAATTTGCTCTGATGCATCAGAACATTTAACAACTGAAAATCTATCAAATCACAACATTCGTGATTACCTACAATTAACCACTCTGTTACCTGATTTCATTTTTGACGACTTTGTTTTTGAACCTTACGGTTATTCCATCAACGCCATTAAAGGTGATGACTACTTTACCATTCACGTAACACCGCAAGCAGACAGCAGCTATGTCAGTTTTTGTTCAAGTTTAAACTTAATCTCTATGGCAGCTAAAATTCTTGCTATTTTAAAGCCGCGTTCATTCGATTTACTTAGCATTAATGAAAACAGCTTTGCAGAGCAAGTCACTAATCTTTTGCATTCTACACAATATCTGTGTCAAACCTCAGTTGCCAAACAATTTAGCAATAAGCACCAAGTTAACTTCACTACCTACATTTTACCTAACCTAACCACAGAAGAGCCTATAGAGCTCACAACCAATAGCCAAAACAATACGCTTTAACTTAAACTCGCCCACTTTGCAGATTTAAAGTTTGCTAATAATTGTTACACCCTCATTATGGAAAAAAGCTTGCAATATGCCATAGTTATAACAAACCACGAATCATTCGTATCTGTTAAGGCGTTGAGATGTTAGAAAAGATCCGCGATATCATAGAAGGTGTATCAAACAGTTATGGTGAAGAGTTCACTAACAAAATTATGTTGTCTCTTAACAGAGCGATTGATGCCGATTACACCTTTATAGCTAAGTTAAATGAGAAAGAATATACGGCTAAAACTATAGGCTTAGTGGCAAAAGGAGAGTTAATTCCCAACATTGAATACTCTTTAGAAAATACACCTTGCGCCAATGTCATTGATGATACGGTTTGTTGTTATAGTAAAGAAGTTTGCAAAATATTCACAAAAGATCAATTACTTATTGATATGCATATTCAAGCCTATTTAGGCACTCCACTGCATAATTCTAAAAAAGAAGTCATAGGTCTTATTGTTGCTTTATATGAGCAACCCATCGTAAACGAGGAAGAAGCATTAGCTCTATTCCAAGTGTTTTCTGGTCGAGTCGCTGCCGAGTTAGAGCGCAGAGAGCACGAAAACTTATTAGAACAAACCGTTGCTATTAGAACTCAAGAATTATCAGCTACCGTTGAAAAATTGCAAATTATGCAAAAGCAATTAATTGAGTCTGAAAAAATGGCAGCATTAGGGGATCTAGTCGCTGGAATATCTCACGAGGTCAATACACCACTAGGTATCGCCATAACCACGCATAGTATTATGTTTGATGAACACAATAAATTATCGCGCGCCATTGCTGATAATAGCTTGTCATTAAAAGCCATGAACCACTATCAAGTCGCAGTAGAAAATGCTTTGAATATGCAAGGCGAAAACCTTGAGCGAGCGAAAAAACTGATAGAAAACTTCAAAGAAACTGCGGCTGATCAACATCAATTAGAAATCGATACCATCAATATTAATAAATATTATCAACGTGTTATTTCAACATTGCATTCTTTAGTGAAAACTAAAAAGACAAACTTATCTGTTCAATGTCATGACGAAATTAATATTGCGACCTTCCCTGGCGTACACGCTCAAATCATTACTAACCTGATTAGTAATAGTATACGTCATGGTTTTAATCATGAAGATGAAGACCAAGAAAATCAAATTAACTTTACCATAGAGCAACTTGAGGATGATGTAGTGCAAGTCACCTATTGTGATAACGGTTGTGGTCTATCTGAAGAAGCAAAAGTACATGTATTTGAACCCTTTTACACCACGGCAAGAGATAAAGGTGGCGTTGGCTTAGGTATGTCTATAATTTTTAACCTAATCAGTCAAAAATTAAATGGAAATATTAAATATAAAGATACTCCTTTAGGAGCATGCTTTATTTATCAATTTAAAGAAAGCAAATCATCACTCACATCACATTAATAATCTATCATTGATCATTCAAGTGAGAAATAACGCCAAAACACTGTTATAAATTAAATAATTTACGGTGTAAGCTCCCTCTAGCGGAAGCTTACATTTAATCAGCAAAATGCCAAAGACTCGCTAATCCTCCTAGAACAGCAGCTTCTTGTATTAATAGCCATATATAGTATGTGGTTATCACCATCAAACACTACATGTTGTGTTTTATTTTATCCTACCATTCAAAAGTGTGATCGAGATCAACTATTTCACCAACCGAATTACTATATATTGTGTTTAACAAAATAATAATATCTATATATAGGTGACCAAATGGATTTCAATTGCATTGCACCCACAATCGTTTTTCAAGAAGTACCCAATGAAATCAGCTTATGCTTTAGCATTACTGGCTGCAAAGTTGGCTGTAAAGGTTGTCATAGTACCGAGCTTTGGAATGAAAACTATGGCATGTCCTTATCAAAAGAAAACTATCTACATTGGTTAAAGAAGTACAAAGGACTGATTAGCTGTGTAGTTTTCTTTGGTGGTGAATGGCAGGCCAATGCTCTAATTGAAAAATTATTATTGGCAAAAAATTTAGGCCTAAAAACCTGCCTATATTCTGGTGAAAAACATATAGATATCAACATTAGCCAGCACTTAGATTTTTTAAAGACAGGGGCTTGGCAGGCAGAACTAGGTGGGCTTGAAAGCCCAACAACCAATCAAATATTTCGTGATATGAATACTGGCGAAAAACTTAACCACTTATTCATTAAAGACTCAGTAAATTATAACTCACACCAAGGAGCAGACAATGTTGCGGCTTAACCAAGAACAACTCGATGATAAAAAAGACTTTATAAAGCATTACTTTGCAGCGAAAAATGCCGCAGATGGTTCAAAAATGGACGCCAATGCCAATGTCAGCCATAAAAACATTGCCACCCTTGAAGCAGAATTACTCAAAGACTGCTTTGTGCAAATTAATCGCACCTTAGTGCACGATAAAATTAGTGAGACTTTTGACGCAGAACTTGCCAAAGAATACTTACGTCAAATCGAAGATCATGAAATTTACGTACATGATGAAACCAGTTTAAAACCTTATTGCACTTCCATTAGCATGTATCCATTTTTACTCGACGGCTTAACAAAACTTGGTGGTGAATCAAAGGCTCCAAAACATTTAGAGTCGTTCTGTGGCTCTTTTGTAAATCTTATTTTTGCTATTTCTGCACAATTCGCAGGTGCCGTCGCCACGGTAGAGTTCTTAACCTATTTTGATTATTTTGCTCGCCTTGAATATGGTAATGACTACATAAACACCAATAAATTTGAAATAGAAAACCACCTACAGCATGTAGTTTACGCCATCAATCAGCCAGCCGCTGCACGTGGTTACCAAAGCGTATTTTGGAATATTTCTTTATTTGACCAACATTATTTTGCTTCCATGTTTGGCGATTTCGTTTTCCCTGATTTTAGTAAGCCAAACTGGCAAACCGTTGATCAATTGCAACATTTCTTCCTTAACTGGTTGAACAAAGAAAGAGAAAAGTCGGTGTTAACGTTCCCTGTTGTAACGGCCGCTATGCTCACTGAAAATGGGCAATGTAAAGACCAAGCCTTTGCTTTAAAGCTTGCAGAAGAAAAGGCGCAAGGGAATTCTTTCTTCATATATTTATCAGATAGCGCAGATTCACTCGCGTCATGTTGTCGACTACGCAATGAAATTTCAGATAATACCTTTTCCTACACTTTAGGTGCAGGAGGTGTTGCCACAGGTTCAATTAATGTCATTACCCTTAATATGAATCGATTAATACAAGATGGCCGAGATTTACAATCCGAGATTGAGAAGATTCAAAAATATCAGGTCGCCTATCGCAAACTGATGGAAGAATACAAAGCTCAGGGCGCTTTGTCGGTTTATGATGCTGGTTTTATCAGTCTTGATAAGCAATTTTTAACCATAGGTATTAATGGCATGGCTGAAGCAGCCGAGTTTAGTGGTATTACTGTTGGCAATAATCAAGCCTACAAAGACTTTGTTAGTGAGCATTTGCAAATCATCTATCAAGCAAACCAATCAGCTAAAAAAGAATACGGCTATATGTTTAATACCGAATTTGTCCCAGCAGAAAACCTAGGTGTTAAAAATGCTAAATGGGATAGTAAAGACGGCTATCAAGTCAATCGCGATTGTTATAATTCTTACTTTTACTTAGTAGAAGATGAAGAAACTAATCATCTTGATAAGTTTGTTTTACACGGGAAAGAAATTACCCAATACCTTGATGGTGGCTCGGCGCTACATTTAAACTTAGATGAAGCACTTTCTACCGATGCCTATGTAAAACTATTCAATGTCGCTGCATCAACAGGTTGTAACTACTTTTGCATCAACGTAAAAATTACTATTTGTAATGCCTGTGAAAAAATTGATAAGCGAACATTGCATCAATGCCCTGATTGCGGCAGCGATAATATTGATCACGGCACACGGGTTATTGGCTATTTAAAAAGGGTAACCGCATTTAGCCAAGGCAGACAAAAAGAGCATGGGTTAAGACACTACCATAGAAAAAGCGCCTAATTAACTGTTTAATATCAACAAGATAGTCGTAGTTGTATATACATTCGATATCCACATGTATATACAACTATATATTGTCGTTTGGTATAACTTTATAGGCGCAACGTCTAGCCCCTTCCACAATATGCTCTTCTCTACTTACTTGAGCAACATCGGCCATTAAGGTTTGAAATAAATGTAATTCTGAGCGACAAAAGTTAGCGCATTTACTCGCTGCTGCACAAATTGGACAATGATTTTCTAACAGCCAATAAATATCGCCTTCTTGTTCAACGGTTGCCATATAACCTTCATCTGATCGAATTTTGGCTAAGGTCTCAAGTTTTTCTTCTACACCATATCGATCTGCAAGCGCCAATCGATAGTTGGTCATTGAACTAGTTTCACGATGTTCAATTAATTTGTTTAAACCATCATCACCAAATATCGCAATGACAGAATCAAGTAACTGAACGGTGAGCTCGTCATGCCTATCATCGAAAAGGCTATTACTTTTCTCAGTGAGTAACCAAGAGCGCGTAGGTCGACCTCGTGCGGCTTTTTCATCTTTAAATATTACATCTCCTGACTCTTCAAGAGCTTGCATATGTTGTCGTACACCCATGGTCGTTAACTGCAATTCATTTGCTAAGAATTTTGCCGTCAGTGCACCATGCGTTTTGAGTAAATGGAGAATCTTGTCATGGGTTTTCATAAAGTAGCGCCTCACCTTAAAAAATTTTCATGCTAACTCCCCCTTATTATCAACGATTTAACCATTAAGTAAACTTTTTAATTTATTTTATTGCTTGACTTGGTTATATAAACAATTTACTTTACATAATAATTAATAAACAAAAACATTTACTAACTATCATATCCTTCGATATGTAGTCACTAGATATAAGGAATGCTGCACATGAAACTACTGATAATTAGCGCAAGCCAAAGAACTGAATCTCAAAGTGCTAAAGTGGCAAATTACTTTGCTGAAGTATCACAAGGCTTTGAAAGTATTACTCATATTGAGCTTTGCAAATATAATTTACCTCTATGGGACGGGGAACAAAGTAGTAAAGATGCTCCTTCGAGTGACTGGTTAGCGATTAATGATAAGTTACAAAATGCAGATGCATTAATTTTAATCACCCCTGAGTGGTCTGGCATGGCTTCACCCTTACTTAAAAACTTTTTACTGATGTGTGAAAGTGAAGATGTCGCTCATAAGCCAACATTACTTGTCTCTGTTGTCAGTGGTATTAACGGTGCGTATCCAATCGCCGAATTAAAGATGAATGCGTTTAAAAATAACAAGTTAGTTACTATCCCTGATCATTTAATTATTCGAAATGTCGAAGAAATCTTAAATATTCATACTGACTTTAGTGCGGCATTAACGCCAAGGGATAGCAGTATTAGACAACGTATTGGTTATAGCCTGCACACCTTAAAGCACTACAGCAAAGCCTTACAAACATTACGCAAGACCTTAATTTCCCAGCCTTTTCCAGGCCAAGAAAACTATAACTACGGTATGTAGTGAACACTCTACAAAGCGAAAGGAGCAACACGATGAACATGAACCAAATTACCTTACCGGTAACCGATATTGCTAAAGCCAATCATTTTTATCTTACCTTGGGCTTTATACAAATAGTTGATACGCCCCATTATGCCCGTTTTGCATGCCCCAATGGTGAAGCAACATTTTCACTAAGTTTAACAGAGCAAGTAAACGCACATGGCGTAGTAATGTACTTTGAGCATGAGCAACTGGACAATTGGGTTAAGCAATGTCAGCAGCGGGGTATTGAATTTGAGCAGTTACCTACCGAACAGCGTTACTTGTGGCGTGAAGCCAGTTTATCAGACCCAAGTGGTAATAAATTAAAGCTTTATTGGGCTGGTGATAATCGATTAAACCCGCCATGGCGAGTACATAAAACCTATGAATAGAGCACATCAACAAACAGCAACATCAGTGTAAAAGCACGACAAGGAGAAAATTATGATCACTTTAGAACATTTAAATTTGGTAGTAAGTAATTTAGACAAGAGCTTAGCTTTTTACCAAGCTGCTTTTCCCCACTGGTCAGTGCGTGGTGGAGATACCGGCCAATGGTATGGCAAAAAACGACAATGGCTTCACTTTGGTGACGATTATCAGTACTTGTCACTGAATGATAATGGTGAGGGCAGTAATCGCGACTTAACAGGCCATCAGATTGGCCTTTCTCATTTTGCCTTTGTAACCAATGATATTAAAGGTGTAATTCAACGTTTAGCAGACGCCGGTTTCTCAGTAGATAAAGACGGAGCGGAAGATGAATTTAGAGAGAACGTTTATTACCTTGATCCAGACGGCTATGAAGTAGAGTTTGTGCAATACCATAGTGATTTACCTGAGCAACGAAATCGCTATAGTTAATCACACAAACTAAACACCAATAACCTAGTCGAGCAGTGTGGCTAGGTTTTCTTTTTCTCCCTTCAATTCATCATTCAGAACAATAACCTGAGAACAAGTACTGCGCTTAGTGAAAAAATTAACCAAACTCCTTAGATACATAATCAACGCTCATTAGTAAACTTAACTGGAGATTGCCGAGATTTATTCACTTCAAGTGTGAAAACATCTGGTCTGGCATAATGACCTGCAACATCAAGAGCTCGTTTTGATTTAGTGGCTAAATCAACATCAATATCAACAATAAGATGCCCCTTACTATTAGACATGGGGCCGGCAATGACTTCACCTGATGGCGAAATAACTGTTGAATCACCTGGATTTATCCACGTTTCATCACTCGGGTAAAGGTTATCTAAATCGGGAAAATCATCTGGTAAATCTGCTCTTTCTAATGCAACGCCGCAGCTTAATACCCAACATTTAGCCTCCCTTGCAATATGCTGCATAGTACCTAGCCATGCTTCGCCGCTATCGTAAGTGGGGGCAATATAAATCTCTATACCCTGTGCATACAATGCATAACGCGCCAATGGCATATAATTTTCCCAACAAATTAAACTGCCAATTCGACCTACAGGTGTATCTATTACATTTAACCCATGGCCATCACCAAAGCCCCATACCATACGTTCAGGGTTTGTTGGCATCAGTTTTCGATGATGATTAACTAATGCTCCGCGTGAATCAATTGTGACCACTGAGTTATAGAGTGTCCCCTGGCTATTAGCACTATCTCGCTCATTTAATCCACAAACAATAGTAACCTGATTTTCTTTTGCAGCTTGCTGTATTGGCTGCAAATCATTTGAAGATAAATCAACAGCATTATTAAGCAACCTCCCATGAAGAAGTTCACTGTTTCCCCAATCTCCTCCAGGCCTTAAACGCCAAATCCATGCTGGATAACCAGGAATATATGCCTCAGGAAAAACAATTAACTGTGCCCCTTTAGCTGACACCTCATTAATAATATCAACAGCTTTCAAAATAGTTTGCTTTTTATTAAGCACGCTAGGTGCTTCTTGAATAATGGCAATTTTTTTCATCATGACCTCGCTTGAGGCGTTAGTAATAAGCACCACTGCCTTATAACTAACCTAATCATCAAAATGTAATCATTATCAACTTAACAATGATAATATTATTCCACTGGCACCATGATATGCGCATAGGGAGTATCACCCCACATCACATAAGGCCCACCTGATTTAGGATCACGTGAAACACCTTCTAACATTGATTTAGGTACGATGATCATCATATGCGGACCTGTTTCAGTATAGTCATGCGCATTTTTATGATCAGGGTGATAAGGCGTTGAGTTACTAACACCAGAGCCAATATCACCTTTTAGCATATACGAGATGCCTATTCCCGTTGCCGTGAATTCAGCTTTAGTCGCAACAGCCTTCATCATTTTCATCCAAACAGCATCATTACACATTGGTGCTTTATCACCAGGCATAGTATCTGGCATACAAGTCCAGCCATTACTACCCTTTTGTAAAACGCTTCCATCTGAATCGACTATTGTGGCATTTTGACTAATTTCAGCAGGTGCAGCGGCCATTGCACGTTTAATTTTGATATCTCTTGATTCTGCGTTAACTTCAAGATGAACAAAGAACAAGGATAAGATGAATAATTTTGAAATTTTCATTTAACTACCCTCACTTTTTAAACTTATCGATGCTTAATTACATGATAAGAACACAAGTATAGTTCACGCCCGACAAAACATCGCTCACGAATAAGTTCTTTAGCCCAAGTTAAAGCAATTAACTAGCGAATAATACACAGCAACTGAGAATAAATAGCTGCAATTCTTTACAGTTAACAGCTAGGTTACTAAAATTGCCTTCATTCTTTACTTAAAATATTCTCAAATATTTAAAGTAATTATTTTCATTGATAAGGCTCATTATGCGCACTTTCCATTACTTGTTTTTATTCTTTTTTCTTTCGGGTTGTGCCACTTTAGGTGTACTTGAATACGACAAGCATTATGGCGCTGCTAATGTTGAAAATAGATTTCAACACAGCAATCTCGCTACTGATGCACAAGCCCACTTTAAAAAAGAAGTACAGCCCATTCTTAATAATCGCTGTGTGGTTTGTCATGGTTGTTATGATGCGCCATGCCAATTAAAAATGGAAAACCCAATAGGTATTGAGCGAGGCGCAAATAAAGCACTTGTATACAATGGTGAGCGTTTACTTACTGCAAACAACACACAAAGTATAAGTAGTACCACTGAACTTACACCTGATTTAATGAATCAATTTCGCCATGAAGGATTTTTTCCTGTCTTAAATGAACGCCAGCAAAGTAAACAAGCTAATACTCAAGCCAGCGTTTTTTATCAAATGTTGGCTCTTAAGCAAAAGCACCCTTTACCGAGTGATAGCATTCTTAGTGATGATTTTGATTTTGCCCTAGATAGAAATCAGCAGTGCCCAACTATCGAAGAATTTGCTCAATATGAGAGAAAATATCCGTTAGCAGGTATGCCTTATGGCTTACCAGCACTTTCTACGCAAGAACACCAAACTTTAACTGACTGGCTAGAAAAAGGCGCCATAATGTCTCAGCCTGCTCTGGTAACAAGTGCAGAGCAAGATATGATTAACCGCTGGGAAAAGCTGCTTAATGGAGCGAGTAAAAAAGAGCAGCTAGTGGCGAGGTACCTTTTCGAGCATCTATACCTTGCTAACTTATTCTTTGATGAAAACCGCAGTAGTTACTTTAAATTAGTCCGATCAAGTACACCATCAGGTGAGCCTATTGATGTAATTCAAACTAGACGTCCGTTTGATTCGCCTTTTAGTGCAGATAAAACTCAAGTGTTTTATCGCTTAGTTAAAAATAATGACACCATCATTGCTAAAAGACATATGCCTTACCCTTTTGGTGATGACAAATATAAACGATTAACAGAACTCTTTTATACCGCCGATTACTCCGTTGAAAGCTTACCTGACTATCAATTGAAAACAGCTTCAAACCCGTTTATTACCTTTAAAGACATTCCTGCAAAATCTCGCTATAAGTTTTTGTTAGAACAATCACAATTCTCCATCATGAATTTTATTAAAGGCCCTGTTTGTCGAGGTCAAGTTGCCCTTAATGTAATTGAAGATCATTTTTGGGTAGCATTTCATGATCCAGAAACCATTGAAGCCTACCATACTGATGAGTTTATCGTAGAGAATAGTGATTTATTACAATTACCTGCTGCAACAAGTGATAAAACAATTTCACTGCTTTATTGGCGTCAATATGCCAAACGCCAAGAAGAATACATTAATAAAAAGCTGGAATACATTGAGAAAATTAACTTAAAACAGCGTGATCTTGATTTAAATTTATTATGGACAGGAAATGGTAACCCGAATGCCACCTTAACCGTATTTAGGCATTTTGATAGTGCTTCTGTATTACAAGGTTTTGTAGGTGATGCGCCAAAAACGGCATGGTTAATTAGCTATCCATTACTTGAGCGTATTCATTATTTATTGGTCGCTGGCTTCGATGTATACGGCAATGTCGGTCATCAATTAAAAACGCGTTTATATATGGATTTTTTACGTATGGAGGCTGAGAGTGCCTTTATCGCTTTGCTGCCAGCAAAAGATCGCAAACGAATTCATGAATATTGGTATAGAGATACTAGTGCTGCCATCAAAGACTATATTTTCTCTGATGATTTTCATCAATTACCAGAAACCAATATTCACTACAAAACGGATAACCCTAAAACCGAGTTATACCAGTTAATTAAGGCACACACTCAAGATTCAGTAGTCGATAACTATACGATTTCAGCGAACAATAATGACATTGAAAAATCCTTTGCAACGCTGAACCACATGGCAGGCAAATCCATTGCTATATTGCCACAAGTAAGTTATGTCATGGTCAACAGTGCCCAAGGAAATCAAGTTTATAGTTTGATTAACAATTCTGCCCATAGCAATGTTGCGCACCTTTTTTCTGAAGATGATAGGCGCCTCCCTAGTGAAGATACTTTAACAGTAACACGCGGCATTGTCGGTACATACCCTAATGCGTTCTTTGAAATATCAACAGAGCAAATTGATAACTTTGTCAGCCAATTATCACAGATTAAGTCTGAACAAGATTATCGCATCTTAAAAGATAACTATGCCATTCGAAGAACAAGCCCTACTTTCTGGCCCTTTGCTGATAAATTACATCAATGGTATTTAACTCACCAACCAACTTCAGCTGGATTATTAGACTTTAACCGACTTGAAAATCGCTAATTGTGCAGAAATTTAATTAAACAGATTCTGTAACAAAAAACTGCCGTTTGTGCCAAGCTCTTTTGGCACAAGCCGTAGTCAGAAGCTTAAAAGTTTTGCTACACTGCTGTTCGAATGTTAATTTGTTGTGAATACACACAAGATTAACCACTGATACTTAACCTGAGTTTGGTTTAAGAAGTAGTTTAATGTTTGAATTTTAAAGTTATCCACTTTGACATTAAACTGAGTTCAGGTTACTTAGTAACGCTATATTCAGCGTTTATCCAATAAAAGTCACGTGAGAACCGCAATGAAGAAAAATGCTATTTTATTAACCAGTATACTTGTTACAGGTATATTGGCTGGCTGTTCAGGTAACAGTACTAATCAGGCATCAAACGCTGCCATAGCTCAACAAGATATAAAACTATCTTACCCAACAACAAAAAAAGGTTCAGTTACTGATACCTATTTCGGTAATAATGTTGCAGACCCATACCGTTGGTTAGAAGATGACCGCAGTGAAGAAACGGGTGACTGGGTTAAAACTCAAAATAAAGTTACTTTTAACTACTTATCTCAAATTCCATACCGTGAACAACTTAAAGACCGCTTAGGCGAACTGTGGAACTATGAAAAAGTTGGCTCTCCGTTTAAAGAAGGTAAATACACTTACTTCTATAAAAATGATGGCTTACAAAATCAATATGTTATTTATCGCCAACTTGACGGCGGCGAAGCTGAAGTATTTTTAGATCCTAATACCTTTAGCAAAGACGGTACTACATCATTAGGGCAATTAAGCTTTTCTAAGGATGGTTCAATTGCGGCTTATGCTATCTCTGAAGGCGGTAGTGACTGGCGTAAAATCATCATTATTGATGTTGAAACAAAAAAACAATTAGAAACACCATTAGTTGATGTGAAGTTCTCAGGTATTTCTTGGTTCGGTAATGAAGGTTTCTACTATTCAAGCTATGACAAGCCAAAAGGCAGCGAGCTTTCTGCTAAAACAGATCAACATAAACTTTACTATCATAAATTAGGTCAAGAACAAAAAGACGACGCAGTTGTTTTTGGTGCAACGGCTGAAGAAAAGCGTCGCTATGTCGGTGGCTCAGTTACTGAAGATGATCGTTACTTATTAATCTCTGGTGCTGTTTCTACTTCAGGTAATGATCTTTATATCAAAGATTTAACTAAACCAAATAGCCCATTAGTGACTATTACTGATAATTTTGATGCAGATACTTACGTTATCGAAAACGAAGGTAGCAAGCTATATTTAGTCACCAACTTAGATGCTCCTAATAAGAAAATTGTTACCGTAGACGCTTCGGCACCTGCAGCTAGCAACTGGCAAGATTTCATCGCTGAAACAGAAAACGTATTAACAGCATCTACTGGCGGTGGTTACTTCTTTGCTGAGTACATGGTTGATGCAATTTCTAAAGTGTATCAATATGACTACCAAGGTAAGAAAGTACGTGAAGTGGCATTGCCTGGTGTAGGTAGCTCTAGTTCACTAGACGGTAAAAAGAAAGAAGATACTCTGTATTACTCGTTCAGCAACTACAAAACGCCTGGCACTATCTATAGCTTTAACACTAAAACGGGTAAAAGCGACGTATATAAAAAGTCAGGCGCAAAATTTGATAGTAACGCCTATGAATCGAAACAAGTTTTTTATAAATCAAAAGACGGTACGCGCGTACCTATGATCATTACTTATAAAAAAGGCTTAGAGCTTAACGGTAAAAACCCAACTATTTTATATGGCTACGGTGGCTTCAATGTTAGCCTTACACCAAGATTCAGCGTAACTCGTGCGGTTTGGTTAGAGCAAGGCGGTATCTACGCTGTTGCTAACTTACGTGGCGGTGGCGAATACGGTAAAAAATGGCACAAAGCTGGCACACAGTTAGATAAACAAAATGTATTTGATGACTTCATTGCTGCAGGCGAATACTTAATTGACCAAAACTACACTTCAAGTAACTATTTAGCCATTAACGGTGGTTCAAATGGTGGCTTATTAGTTGGTGCAGTAATGACACAACGTCCTGATTTAATGCAGGTTGCCTTACCAGCCGTTGGCGTTTTAGATATGTTGAGATATCACACCTTTACTGCAGGTGCAGGTTGGGCTTACGATTATGGTACAGCTGAGCAAAGCGAAGAAATGTTCAAGTACTTAAAAGGCTACTCTCCTGTACACAACGTTAAAAAAGGTGTTAGCTACCCAGCAACTATGGTAACTACTGGTGATCACGATGACCGCGTTGTTCCTGCGCACTCATTTAAATTTGCCGCTGAACTACAAGCAAAACAAGCAGGTAATGCTCCGACGTTAATTCGCATTGAAACCAATGCAGGTCACGGTGCGGGTACGCCAGTATCTAAAACTATTGAGCAATACGCTGACATTTATGCTTTCACATTATTCAACATGGGTTTCACTAGCTTACCAAAATAAGCCATAACCTGAATAAATGCTGATCTCGATCAAGTACCTGACTAAATTAGTCAGGTACTATCACATCATACCAACTAGCTTATACCTAACAGGAGTAAATTATGGGATGTTGTGGTGGATGTGGCGGTGAAGGCCATGAAGAGAAAAAAGAACAAGAAACAGCTCAAGATAATGCAACTGAACAAGCTGAATCAAAAGAAGAAGCTTAATTAGCATTTACATTACTTTGCTTTTAAAAACCGATTAACTGTTTGCCCTGTTAATCGGTTTTTTCTTGCGTTCATGAAATTATTTCTTAAAAAATCTGTCTATAATAAAATAGATAACTAGCTAAAATCTGAGAATTTATTCGAAATGGAAGTCCATCAAGTATCATTTGCAACGATCAAAGTCCTTAATCCAAACCTTGGGGAAGTTATTGTTGATGAAGGTGTTGAAGTAAACGTAAACATGGTGACAGAAATACATGAAAAATTTATCGCTATTTTTCAATCATCATTCTCTTTATTGATTAATAAAAAAAATGCATACTCCACACAACTGGATGCGCTGATTAAGTTTGGTGATTTGTCAGCAATTGATAAGATTGCCATTTATGCGCCTAACCAATTAGCCAAAATGAGTGCTGATTTCTCAGCGACAATTCCTAGCTCAGCTAATTTAAATATCGAAGTATTTACAGAACGTGATGCTGCACTTGCTTGGTTGTTTTAGCAGTGTTCATCACTCCTTTCGCCATAAATAGGATCTATTTGCTTTGATTGTGCTCTTTGATTAATGCCAAAAATGGTTGCCCATAGCGAGAGAGTTTAATATCACCAATACCACTTACACTCAGCATTTGATTTAACGTTTGCGGCTGAACTCTGGCTAAATCTGACAAGGTCGCATCATTAAACACAATAAACGGTGCGATATCTTCAGCATCAGCAATAGTTTTTCTCAATTCTCTTAACTTAGTAAATAAAGCGCGATCATAACCTTTCTGTGGTGTTTTTTGCTGCCAGTAACTTGCTTTTTGTAAGCGTGGGCTTGCTAACATTAATGGCTCACTGGCTTTCAAAACACTGCGTGAGGCTTCAGTTAAGCATAAGCTAGATTGTTGCTCAATATCTTGTTGTAAGTATCCCAAATGAATAAGTTGGCCAATAATTGCATACCAATACCCTGGCGTTTTGCCTTTTCCTAGGCCAAAGGTTGAAACATTATGATGATCGAGTTGTTTAACTTTTGCACTCTCTTCACCACGCAATACCGCAATAACATGATTGATATCACCTTGTTGATTAATTCGGTACACACATGAAAGCACTTTTTGTGCTTCAACAGTGGCATCAAATTGACTCGGAGGATCTAAACAAATATCACAGTTACCACAACCTTGCTTAGTAAATTCAGCAAAGTAATTTAAGACCACTTGTCTACGACAGGTTTGCGCATCGACAAAAGCACTCATTGCTGCAAAGCGCTGTAGTTCTACATTGACTCGTTTGGGGTTATCGCCGTCACTAATGCGCTTTTTAATGCGAGTGATATCTTTATCATCAACCAAAAATAATGCCTCAGCGGGTAAGCCATCGCGCCCTGCTCGACCAATTTCCTGATAATATGACTCTAATGTTCTCGGTGGTTCATAATGGATAACATAGCGTACATTCGGTTTATTAATGCCTAAACCAAAAGCCACTGTCGCAACAACCACTTGAATATTGTCTTTGGTAAAGCCTTCTTGCACTAAGCTGCGAATATCATTTTCTAGACCTGCATGATAAGCCGCACAATTAACACCGCTACTCGCCAAGAATTTTGCTAGTTTCTCAACTTGCCAACGGCTATTACAATAAATAATACCGCTATCTTCACCTTTTTTTCGAATATAACCCAGTAACTGGCTTTCACCATTAT
>Ga0193960_1000302_pt1 | contig 20627 bp, 18 predicted proteins | sample FB_3_MG_FD_140338 | JGI IMG/M metagenome (GOLD analysis project Ga0193960, IMG submission 140338) | Microbial mat bacterial communities from the Broadkill River, Lewes, Delaware, United States - FB_3_MG | ecosystem: Environmental > Aquatic > Freshwater > River > Microbial mats | place: USA... | reverse complement strand
GTGAAATAGCTTTGCCATACTTTACGTGGCTGACGCCATTTGGGGTTAGTTGCCATAATGTCGCCAGGGCAATAAATAAAGCCGCATTCCGCCAAACCATCACAGACAAAATTGGCCAGATTCTCAAACCATGCGTCATCATAAGGTTTCATGGTATCACATATTATAATGGCATTATCTTGATCAGAATGTGCCAGTTGCTCTTGTCTTGCTTGTGAGCCCGCAGCTAGCCATGCATAAGGTACAGGCGCTTGGCCAAATTTATATTCAGCCATTTCAATGAGGCGCTTGGTAAATGCCATAGTGATGGCGCTAATACTTTTACCCACATGATCTGCACTACTGCCCAATTTTGCTAAACGTATTTGTAATTTGGGTAATAAATCACTGATTTGCTTTAACTCTTCTAACGAGTTGGCTTTGTGGATAATGCTAGATAAATTAATAGCATTATGACCTTCATTATTGATTAAATCAGTGACACTGACCATTCCCGCAAGATTACCGTATTTAGTGACCGGCAAATGATGAATGTGCTTGGCGGTCATGGTCATTAATGCATCGTAGGCATTATTTTTAATGTCTATTGTGCACATATCTGTGGTCATTATTTCACTGATCGCTTGATCGGTTGAGAGCCCCGCAGCAACACAACGGCGACGAATATCTTTATCAGTGACAATACCAACAGGGTCTTCGCCATCAACGACCACTAAACATGAATAGCCCTGTTCTGTCATTTGTATAGCGGCTTGTTGAATGGTACAAGAGCATTCTATGGTTTCTACAGGGGATTGATAAAAGTTGCTGACCGAGGTATTCATTAAGGTGGACGCCATGATGGCTTCTTCATTCACCTTATTCATTTTATTTTTCAGTCGTTGAGCTGAGTCGTTACTGAAAAAATCGCTAATACTAGGGAACCTTTCACCGATATCAGCTAGTACTTCAATACTTACACTATAAACTAAGCTATCTTCATCAGTTTGAACACTATGAATACCATCTTGTTGGGCAATATCTTCACTGCAAAATGCCGTACATAAATCACCTTCACCTAATCGGGCAATCAATTCATTACCACTTGATAAACAGCTAATGGCACCTTTTCTCAATATATAGAGTCTAGGGTCAGCAATACCTTGTGGCGGTAAGGCTTCATTTTTTCTGACGTAATTTATGCTTAATTCACGAACAAGCTGCGCCAGCACTTGTTTAGGTAAGCTATCAAAGGGAGGAATACTTTGTATAAAAGCTGATATTTCAGAAAGTTCAGTGTCCATAGTGCTCATTACATAGCATAGGTGAGTGACATGGATAATTTAGAGTGTTGTTATGGGTTACGCAATAGTAAATAGGGTAATTTAGACTAAAGTTGCAGTGTTTAGGTGATATAAGGGGTTGAAAAGCGCTAAGCCCAGTAAAAATAGAGCCTTACATTGAGTTAGGCTGGGTAAAATAATCAAGGAAAACTTTGATCTAGACTAAAGTTTAATATCTCGTTACAAGAAAGCTTGTTAGTGTCTTTTATAGTCGAAGTTGAATATGGATTTTTGCCACTGTGTCTTTTTGCACAATAAGCTCAGACAAAAATCTATATCCAGACTTTAACTAAATAATTATTACTATAAACAGCGTAATAACAATACAAAAAACGCTACGTCGCTAGGAGACTATTGTGGAAAATAAAGAAGCATATTGGCAGGAAAACCTGCGCTTGATCTTTATCTGTCTTGCAATCTGGTTTGCGGTTTCATTTGGTCTAGGTCTACTTTTAGTAGAACCATTAAATGCAATTCGCTTAGGTGGATACAAACTTGGTTTTTGGTTTGCACAGCAAGGTTCAATTTATTCATTTTTAGGTTTGATTTTTTGGTATGGCGCCAAAATGAACAAGCTTGATCAAAAATATCACTCGGAGGGCTAAGAATGGATGAGTTAAAACTTTATACTTACATCGCCGTTTTTGGTACGTTCGCATTGTATTTTGGTATCGCTTGGTGGGCACGTGCTGGTTCAACTAGTGATTTCTATGTAGCGGGTGGTGGTATAACACCATTTCAAAATGGTATGGCAATTGGTGCCGATTGGATGTCTGCAGCGTCATTCATCTCAATGGCAGGTTTAATTGCTTTCTTAGGTTACGGTGGCTCAGTCTTCTTGATGGGTTGGACCGGTGGTTATGTACTTCTAGCCATGTTACTTGCGCCATATATGCGTAAGCATGGTAAGTTTACTGTACCTGAGTTTATCTCTGACCGTTATTATTCAAAAACTGCACGTATCGTTGCGGTTATATGTTTAATCATTGCTTCAGTAACGTATGTTATTGGTCAAATGAAAGGTGTAGGTGTTGCATTCTCTCGCTTCTTAGAAGTTGACTACGATTTAGGTCTAGTTATCGGTATGGTTGTTGTTTGGGTATACGCAGTACTTGGTGGTATGAAAGGTATTACTTATACGCAAATCGCGCAGTATGTAGTAATGATTTTTGCTTACACTATCCCGGCAGTATTTATTTCTCTTCAATTAACGGGTAACCCAATACCACAATTAGGTTTAGGTTCAACGTTAGCTGACGGAAGCGGTGTTTACTTATTAGATAAGTTAGACATGGTAGTAACTGATTTAGGCTTTAAAGAGTACACAACAGGTAACTTAGGTGGCACATTAAATATGTTTGCTTACACTATGTCACTAATGATTGGTACTGCGGGTCTTCCTCATGTAATTATGCGTTTCTTCACTGTACCATCAGTACAGGCTGCACGTCAGTCTGCAGGTTATGCATTAATTTGTATCGCTTTACTTTACACTGTTGCTCCAGCAGTTGGCGCTATGGCTCGTTTCAACTTAATGAACACCATTGAACCAGCAGCAGGTGAAAACCTTGTATATGATGAACGTCCACAATGGTTCAAAGACTGGGAAAAAACAGGTCTATTGAAGTTTGAAGACAAAAATGGCGACGGTAAAGTTCAGTACACAGCTGATAAAGCGACTAATGAAATGGTTAAAGTTGACCGTGACATTATGGTACTAGCTAACCCAGCAATTGCTAACTTACCTAACTGGGTTATTGCATTAGTTGCAGCGGGTGGTTTAGCCGCAGCACTATCAACGGCAGCAGGTTTATTATTAGCGATATCCTCATCGGTATCTCACGATTTAATGAAAGGTGTCTTTGTACCTGATATGTCTGAGAAGAATGAGCTATTAGCGGGGCGTGTCACTATGACCATTGCTATTCTATTTGCGGGTTATCTCGGCATGAATCCACCAGGGTTTGCTGCCGGTACGGTTGCCTTAGCATTTGGTTTAGCTGCTTCAAGTATCTTCCCAGCATTAATGATGGGTATCTTCTCTAAGAAAATGTCTGGTAAAGCTGCGGTAGCAGGTATGATTTCAGGTATCGGTGTTACAATGCTATACGTATTCCAACACAAAGGTATTATGTTCATCCCAGGTACATCATTCTTAGGTGATATGGGTCCTAACTGGTTCTTCGGTATTTCTCCAAATGCCTTCGGTTCAGTAGGTGCATTAGTGAACTTCGGTGTAGCATTCGCAGTATTGAAAGCAACTGGTCCAGCGCCAGCGCATATTCAAGATATTGTTGACCATATGCGTATACCAACAGGTGCAGGTGCTGCACACGATCACTAAGCTAAGTGACAAATAATTCATACTCCCATTGAATTATTAAGTCTAAGGCCAGCCGACCAGAGTAACTAAGTCGTCTGGCCTTTTTATTTACTAAGATAACATGTTGAATAAAATACGCTTTTGTTTGTATCAATGACCTTAATTTGTTATTAATGTGATGAGTAAACGCCTTAAATTTTATAAGAAGAAAATGCGATGAATAGACATACTAAACTTGCTTTTATGGTGGCTCCTTTTTTAGCCATATTCGGTTATATTGGCGCTGACTTATATAAAGAGAATCAGGCACAAGAAACTAAATTAATACAGTTGGTCACTGAAGGGCATTGTGACGTTATTAATCAGAACTGCATTCTTAGTTCGGGAGAGTTTAAGATTAATGTTTCAGATAAAGCAGGCATTACAGAAATTAACTCTACCTTCCCACTAGATAGCGCTACGTTATTTTTGGTGGATAAGAGTGATAAGATGACCCCTTATCCATTAGGTATGCAAAAAAGCCCATACTATTGGCAGAGTCCTACACATTTAAGAAATGTTGCGAGTGGTAAAGGCGATAGTTATAAATTACGTTTGATCGCTAAAATCAAAGGTGGTCAATACATTTCTGAATTTTATACGCAAACGGTTAAATAAGCTTAGTTAAAATAGAGCTATCTATGGGTAGCTCCATTTGTATGATTTGCGCTTGTAATTTTTGCCACTGTGTCTTGGCTAAAGCGGCAAACTTCTCACCATGTTCTTGTTCAGCAATTCTTTTATTATACCATAAACTATTGATTAAATAGCTAAACAGAAGAAAGTGATTAATTACTTTCAGGCTGAGTTTGTTTTGTGGTTTTACTGCTAAGTACTGCTTGGTTATTGCGGTAATATGCGAGTGTGGCAATTCATTTACGGCAACGAGCATAGCAATATCAAATTCGGCAGGCGCCTTACAACTACACTCAAAATCAATTAACCAGTTACGCTCTGTTTCATCCATTAGAATATTGTTGAAATTCAAATCACCATGACAGTTGACTTGTTTGCTAGTGGCATCAATGCTGACTTTTATGGCTGCTATTAATTGCTGAAAAAGCGCGAGTTGTAGCGAACTGTAGTGATTTTTCTGGGGATTGATTAAGCCATTATAGATGGCGGCAACATCGAGAGATTCACAGGGAACAGAGAGTTGATGAAAACGAACCATCAAAGTCACTGCATTGCTAATATTGTCTTCAAGAGGGAGTTTTGTTTGGTATATATCAGTGCTGTGAATAAACTCACTAATTAGCCAATGCTGATCTTGATAAATAATAGCCGGACTTAACTGTGCTTTGGCAGTGCTTTGGTGAATGGCAATTTCATCACTTAAGTATTGCTGCGCAACATATTTAGCGAAATAGTGTTTGTGATCAGCAAAGACCCGATAACTTGGTTGGCTTAAACCTGTAGTGATGGGGGCAATTTGTGCAACTTCAGTAAAACAGGGAAGTTTTTGCAGCTTTGCTAAGTGCTTTTCTAACGTATTCACTCGTTAGCCTTCACCTAATGAAGCAGGTTCCAGTGTTATTTGCTTGCTTAGATATTGCTTGCGCCATGTAAGGTAACCATAAACGGCGATGATGACATAAATAACAAAAAGTACCGCTGTTGGCAGCAGTGATTTTTCGATATAAAGGTAAATAGACACTAGATCGATCACTATCCAATACAGCCAGTTTTCTAATACTTTTTGCGTCACTAAATAAGTGGCAAATACCGCATACACGGTAGTAAAGGTATCTAAGTAGGGAAAGGCTGCGGGCGTGTAATTGGCCATGAAATAGCCGAGTGCGCTGGCTATCACTGCTAAGATTAAGCAAGCTTTAATATGCCAGCTTAGTTGCCAAGAAACGATAGCTAGTGCCGTATCATTATCATGGTTATTGCTAGGCTTTTGTTGCCAGCACCAATAACCATAGATCGCCATGACTAAGTAATAGCCGTTTAAGGCGCTATCCATTAACAACAATACATCGTAAAAAATATAGGTATATAAGGCGGTGCTGATAAATGCGGCTGGCCAGCACCATAAAGAGCCTTTAGCCGCTAAAATCACGTAAGCTAGCGCTAACAGCATGGCTGTTAGCTCTAGCAAGGGCAAATTAGTGAAGTAGTTAAGTAGTTCCGACATTAACTTTCTGCTTCTACGTGTGAACGATCACCATTAATAAATTTGCAGACAAACACGGCAGCATCAAGCTTTTCATGGACTAGCTTGATTTCTTCCATGACATGTTTGACGGCTAAGTCATAATCACCAAACACTTGTGTACTCATGCCGTTGGTAACTACCTTTAAGCCGTCAACTTGGCGTAGTCGTTTAATAAAAGCCCAGATTTCAGACTTAAATTCCTGCTCTGCCAGTGGATACAAACTTAATTCAATGGAGATATTCATCAGTTCACCTAGTTAAAATTGATAATCAAAGGTTACGCCAAACACTAACGGTTCAGATAATTGGGTATATTGTTTTGGAGTATAGCCATCACGCGGGTCATTAGGGAAATAAAACCCTCTATTGGCATAATCTTCATCTGTTAGGTTGCGGCCCCACAGTTTAAGCTGCCATGCTTCTGCCAAGTATGATATTGAAGCATTAAGTAACACAATTGATTCTGAAGTTAAGTCCGCTTTGCTAATTCGTTCACCATCATAATAGCGGGTATCTGAGAAGTAGAATTCGTCCTTACCGTCAATCGAGATGTTAACTAACCAAGCATCTGATGGGCGATAATTAAATCCAAGATTAAATTGATATGAAGGAGCGTGTGATTGAGCTTCACCGCTTAGTGATTGACCTTGAGAATCAGTAAAATCGTTGAACTCAGTCTCTAATAAACCGAGTGAGCCATAGATATCAATCAGATCATTTATTTGCCACGCCATATCCACTTCAAGGCCATAGTTATTACCTGTTGCGGCATTACCTAAAAACTCGATAAATTCAGTGCTACCGTCTTCTCTGACAATGGTTTGCGATGATTTAACCTGCATATCTGTTCTGTCCATATAGAACAAGGCAGTACGTAAATAAGCATCATCATTCAGTAAAGAGACTTTATAACCTATTTCATAGTTCACTAGGTATTCAGGGTCAAAGCTACGGAATTCTTCAGATAAACTGCCATCAGTATTGTGTCCACCTGCTTTATAACCACGATTGATTGAACCATACCAAAGACTGTCATTGCTTGCTTGATAAGCTAATACGATTTTTCCACCAAGCATAGTGTCGCTCGTATCATCAGCAAAAAGGTCAGAGTTTTGGTAATCTGCAGCGCGATTTTCTATACGTAAGCCAGTAGTTAAGGTGAGTTGCGCATTTAACTGGCTATCAAGCTGGCCGTAAAGCGCAAAAGTATCGCTTTGGTTGTTAGAGCTAAAATCACTGTCAGCATAAGTATATTGGCGAAGTAAGTCTTCTTCATCGCTTTTATAGTAAAGGCCTGCTACCCATGAGGTAGTGCCATTAAAGAGTTCACTACCGGCTTTTGAAAGAGCTCTAAACTCAAGTGATTGAGATGACTTTTCTCGATAGTAGTGATCTGTAGAAGTGTACTCCCAATAAGCATAATCAGGATTTTCAATAACGTCAGGATCAGAGATACCGACATAAGCCCAATCTTCATCATATCCGTAGCCAAGATCTGAGTCTGCAGCGGTGAGAATAGAGATAAAAGTAAAATTATCAAAACCATCGTAAGTAAATTTAGCTGCTAGTGCTGTAGTTTCTTGCTCATCAAAACCAGGTTCATCTGAATAGGTGGTTCTGTTATTGTCTAATGAAAAAGCATCATAACCATTGTTGAAATCGAAATAAAAACCCGTTAAATCAATGGTAAGGTCGTTTGTTGCTGCAATTGATAATTTGCCACGTATATTAAGTTCATCACGGTTATTAGTATCTTCAGTGTTTAAGAAGACATTTTCCATAAAGCCATCACTGACAAGTTTATTCATGGCAAAGCGATAGTTGACTTTATCGGTTGCTGGGCCTGATAAAGCAACGCCAAGACCTGCAGTGTTATAGTTGCCTAAATCGAGCTTGATAGCACCTTCAAACTCATCTGTTGGTGCATTGGTTTGAATGTTAATCATACCTGCTAGAGCATTGGCACCAAAACGGGTACCTTGAGGTCCACGAAATACTTCTGCCTGACTCACATCGAATAATGTGGCGATACTGCCAATACCGGTAAAGTCAACATCATCAATTATCATACCCACAGACGGATTGATCGGCTCTTTAAACTGACTACGCTCACCAACGCCGCGTATTTGAAAATAACGAGCGCGTTGAGAACCACTCGCGTAATTGACATTAGGGCTAATGGCGATTAGCTCTTCCAAATGCTGTGCATTACGCAATTTAATATCGTCGGCAGTAAGCACAGATAATGATGAGGGCGTAGATTGGAGGTTTTGCTGGCGAAAATCACTGCTGACGGTGATTACTTCTATATCATCAGTATCATTACTTGATAACTCATTGGCGAAGGCGGAAACGTTAACTAAGGCGGAAGCGATAGCAAGGCTAATGATCGATTTAGACAGTGTCATAGATATCTCAATTAAAAACAATATTAAGCAAAATAAGGGAAAACAAAGAGATATGTACGATGATATGTTTATTATCGCTAACCATCCCTATGCCAGTGAATGTAGTCACTGCCCAGGTTCAAAGAGTATATTTCTCAGCCACGGCTTATTTTTCTAGTAAATAAGAGAGGCACCCCTTGGTTGCGCGCTATTCTAGCAAAAAATTTATTAAGAATCTTTTTATTGTTGATGCGCTTAGGTATATTGGCATTAGGATTTTTCTTTTATCTCTCGTGGGTGGATATGTTTCCAAATTGGCAATTAGTATTATTAAGTTTGGCTTATATTGGCCTACTGTTTTTAATTGCATTTTTGGGGGATAAATACCGTCATCAACTGGCTAAAAAAGGCCAAAGCTTAATTTATGCTTTAACCCTCGGCGTTTATTGTACTTCGTGGAGTTTTTTAGGCACAACAGGGCAAGCATCTAGCAATTTCTTATCTCATCTACCCATTTATATCGGTCCAATACTGTTATTTATTTTTGCTTGGCCTTTTATTCAACGGATAATTCGTGTCAGCTTAAAGCTTAACTTAACCTCTATTGCCGATTTATTAGCGGCGCGATTTGGTAAATCACATAACTTAGCTATTATCGTTACTTTGGTTGCGCTTGTAGGCACCATGCCTTATATAGCGTTACAGCTAAAAGCAATGGTATATTCGTTTCAACAATTACAGGTAGATCATAGTTTAAATAGTTGGCATATCGGTTTAGTTGTTAGCATAGTACTAGCTGGGTTTACTGTACTTTTTGGGATTCGCCACATAGATGTCACTGAGCGTCACCCTGGTGTGATGCTGGCCATTGCATTTGAATCTTTAGTGAAGTTGTTTGCTTTTTTAGCCGTAGGCTTATTTGTTTGTTTCTCGTTATTTGATTCTCCTTTAGATATTTGGCAGCAAGCTAATGCTAATGTGTTGTTAGATCAGCAGCTTAATGTTGATCAAATGGCAGCGATGGTTGCGATGTTAGTCATTGTTATGGCCGCCTTTTTATCACTACCTAGACAATTTCAAGTAATGGTAGTTGAGCTTAAAGATCAAAGAGATACTTGGTTAAGCCGAAGAATTTTCCCTATTTATTTGTTAGTTTTTGCTTTTTTCGCTGCACCGTTAGGTTTAGCGGGACATTTACTACTTGCTGATACCGTACCCTCTGATGCTTATGTACTTTTCTTGCCGAGTTTAGCGGATCAAACTTGGTTAACCCTATTTGCCTTTTTAGGTGCTGTATCTGCAGCAAGCTCAATGGTTATTATTTCATCCATCGCGTTAAGTACTATGTTGAGTAATGAAATTGTCTTTCCTTTACTGTATCGACGACAGAAGGTTGCTCAAACAGATTATGATAACTTTAGGCAGCGATTACTAAATATTCGTAAATTACTGGCTTTGATGGTGATTCTTTTAGGTTATGGTGTGTTTATTATGGCATCGCCAGATACCTTATCATCGTTAGGTGAGGTCGCGTTTGGTGCTTTCGCACAGTTAACACCCGCACTAATCGCTGCTTTTTATTGGCGCAGAGCCAGTTTGATGGGCGTATATGCAGGTATTTTAGTGGGCTTTATTCTATGGCTAAGTCTTAATTTTTTACCTCAGTTTGGCTTATACCCCTCACCGTTTGCTGAAGGCTTTTTACCGGTTAAAACAACAGCAACATTATTTAGTTTAGGTGCCAATATTATTGTGATGTGGGCATTGTCTCAGATCAGTCGCCAAAGTGTACAAGAGCGCGTGCAAGCCTCGCTGTTTTTAGAGTGGCAATCGCCAACATTATCTAAAGCACAAAAAAAGCGACAAATTGATACTGAAGAGTTAGAGTTACTGGTCTCACGTTTTGTTGGTTTAGATAAAGCCAAATCCAGTTTTAGTTTATTTCATTCGTCAAATAATAAAAAACAGTTAGGTAATGCGGCCTATAACCAGCTGTTATTGCAACATACAGAAAACACCCTTGCAACGGTAATGGGCGCATCTTCTGCGCGGTTAGTGTTATCTTCTGCTCTAGATGGCAGGGATATCGCTCTTGATGAATTAGCAGTACTGGTAGAAGAAGCTTCAAGTCAGCGCCAACAGTTCTCTCAAAATTTACTACAAAGTGCGATTGAAAATGCGAGTGAAGGTATCTCCATTGTCGATGAAAATTTGCAGCTAGTAGCTTGGAATAAAAAGTATCTTGATTTATTCGATTACCCCAGCGAACTGATTTATGTAGGTAGTCCTGTTGAGTCTTTAATTCGTCATAATGTGAAGCGTGGCTTATGTGGCATGGGAGATATAGAGCAACAAGTTAATAAGCGGTTAGAGTATTTAAGAAAAGGCAGCCCACATAACTCTGAACGACAACATGCAAGCGGTCAAACTATTCGCATTGAAGGCAACCCATTGCCTGATGGTGGCTTTGTTATGATGTTTTCAGATATCACGGCGTATCGACAAGCGGAGCAAGTATTAAAAGAAGCAAATCTTGATTTAGAAACCCGCGTTTATGAACGTACTTTAACATTAGCCAAAACCAATGAAGCGCTAGCAAAAGCGCATGATAAAGCCGAGCAAGCACACTTAAAGAAAAGTCAATATCTACGAGCGTGTAGTCATGACTTAATGCAACCTCTTGAAGCCGCTAGACTTTTCACATCGGCTTTATCAGAGCAAAATAATTTAACGGAAGATCAATACCGTCAAGTTGAAAATATTGACCGATCGCTCAAAGCCGCCAATGATTTATTGGCCGATTTGGCAGAAATTGCCCGTTTAGAAAGTGGCAATATTAAAGCGAATAAGCAACCTTTCGCCTTAAACGAACTGTTTGAAGATTTAGCACAAGAGTTTGAAGCTTTAGCAGAAGAGCAGCAAGTAGAGTTCCGTTTAAGGTCGTCAAAAGTGTGGATTAATTCTGATAAACACTTATTACGTCGCATTATTCAAAACTTGGTTGGGAATGCCTTTAGGTACGCAAGCCCAGGTAAAGTGCTGCTTGGTGCTCGCGTTGTCAATAATGATGTAATCATTCAAATACTAGACAATGGCCCTGGAATTCCCGTGGAAAAACAAAGCTTGGTTTTCGAGCAGTTTACACAATTAGATTCTGCTAATAATCAAGCAGGTCGAGGCTTAGGGCTTGGATTAAATATTACTCAAAGCTTATCACACTTATTGGGTCATAGTTTGAGCTTACAATCTAAAGAGATGCAAGGTTGTAAATTTTCCGTTCATGTAGAAAGAGCTGCACCAAAACTTAATGCTATACCAAGTGCGGTACCAGCATTTAATGTTGCATTAAAAGATATTACGGTGTTGTGTATTGATAATGATCCCGATGTATTAAGTGGCATGGTTGAATTGTTATCTGCATGGCAATGTAACATTCTTGCGGCTGATTCGCGTGAAAGTGCGCTAGAAGAGTTTGCTAATCATAAAAATGAGATTGATATTTTGTTGGTGGATTACCAACTAGGCTATATAGCTGGTGATGAGCAAGGAGCACAGGCAGATGGTTTAACGTTAATTAAAGATTTACGCAGTCAGTGCCCGCAAAGTATTCCAGCTATTCTTATTACGGCTACTACAGAAGCGGGTATTGAAGAAAAAGCCAAAAGCTATGATGTTGGTTATATGAGAAAGTTAGTTAAACCTGCAGCATTAAGAGCGATGATGAGTGCTATGTTGGCTAAGAAATTACAAGCTGATTATGTTGGTTATAGTTAATAGTATATTGCCACAATAAGTCATTAATATGACTTATTCGGCCTTAAAGCCTGCTTCATTTAAATCTAACTGACCAATAGCAATAACAGCTTGCGTGCGATTTCTAACGTTCAATTTTCGAAAAATTGCCGTGGCATGCGCTTTTATTGTTGCCTCGGAAACATTGAGATCATAAGCAATTTGTTTATTCAACATACCTTGAGCGAACATCATCAAAATACGATATTGTTGTTGCGTGAGACTGGCAACACGTTCAGCAATGTCGCTATCTTCATCATTGTCTTGTATTTGCTGAAACGAAGCAGGAAGCCAGACATTACCTGATAATATTGTGACAATGGCATTGTATATATCATCAACGGGTGTCGACTTAGGTACAAAGCCTGCAGCACCATAGCCCATTGCTTTGCTGATAGTATCGTGGTCTTCGTGCGCAGAGACGACCACAACAGGTATTTGTGGGAAGTGGTTACGTACATGAATCAAGGTATTGAAGCCGTGCGCACCTGGAATATTCAAGTCGAGTAATAATAAATCACTTTCAGTATTCGCTTCAAGCAAGGTTTCAAGCTCGGCAATGGTTTGAGCCTCGAGCCAAGATGTATAGCTTAATTTTGGCTTCAATGTGCCAAGCAAGGCTTGTCTGAATAAGGGGTGATCGTCAGCTATTATTATTTTTTCAGGCTGAATCATTGCATACTTCCTTAGAAAATCTATCTTCATTCTAACGGAAATAAAATTAATTACAAAGCCTAGTTTTTTGTATTATTTTCTTCTTGGCAAATTAGTAAATAAATCCTTGTTAAGATAAAGGTTTTATTTTTTCTTGTGCATCAACTTATTGTAAAAAAGTCACTTTTTCTTCTTCTATGACAAAAGTTAACTGGGGGTAATTGCCAGAAATACTCAATGACTAGTGATGAACTGTCAGTAAAATCACCACTTAAAATTGTACAAAAGTATTATATGTAACTACATAGTGCTGTCGAATAATAATTCTAAAATTTTAGGTTAATATTCATTGTTGAACGCTGGTAGTCCACCGTGAGATCCTAAAACAGCGCCTGCAACTGCTAATAAGCTGAGAAAGAGAAGAACACGGTGCATTCGCAGTATAGTGATAAAGGTTTGCTTACTATTTGTTTTAGCTTGATTTTCAAACCACTTATGTAAAAAAAGGGGTTCTAATACAAACAACACTATTGAAAATATTAGCCAGATAATCGTCATTAAATGAAGCCACCAAAATTCAATGTGAAGGTATCTTTGCCAGGCATTTAAGAAATACAGCATATAAAAGCCAGAGACGCCTGCAGCAATTGTCGTAAGTTTTGCTTGCCATGAAAAGCTATGTTCTAGCTGTTCAAATAAGGTAAATCGTTGTTCATTTTTAATATGCTTTAGCATGGCTGGCAATAAAACGGTGGTAATAAAAGCGACACCACCTATCCACATAACGACAGATAATACATGCACGGCACGGGCTATGATAAACCAATCATAATCATTCATAGTATTCTATTATTAATAAACTTAGTGGTCATTATAAAGAGTTAGTGTAATAAACCTTTGTTGTGAATCATTCAATAATAAACTAGTTGCTAATTCAATTTTTAGTGGTCAATATGAAAAATAGAGCATAATCTTTATAGTTATGTAGAGTAAATTCTAACGGGTTAGGTGGTTAGAGTGATAAAGTGGTTGAAGTCTTACCTATTAATGGAAAAAGAAGTGGGGAGTAATTCCTATAGACGTGAAGTCACAGGTAATTTTGTGATTCTTTTTTCGTTCGCCATCTTATTCTTATTAACCCTGAGTAATTTCTTTTTAAGCTCTCTTACCATTTTTTATGCAAACCTAGCCTTATTTTCTGGTCTATGTTTAATCACATTCCTATTTCGGCGTAATAAACGCTTGGTAATTCATAGTATTGCCCATTTTATGGCGGGCGGTATTTTCGTTATTGTTTATTTTAATCAAGCTCAAGATTACACTCCTATTTGGTCATTTTTATACATGTACCTGATTATCTCGCTTTACGGTCATCAAAAAGGGCTGATTATAGCGGGGGTCTTTTTAGGTTGTTTATTACTGTTTTTATCTTTCTGGGTAGGTGAAACGGTAACTAAACTGGAGTTTATACGCTTTGCTTTTGTTTCTGTTTTTATTTTATTTTTTGCTTATTTAGCAGAGTTGCTAATTTCGAGAACCTTTGAGCAGCTAAATAAAACTAAATCAATACTGGAAAAAATGACCATAACAGATGAGTTAACCGGATTGCACAACAGACGGCATTTTAATGACATGCTTAGTGATAAAATTAATAGTGCTAGACGAAGCAAAGAAATGTTAGCGCTGGCGATTATCGATGTAGACCATTTTAAAAAGTATAATGATACTTATGGCCACCCTGCAGGTGATCAGGTTTTAATTGCTTTGGCAGAACTACTAAAAATAACCATGAAGCGTTCAGATGATGTGCTCTTTCGTTTAGGAGGCGAAGAATTTGCTTTGCTGTATAAACCAAAAGATGAAACAGCCGCGATTGCTTTATTAGAACGAATCAGGAAAGCAGTTGAAGTCGCAGTAAAAGAAGAAAATATCCAATCAATTGTAACCATATCAGCAGGTTTATATATTATTAAACCCCAAAAAGCGCAGACTTTTGAAGAGGTATATAAATCAGCAGATGAGTTACTTTATCAAGCAAAAGAGTTAGGGCGAAACAGAGTGGTTGTATCGCCCTAACAACACAATTATTTACTCGGTGCGTTACCTAATACTGCCGTTAACAGTTGCCAATACTGGGCAACTGTAGCAATTTCAACTTTCTCATCTGGAGAATGTGGGAATTTAATTGTTGGCCCAATTGAGACCATATCCCAATGCGGGTAAGCTGTTTTAAATAAGCCACACTCTAAGCCTGCGTGAATCACCATTACTTCAGGCACTTTGTTAAATAGTGATTCGTAAGTATCCCTTACTGTTTTCATAATTGCGGAGCTCGTATCTGGTTTCCAACCAGGGTATGCGCCTGAAAATTCGACATTTGCGCCTGCTAATTCAAAAACCGATTGCACGGTACGTACAGTTTCTAAACGGCCATCATCATGTAGGCTGCGAATTAGTACAAGTGCGTTAAGCTTCTTGCCACGGGTGCGCACAACGCCAAGGTTTAATGATGTTTCAACAATACCTTCAATATCATCACTCATGCGAATAACACCATTTGGACAGGCATTTAAGGCTCGCAAAATTGCTGCTTGAGTTGCTTTTGTCCAACATTGGTCAAAGTCTTCAGGAGAAATTAAAAGCATATCAATGTCGGTTTCTACACTACCAAGATTTGCTTGTATTGTTGCAAGGTAAGTTGCTAAAGCAGCTTTTAGCGCTTCAACATTAGCCGTTGGTACAACAAAGCTTGCGTTTGCTTCTCGTGGAATAGCATTACGAAGGCTTCCGCCATTAAACTCTGTAAGACTAAGATCAAATTCATTGCTTGCATCAAGTAAAAAACGTACCAATAACTTGTTGGCATTTGCGCGGCCAGTATGAATATCCACACCGGAATGACCACCTTTCAATCCTGAGATAGATAAGTTAAAAGCTTGATGATCTTCAGGTACATCAGTGTACTCTAATAAGAAATCAGCAGAACCATCAATTCCACCCGCACAGCCCATGTAAACTTCACCCTCTTGCTCAGAATCAGTATTGATGAGAATATCGCCGTCTAACCAACCTGCTTCTAAGCCAAATGCGCCTGACATACCTGCTTCTTCATCAATGGTAACAAGTACTTCTAATGGGCCATGTTCGATATCATCACTTGCAAGTACGGCTAAAGCGGAAGCTAAACCAATACCATTATCGGCACCAAGTGTTGTACCTTCGGCAGTCACCCATTCACCACATTCTTGAATATATGGCTTGATAGGATCTGTGAGGAAGTCATGTTCAGTATCATTATTTTTTTGTGGCACCATATCCATGTGTGCTTGCAAAATGATACCTTTTCTATCTTCCATGCCTTTAGTTGCAGGCTTCTTAATGAATAAGTTACCAATGGCATCTTCTTTGATAGTAAGCCCTAACTCTTTGGCCCACTCTTGAATCCATAATGAGATTTTTTGCTCATGCTTTGATGGATGTGGAATACTGCAAATTTTCTCAAATATTTGCCATAAACTGTTAGGTTGAAGTTGTGATAATGTACTCATAAAGTTTCCTTAACCGACGCAGTTGCAACGCATTGGGCAACTGCTGATTGATTACAGCCCAATATGAACTTGGGCATAATTTATATAGTGATAGTTTGGCAGACTATAAGATTATTTGCTCGCCATTAGAAATTGCCATTGTTCATTAAAGTCACTACTTGGAAGTTTTTCAAAACCCGATCTTACGTATTGACTGATTTTCCCCTCAGCAAAAGCAACTAGCAAATTGGCAAGTGCTTGCTCACTAATTGAAAAAGTTTTGCCTTCTCTTAATTTGCGCTCACGTAGAACTTGTTTGAATTGTGACTCAAGCTTTTCAAAAAACTGATGAACACGACCTCTGAGGCGCTCATTCTCACCCATTAAGGCATCACCTGAAAGAATGCGGCAAATTCCTGGGTTTCTCTCAGAGAAAACTAATAAAACATGCAAAATATGATGACAGCGTACTAATGTTTCTTTGTGATCAGCTAAAATTAAGTTTATTCTTGAGAAAATCGACTCTTCTATAAAGTCAATTAATCCCTCGAACATTCTCGCTTTTGAAGGAAAGTGTCGATATAAAGCCGCTTCAGAAACACCCACTTTATTCGCTAGCTTAGCTGTAGTAATACGTTCGCCAGGGCTGTCTTGTAACATCAAGGCTAAACATTCTAGAATTTGCTGTTTGCGGTTTGGTTTTGCTGTTTTTTGAGGAGTTGCGCTCATATTAACTCTTTTCTCTTGGTTGTTATTATTTGATTAAATACGTTGGTTATTCACTTATGTACGACATCGTTGCTGGTAGTGCTCATTAATCAAAGAGACTAATTTTTTGGCAACAATATGTTTGCTAGCTAATGGAATTTCCGTTTTATCTACCGCGCTAAATAAAGTTAATGCATTATCATCGCTATTAAAACCTTGACCTGCTTTAGCAACGTCATTTGCTGCAATGAGATCTAAATTCTTGCGCATTAATTTACCACGAGCATACTGCTCAACATTTTGAGTTTCTGCAGCAAAACCGACAATAAACGGTTTATCGGCTAACTGAGCAATATCTGCAACAATATCATGGTTTTTTATTAAATCTAATTGCATCGCTTCATTAGACTTTTTAATTTTTTCTTGGGCAACATTAGCTACACGGTAGTCTGCAACGGCAGCACAAGCAACAAATGTAGTAGCTTCTTTAACGTGCTCAAGTGCTTGTTGATGCATTTCTGCTGCACTTTCAACATTGATAATGTGACAACCAACAGGTGGTGTAATTGTAACAGGGCCAGAAATTAGCGTGACTTTAGCGCCGGCTCTAAGTGCCGCATGAGCAATGGCATAGCCCATTTTTCCTGAGCTGTGGTTTGAAATATAACGCACAGGGTCAATGGCTTCTCTTGTTGGGCCAGCAGTAATTAACCAATGTTGCCCAGCTAAATGTTTTTCAACAAAGAAATCACTGCTTAAGGTAACTAAATCAGGAACATCTAACATACGGCCAAGACCAACATCACCACATGCTTGTTCTCCGCTTCCGGGCCCCCAAATATGGTAACCCCACTGAGTTAATGTCTCGATGTTTCGCTGTGTTGCAGGTGCATGCCACATTTTTTGATTCATTGCAGGTGCAATAGCAATAGGGGCATTTGTTGCCAAGCAAAGCGTGGAAAGCAAGTCATTTGCCATTCCTGCGGCTATACGCGCGATTAAGTCGGCTGTTGCTGGAGCAATGATTAGTATGTCTGCCCATTTAGCAAGCTCAATATGACCCATAGCGAGTTCAGCTTGTGTATCTAATAAGCTATCAGATACATGGTTACCTGATACGGCTTGTAGGGTAAGAGGTGTGATAAATGCTTTTGCACCATCAGTCATTACTACTCGTACATCAGCCCCTTGCTCTTTTAAGCGGCGTACCAGCTCTGGTGTTTTGTAGGCTGCAATTCCACCACTAATACCAAGAACAATTTTTTTGTCCTGAAGAATCTGCATAAACTGCTAATCTTAACTAATCAATGTTGGCACTAAGATAACATTTATTCGCTATATTGAAAAATTTCACAAAGAAAAAAATAATACATGCAAGGATGCAATATGAAACCAGATAACCTTAGTCAAATGTTACTCAAAGATTGGCCGGAAATTGAGCGACCAAGAGAGAAACTATTACAACGAGGGGCTACATCCCTATCAGATGCTGAACTCCTTGCTATATTTTTGCGAACAGGTGTAAAAGGTTGCAATGTTGTTGATTTATCAAGAAACCTATTGAAGAGTTTTGGCAGTATTAGTGCAATATATCAAGCAAGTCATGGTGATTTTTGTGCGCATTATGGCTTGGGAACTGCCAAGTTTGTTCAATTACAAGCCTGTTTAGAAATGTCAAAACGCTATTTATCAGAAAAAGTACAGCAACAAAGTCACGAATTAACCTCTTCTCAGTTAACACGGGAGTATTTAATGGCTGAGTTAAGAGCTGAGCAGCGGGAAATATTCGCGATACTTTTTTTAGACAGTCAGCATCAAGTACTTCAGTTTGAAAAGCTGTTTTTTGGTACATTAAATGCCGCTGCCGTATATCCGAGAGTCGTGGTGCAACAAGCCTTAAAGCATAATGCAGCGGCCGTTATCTTAACGCACAATCACCCTTCTGGTGTTGCTCAAGCAAGCCATGCCGATAAACTTATTACTGATAAATTAGTGCAAGCTTTGCAGTTAATTGATGTCAATGTTTTAGACCATATTATTATTGCAGGACATCAGTATTATTCCTTTGCGGAACATGGGGAAATAATATCACGATAATTAGTTGATAAAATTAAAAATCCCAGTTACTTTTAGAATTCAGGTAGTGAGATAATAATTGAGGAACATCATATGGATCAAAGTAGTAATGATGGAATTGAACGTCGTAAATTCTTTCGTTTAGATATGGAAAAAGAGCTAATTGATATCTCTTGGACTGATGCGACGGGTCAAGCTCTAAAAAAGAAAATAGCCTGCCTTGATTTTTCTCGTGGTGGTTTACGCTTAGATTGTGATCAAGCGATCCCTTTAACAACGCAAGTAACCGTTACATTTAAAGCGGCAAGTGCAAATAATCAAACACTGAGCGGTAAAGTTTTACGTTGCGTGAAACAAGATAGTGGCTGGTTTGAAATCGCGTTAATTTTAGATGATGCCAAATAACTAAACTGGTTAGCTGCCAACCCATAATGCGTGGGGATATTCTAAATAGGCTAGACTAATAAAATTGAACTACAATTAATGGAGTTCAGTGTTAAAAGATAGAAGTAAAGGATGATAGACATATGATGATATTAGTGGGTGGTGAAAAAGGCGGTAGTGGTAAAAGCTGTCTGGCACAGAACTTAGCCGTATACTTCGCCCGAAATAAGAAAGCAATCGTGTTAATGGTTGATTGTGATCCACAACGGACTACCTCAGATTGGATTCAGGCTCGAAATGCTGATCCTTCACTCCCTGCAATTAACTGTATTCAACTGTACGGTAAAATTAGAAATGATTTATTAAGTCTTGGCCAGCATTATGACTATGTAATCGTTGATTGTGGCGGACAAGATAACTTAGCGCTTCGTGCTGCTATGTCTGTTGCTGACCATGTAATTATTCCCTTAAGGCCAAAACGTAGAGACTTGAAAACAGTACCTCATATGGAAGATATGTTGAGTACTTGTAAAATGGTTAACCCGAAAATGATGGCTTCCTTTGTGGTAACTCAATGCCCATCACTACCTAATCAAGCAAACCGAATATTAGAAGCAAAAGAAGTGTGTAGCTCATATGGCATTAATGTTTTAGATGCAGTGACCTATAACAGAAATGTCTATGATGATAGTGAAGAGCAAGGCTCTTCAGTAATTGAAAACGATCCTAGTGGTAAAGCCGCTCAAGAAATGATTGCTATTGCAGAAGAATTATTAGCAATGGAACCGGACAATTCGCATGAGTTTAACTGATTTAAAAAAGACTAAGAATGGCAAGGCAAAGAAACAAAGCTTTACCATAGATGAGTTTATTTCTGATGCTGAAAATTATGCCAAAGGTGATCCAAAAATTGTAACTACAGTTGCAGGTGCTGAAGCTGATCATAAATTGAATTTGCAAGAAGCCATTGCTGAAGCAAAGCGCTTTATTGAATTAAAAGAAAAAGAGCACCAGTCAGCAGAGCAGCAGTCGCGCAAAAGAACAAAAGGAAAAACAAAAGGTGACAAGCCTTTCCGTCGTGCAACTTTTACTTTAAGTGAAGATGCTATAGATCAATTACACGAGTTATCTGCTGAATCAGATTTAGCTAAATCACATATTTTACGAATTTTAATCGATGAATTGTGTAATAAAGAACAAAATGAACAGTTGAAGAAGTTGTTGCAATCAAAAATTGATTGATTTGTTGGCTTT
>Ga0193960_1000301_pt1 | contig 20640 bp, 17 predicted proteins | sample FB_3_MG_FD_140338 | JGI IMG/M metagenome (GOLD analysis project Ga0193960, IMG submission 140338) | Microbial mat bacterial communities from the Broadkill River, Lewes, Delaware, United States - FB_3_MG | ecosystem: Environmental > Aquatic > Freshwater > River > Microbial mats | place: USA... | reverse complement strand
GAGCTTAGAACAAGGAAAATTGATTAAACATAGTTACTCTATATTTCTTCAATTTTGCGATGTTATCAGTTTGCTAATGAGCTCCCAAAGGGCGAGTTTAAAAAGCTTATATGCGGCGTTATTGATTTTGACAAGGGAATGACCATTCTCTTCAATCAATGCCTTGCCTACATGGATGTAGGTACTTAGGTTATGTTTGGAACGTATAACCTGTGCCTCTAAGCTTTTTAATTCTCGCTGAGTGGGAAAGAACTTAACCAACTTGGTATAACCATGTTTAAAGGTACAAAAATTAATTTTATCAATATATTTCGTCAATGATACTTTAGTCAGCATACTAATTAAATACGGTTATTACAGAATTATTAATTAATGAGAGGTAGTGTGATCTGGGTTAAACTTAGTTTATTACAAGTCGCCATAGGATAAACCAAGGCTTTGGTGATTTTTCCTTGTTGATATTTGACCAAAGGTTGGTTGATAAAGCTGTTACATTTAGTTATTTTGAATGATGATAAACTTTGTTGAGATAAGAAAGAGAAATCTTTAGCTAAATTGGCTATTAATCCCGTAAATTTTCGCACTTTAGTCTTGTTGTTTTTGTCAGAAAAAGCTTGAGCAAAGCTTTTTTCATGACTTGCGGCAATAATGCAAATTCTATGTTCAGCTGCTCGAGATAATAAACTATGTTCAACCTCATTTGGATTTTGAATATCAAAAGGAACCAGTAATAAGTGAATACCTTTTAAGGCTACTAGGCTGACTAATTCAGGTATATTCGCATCGTCAGCCGTTAACATTGCTACTTTAATACAGCCTTGCTCTAAAGGAAGTTCAATAATATTGATATTGTTACCTAGCGTTGTCCATTGATACCTTTGGCAAAAATGCAATTGCGGTTGTAAGGCTATAACTCCACGTTCACTGATTAATACCGATTGGTGTATTCTATTAATAATTAAGCTTGTACAGACGTATTGAAAAGGTCTTAGTACTGCGCTTACCTGTGTAATCATTAATTTGCTTAGTGTTTCTATTTTAATTCGCTGTGTCGCATCAAGAGTGCTTGTTTTGTCAGCAACAAAAAAGAGTTCAGGTAATTGAATAATATCACTTAGGTTGTTATCAATGTAATGGCAGACATCTTCAATTGCCTGCTCGTTAGGTTTGTAAGTAGCAAATATTGCTGCATTGGTAGTTTTTGGCGTATCTTGAGCAATAAAATCACTACTGTCAGCTTTGTTTTGGTTAGTTTGTTTTATTTCTGCTGTAAGCGCTTGATAAAGTTCAGGTCGACGCTGCTTAGCGAGCAGTGTGCCATCTGGACGGCGCTTGTTGTTAAAGCCTATTTCTGAGTTATTGCTATCTAAAGCGATATCGATAAACGCAATACCTTCTTTATTATGGTTTATCTTTACTAATACCTTACCCTCTTGAGATAAAATTTGGCTTTTGCCCATTTTATTTGCATTTGCGATGAACAAGTTGTTTTCACACGCTCTAGCTGCATTATGTAAATTGCATTGGTCTAAAGTTGAAGTGCACATTGAATGACATAGTAATTGTGCCCCCTGTAATGCAAGGTGTCTAGGTAAGGCAAAAGTCATGCTATCGTAACCTGATAAGAAGCCCAGTGCTCCTATAGAAGTTTTTACCACCTCGGCTGCCTTATTTGCGCTAATAAAATACGTGCTTTCATGCTCTGTTAATGTTTGTTTGTCAGCTTGATGAATAAGTTTTCCAAGAGGGCAAAATAAACAGGACGTTACACTTATCGCTGGCTTTATCGTATTTTCTTGCGAAATAGTGGAAAATTCATTTAAAAGCTCACGTTTTAAGGTGACATTAATGACAATATAACAGTGATGTTTTTTGGCTAGCTTGGCGATACTTTGTAAAAATAAATCATCAATTGAGAGCGCTTCATTCCAGGCTTGATAGTGGTCAACGTAGCCATTTTGATTATTCTCAAGAAATTCATCTCCAGGGTAAGCATTATGAAATAGCGTATTACAATATTCGGGAAGAACAATGATTGATGGTTTACATACTGCGGCTTCATTTATTACACGAATACAGCTTGTGAGATTTTCTTGAACATTTGAGGTGGTAACAAACTGAGTAATGGCTACGCGCATGAAATCTATTTTCCAAGTAATTTATAATAATTTGAATTTAACAAGGTAAAAGCAATAAGCTTTGTCGAATAAGCGCTTTAATTAATGGTATTATGTAGCCGTACTACGTAATGTTTTTAGAACAAGCGATTGATGAAGTTATTTTAGTGTATTTTGATTGTGTTGCGTAGCCTTATTTATAAAGTGATTAACCCACTATTTTATTAAAATTATTACTGAACCTATAATTAAGCTGAATGAAGTTATGATAAATATTACAAATTTTGAGCACCCCAAGTTAGTTGTCAAAAGCTGGCAAGTACTTGAAAATGAAAGCTGGTGTATTTTGGGGCGCAATGGCTCTGGCAAACAATACTTAGATCAACTTCTAACAGGGGAATTACTCCCTGAATCAGTAGGTACATTTAGCATTCCTAATTTAAATAAAGTTGGTATGGTTTCTTTTGAAAGCCAACAAGAAATTTATGAGCACGAGCTTAAAATAGACGCAACAAATGATACGAATGCCAATGATATTGGCACCCCGGCTAAAGATTTTTTGCCCCAAGATAAATTAAATGATCCGCTCATTAATGAATTTGGTTTAAGTCATCGTCTCGAAAGCGGTTACAAGCAGTTAAGCACGGGTGAGGGAAGAAAGCTGTTAATTCTACAAGCAATTTTTAATGGTGTTGAACTGCTTGTTTGCGATAATCCTTTTGATAGCCTTGATGAATCGTCATGCATTGCGCTGTCACATGCACTTGAACGTTTATCTAAGACAGGTATCAATGTATTGCTCATGTTAAGTAATCGTCAAGATATTCCCACATGGTGCAGTAATATTGCTTTTATTGAACGAGGACAGCTTAACGTTATAGGAAAACTTGAAAGTGATGAAACTAAACGTCAGCTTGACGCATTGTTAACACCAGCACCAGATGATGTGAGTTGGCCTACCAACATACAGCAGTTATGTGACTATCAGCACCCTTATTTAGTTAAATTGAACAAAGGCAAAGTACATTACAATGGTGTTAATGTTTTTGAAAATTTAGATGTAGCTATTAAACCCTTGCAACATACCTTGATCACAGGCGCTAATGGTAGCGGTAAATCAACCTTGATGCAGTTAATTACTGGCGATTGCACTCAATGTTATAGTAATGATATTCACGTGCTGGGCTTTAAAAGAGGATCGGGTGAAAGTATTTGGGATTTGAAAAAGCACATGGGTATTGTTAGCGCGGAATTACACCGACAATACCGAGTCAATGGTGATTTGTTAACCGTAGTGCTTTCTGGTTTTTATGATTCTATCGGTCTTTACCAACAACCTGAACATTACCATATAGAAATTGCCCAACAGTGGTTGGCCAAAATTGGATTGTTAGCGCAACAACACAGTTCATTTCGTAGTTTAAGTTATGGCGAACAACGTTTAGCGTTAATTGCTAGGGCGTTAATAAAGTCACCTTATTTATTGATTTTAGATGAACCGACTCAAGGGCTAGATGAGCTTAACCGACATAGGTTACTTAACTTTTTAGAACATTTGGCTGAACAAAAACACAGTACCATGTTGTTAGTGAGTCATCGTAAAGATGAGTTTTTGCCAATATTTGAACAGCATATAAAGTTGTAATAATCTGATAAAAATAAATTTATTCTATTTTCATAGGCTCTGACAAAATGATAGATTCGGGTGATATTTTGGCTTTATACACAAGCACTTCAACTCCTGAATCTATGGCTTCTTTTAACAAATTAGCATATTTTTCATCAATATGCTTGGCTACTTTAAAATGGTGAATACCCGTATGTAAAACGGTGAAGAGTAGTACGGCTCGGTCACCATTTTTAACTATACTCGTTAACTCACGCAAATGTTTTTGTCCGCGAGTTGTGACAGCATCAGGAAAATAACCTTGGTTGCCTTCAAGCAAGGTGACACTTTTCACTTCAACATAAGTCAGGGGCTTGTTTTTATTACCTGCGTTATTGCACCGTAATAAGAAATCGATACGGCTATTTTCGTCACCATACTTTACCTCTCTTTGTAGTTCATCGAAGCCTTGTAACTCAGTTATAGTACCATTTAAAAGAGCTTCTTCGGTAAGTTGGTTGGCTCGTAGGGTATTAACACAAATTAAATGATTTTGTTTAGTTTGAGTTAGCTCCCAACTATAAGGGTATTTGCGCTTAGGATTACTGGATGTGCTATACCACACCGTATCTGCTGGCTCAGCACAACCCGTCATGGCACCCGTATTGGCTACATGTATTGTTGTGATATCGTCATTATTTAAAGCTATGTCAGCAAGAAAACGCTTATAGCGTTTAATTAATATGGCAGGTTTTAGCGTGAGTTTCACGTAAGCTATACTCTGTAGTAAAAGTATATAGCTTACGACAAAAAGTATATTAACCAAATAAAATTATTGAAATAAGGCTATCCCAATTCATAAGGTGAATATATTGATTAAGTTAATTGATAAAACTATCTAGCCAATTTTGTGCGTGATCAGGATTACTAAAAAAATTAAACTTAATTGCGCAGCTTTGATAAATGCGTTGAAGTTGCATTTGTAAAATATCCACATACGGACTATTGCTAATAACTGTCGCGATAGCAATCATGCCATTATCTGCACGATACTGAGTTGTTTCAATTAGTTTTTGTTCCGCTTCAGGTGTAAAAACACTGTGTCCCTGAAAAGAGACTAATGATGCCCAACGGTTGCCTATCATATTTTTTGTTATAAGTTTTATATCTTGATAATATTGTTCAGTGGTTACCTCATTAAAGGGGCCTCTAGCATTAATCAATAAAATATTATTTTGCTGTTCAATGGTATAACTTCCTTGTGCTGAATGTTGCATTAGTTGTAACTCCTTAAACAAATTTTATCGGGTACTATTGATAGCAATTTTCAATCGGTTTGCCAAGTAAGCATATTTTGGTTATTTTGCAAGTTTTTATAACCTATACTTTTCATAGTGTTATTTTCATTGGGCAACATAGTTTATATCGTTTATGCGTTATTCGTGGTGAAATAGATAGATATATACATTAATAAGTTTATTTTTATCATGTGAACCCTTAGGTTTGTTAGGTAAAGATTGTTATTATAAAATATAAGCTTATTAATCTTACTGTTATGACAATCTCATTATCATTGCCAATAGAGGCGATTAAAACACAATTTTGCCAAGCACTGTTTGAGTACAATACACTAATCTTATCTGCGCCACCTGGGGCAGGAAAATCAACATGTTTACCACTTTGGCTGCTTGAACATAAAGCATTGTTAACAAAAAAAATCTATTTATTACAACCTCGACGCTTAGCCGTAAAAAATATTGCATCTTACTTAGCCAGCCAACTGAATGAGGCAGTGGGAGAAACGGTCGGTTATCGCTTACGGAACGATACCAAAGTAAGTAAAAATACACGATTAGAAGTGATTACAGAAGGGATTTTGACACAAATCATTCAACAAGATGCTGAACTGGAACAGTGTGCTTTAGTCGTGTTAGATGAATTTCATGAGCGTAGTTTACAGGGCGATTTAGCCTTTGCTTTAAGCCGTGATATTCAACAAGGGCTGCGAGAAGATTTAAAAATACTATTGATGTCGGCCACATTGGATATAGATAACCTAGCTAATGCTTTACCTGATGCAAAATTACTGAAAAGTGAAGGCAGAAGTTATCCCGTTGATATTGCCTATCATGCGCCACAAAATAATCATCGCTGGCGAGAACACGCATTAAATATTATTAAAAATCAAGTGATAAGCCACCAAGGGTCTATATTAGTTTTTTTACCAGGTGTTGCCGATATTCGCTTTTTAGATCGTGCATTAACAGAGGCATTGTCGAACGCTATTGAAAATAATTTGTTGCTGTGTCCTTTGTTTGGTGATTTAACATTGAAGCAGCAGCAACAGGCGATTGAACCTTGTAAAAAAGGTTTCAGAAAACTGGTGTTAGCAACCAATATTGCCGAAACCTCGTTAACCATTGAAGGGGTTAATTTGGTGATCGATTGCGGTTTAGAAAAAGTTGCCATTTATGATAGTGCAAGTTTAATGAATAAACTTGTACAAAAGAATATTGCCAAAGCGTCAGCCATACAAAGAGCAGGACGAGCAGGGCGGCTAATGCCTGGCCGCTGTATTCGTTTATATGCGCAAGATGATTTTGAACGTCGTCCTGAGCAAAGCGTTCATGACATTATGCAAGCAGACTTGTTGCCTACCATAATTGAGGCAGCGCGTTGGGGAGTCAAGCAATTAGCTGAATTGCCCTTGTTAGAATTACCAACCGTTTTAAAAGAACAACAAGCTTGGCAAGAGTTAAGAGGTTTAGCCATTGTTGACCAAAAAAATAAACTCACAGCACACGGTGAGCAAGTAGCGCAATTTCCTTGTCACCCTCGTTTTGCTCATATGATTATTTCATCGCAGACAACAACAAAGAATAAGCAAACCGACAAGATCACTTTTTTAGCTTGTATTTTGGCAGCACTATTAGAAGATAGAGATATTTTTTCTGCTGAGCAAAGTCGGCTTGATTGTAATATTGCTCATCGAGTGAGTAAGTTAATCTCACTGTTTAATCAACCTTATGGCATGTTAGTTAATATTGTAAAGCAAGTTAATAGTTTAGCTAAATGTGTGGGAATGCAGAATACAAGTCTGTTAGCAACACAAGATTTACCGCTTGATAGCATAGGCGCGCTACTCGCCTATGCTTACCCAGAAAGAGTGGCAAAAGCGCGTGGCGCTTTAGGTGGGTTTGTTTGTGCAAATGGCAAAGGTGTAAAACTAAATGAAGAGGATGCCTTAGCAGGTGAAACATTTTTAGTTATTGCAGATTTAATACAATCTAAAAGTGTACCAAGGGTACGTTTAGCCGCTAGTGTTGATTTATGCCGATTAGAACAGCAGTTTAAAACGCAAATTAAAGTGCAAAATGTTGCTACCTTTGACGAAGTGAGTGGTAAAATAATTGCCCGTCAGCAAACACGATTGTCGGCATTGATCTTACGAGAATTAGTAAGTCAAAATAAACTAATGCCAGAAGATATAACAGCCATGTGGTGTGAACTTCTTTCACGTAAAGGCTTAAAGTTTCTAAATTGGAAAAGCCAAGATCTTGCATTAAAAGCACGTTGGCAATGGTTAGCGTGTTATTTTCCAGAATATGAATTACCTAAAATAGACGATGAAACATTATTAACAAACCTTGAAAACTGGTTCAGTCCTTTTGTGGGTGACATAAAATCTATGGATAAACTTGCTAAGTTAGATATTTCTACAATGTTATTATCGCAACTTGATTATCAACATCAACAAATATTAAAACAAGCAGCGCCCACCGTTTATATAGGGCCAACAGGAAGGCATTGTCCAATTAGCTATTCAACCGAAAAATCTCCGAAAGTCTCTATGCCAATGCAAGAGCTATACGGTGAAACAGAAACGCCTAAAGTTGGCGGTTTAAACGGACAACAAGGTATTCCGTTGTTGTTAGAATTGCTGTCTCCGGCACAAAGACCAATTCAACTAACGCAAGACTTGGTACAATTTTGGCGGGGCAGTTATAAAGCAGTACAAAAAGACATGAAAAGCCGTTATCCTAAACACTATTGGCCAGACGACCCAGAAAATGCCCAACCAACCAATAAAACCAAACGACATTTACACGGTCAATAAAATCATAACTAGTACCAATATTAAAAACTAATGCCAACTAAAAAATACACAGAAAAATCGCCAAAAAAAGATCTTAAACCATCAAAAACATGGTTGCGAAGGCTTGTTATCACTACAGGTAAACTTATAGTTGTACTTATTTTTGTTTTAGCTATTTTTACCATTTATTTAAACGCCAAGGTACAGCAAACATTTGAAGGACAACGTTGGCAAGTTCCAGCACAAATTTATGGTCAAATTGAGCAGTTAACTATTGGTGAACCACTTAATTTGAATCATTTAGGAAAGTCCTTAAAATTAAATGGTTACCAGAGAGTAAACACTGTAATGGCCTCTGGACAATATGCCCAATCAGCCAACAGAATTATAATATATCGTCGCCCATTTTCGTTTCCGCAAACGATGACTGTTGTCTCTACCGATGCCATAAAACTCACTATTGACGTGTCTGATGGAAATATAAGCCAACTATTCAGCGATGATGTTCCTGTTACTTCGCTACCATTAGAGCCTATATTATTGGCTCGCTTAGTGCCTAATAATAAAGAAGACCGGGTACTTGTTGCGTTAGAAAAAACGCCTACGCAGCTACTAGACACATTATTATTGATTGAAGATCGTAATTTTTATCATCACCAAGGTATTTCACCGCTAGGAATTTTACGGGCTTTGTATAATAACCTGATGGCAGGGCGAACTGTGCAAGGGGGAAGCACCTTAACCCAGCAGTTAGTTAAAAATATGTTTCTAACGCGAGAGCGCACCTTAACGCGTAAATTAAAAGAAGCGATGATGGCCATCATTATTGAAGTGCGTTACAGCAAAGATCAGCTACTTGAGGCATATATTAATGAAGTGTATTTAGGTCAACATTACGCTAATGGTATATATGGTTTTGGTTTAGCGGCTAAATTCTATTTTGGTAAAAGCCTTGCAGAATTAAATAGCGCACAAATTGCCTTGTTAGTTGCACAAGTGAAAGGGCCAAGTTATTACGACCCTTGGCGCCATCCTACAAGAGCAAAAGAACGTCGAGATTTAATACTTAGATTAATGTTTGAAGAAAACTTTTTATCTGTTAATGAATTTAAACAATCGGTTAATTCTCCTTTATCAATAAGATCAAACAGACGATTTAAACAGCAAGCGTACCCAGCTTATTTACAGTTAGTACAAAAAGAGTTAGATCAATTATTACCTACGTATCAGCAAAAAACTGGTATCAGAGTATTCACAGGTTTTTCTCATCTTAGTCAGCAATTTCTAGAACAAACGGTAACAAGCCAACTAGCCAATTTAGAGTCGAAATATCAGCAAAAAAACTTACAAGTTGCAATGCTTGTTACTGATATTCGTAGTGCCGAAATTCGGGCTATAGTGGGTGATAGACAAAGTGGTTATGCAGGGTTTAACCGGGCAATGACGGCTAAACGTCCTGTTGGTTCATTAATTAAACCTGCAATATACTTGGCAGCATTAGAACGTTATGAACAATTCAACTTTGCAACTTTACTGGCAGACGAACCTATAACTCTGACGAATGGCGTTGAGATTGTTAATGAAAAGGGAGCTAAAAAAGCAAAATCATGGAAACCTCAAAATTATGATGGAAAATATCGTCATCAAGTACCGCTAATTGACGGTTTAGTTGATTCACTTAATATTCCAACGGTTAATTTAGGTATGGCTTTAGGGCTTGAAAATGTTGCGAATGTTATTCATATGCTCGGTTTTGACGAAGATATTGTTATGCGTCCATCAATATTACTAGGTGCACTAAATATGTCACCAATGCAGATAAACCAAATGTATTTGGCACTAGCAAACCAAGGATATGCAGAGCAGGCACACGCGATAAATACGGTTACTTCAAGCAAAGGAGAGACTTTATGGCAATATAAGCCGACTAATGCGCAGGTGATTTCAACTAATGCTGTATATTTAATGGATTATGCTTTGTCTGAGGTAACAAAAACAGGTACGGCAAAATCACTTAGTTGGCGTTTAAAAAACAATCAATTGGCAGGGAAAACAGGCACAAGTAATGATTTACGCGATAGTTGGTTTATAGGTTACGATAATAATAATTTAGTAACAACATGGGTTGGCAAAGATGACAACAAACCAACGGGATTAACAGGCAGTAGTGGCGCTTTGGTTTTGTTTGCTGATTATATGAAGCAACAAGGTGTTATTAATAGACAAATGCCTAAACCTGATGCCGTAGCTATGACCGTATTTGAAACAGAAACAGGACACGCTGTTCAGTCGAATTGTGCTAATACAATCAATTATCCTGCTATTTCTGCAGGTATCATATTACAAAAAGGCTGTTTACAACCAAAGGTTGATGAACGCTCCTGGTTTGAAAGATTATTTAGCGATTAGTATACGACTAGCTGGGCAAACAGTTGGTAGTGATAATAAGTTGGCTGTGGGGTAAAGTTTGATATTACACAATAAAAATACTGTTTTTATGTACAGTTTGTGATTTGTTGTGTTATTGTTTAGCTTAGTAAATGTAAAAACTTATGTAATAACCGTACTAACTTAACACAATAAATGTGCAATAAACTTTATTGTGTTTCTCTTTAATTATGACTAAGGAATTATAATGGCAGTTGAAAGTCGATTCGTCGTCATTAGACACGGGGTGGAGGCAAAAACATTTATGGATAAGAAATCAGCAGATGAATATGACAAAATGTTAGATATGGCTGATAATTTAGCTGATGTCTTTGCACAATCCCCCATAGATCTTAGTGATAGCGCTAGCGAAGAACTAAGTATTTATTTGGCTCAACATCGTGATGATGTACTAGTTGCATTACTTGCGAAAAAACCAAGTAATAAAGCGCCAATAAAAAAAGCAGCAAAAACGGCTAAGAAAAATGCAGAAGCTGCTGAAAAGGCTGTTGATGATAAAAATGCTGCAAAAGAACAGGCGCCTAAATCGCCTAAGTTAAGTAAAGCGAGTTAATCGTTGTAAATAAAGTCACAGTATGATGATGGAATATAATCTTGTACGTAGTCGTCGTAAGACACTGTCTTTGCAGATAAAAAGCGGGAAAATATATGTTAGAGCACCTTACCATGTAGATGAGCAGTATATTGACTCATTTATTAAGAAAAAAAAAGCATGGCTGAAAGCTAAAATATCAGAGCAAAAACAAACGGTTGATTTGTGCTGTGATTTTACTCAAGGATCTAACTTATATTTATTTGGTCAACTTGTTACCTTGAATATTGTGGCTGCAGATGTAAATACACGGTCAAATGTTACTTTAAGGACACTAGAAAATGGTCAGCAAGCGCTCACTATTACCTTGTCTCAACGTATTCAGCGTAATTTGCATACACCGTTGCAATGGGCTATTGCGATAAAAAGTCAGCTTGAATGTTATTTTGCACAGCAAGCTGAAAAAATAATTCCCCCTAAAGTCAGTTATTATTCAACTCTAACTGGGCTTAATCCTACTTTAATTAAAATAAGAAAATACAGCGCCCGATGGGGCAGCTGTAATAGCAAAGGAGAATTAAGTTTTAATTATTTATTAATGATGCTGCCATTAGATGTTATCGACTACGTTATTGTGCATGAGCTTTGTCATTTACAACATTTAAACCATTCTAAAGATTTTTGGCAGTTAGTTACCCAATACTATCCTCAGCAACTTGCAGCGAAGCAGTGGATAAAGACTCACCAATCGGCTTTACATTGGCAAATGCCTTAGTTTATATACGATCTGTTTTACTAATGCTTCAATTTCTCTATATGCATCGTTAAGAGACTTCTCATGTCTTGCATCAGCAAACTCTTGATACTCAGCTTTAATCTCATAAAATTCATCTACTCCTAAATATTTACCTACTATTTCGATATGTGGCCCTAGGTGATTCATTTTCTCTCTTACGCCGCCTATTTCAAAACCAAATTCGCCACAAGAAGAAAGAAGAATAAGTTTTTTACCTGACATTATCGGCTCTATAGGAAAGTCACCTCTATCTAAATCAAAAGTAAATGTTTTATTAATGCGTACTACTTGGTCAAACCAAGCTTTAAGTACCGCAGGCATACCATAGTTGTACATGGGGGAAGAAATGACAATGATGTCAGCCTGATACACCTCATCTATTAATGTGTCAGACAAAGTCAAAAGCGTTTTTTGTTCTACAGTCCGTTTTTTATCGTCTGTAAACACAGCAGCAATCCAATCTTGGTTGATAAAATCAGGAGGGTTTAGCCCTAAATCTCTATAAATAACTTTATCTTCATTATTTAAGGTACGCCATTTGTTGATAAAATGAGCTGCAAGAGATTTTGAAATTGAATTGTATTCTTTTATATCGTTATCAGTTCTTCTTGCGCTTGAATCTATATGTAAAATCGTTGTCATGTTTTTTTATACTCATTAGTTCAGTAAGTTGTAGATATATTTTGATAGTCCTACTATTTATTGACAAACGATGAATACTACCTTATAGATGAATTAAACTTATCTATAAAGTGGTATTTCAATATGTATTCCCGACTTCCTCCTTTAAATGGCATCAGAGTTTTTGATGCTGTGGCTAGATTAGGGAGCTTTAAAAAGGCTGCTGAAGAACTGCATGTAACACCTACAGCCGTTTCACATCAAATTAAAGCATTAGAAGCATCACTTGGGATTTTGTTATTCTTACGAAAAACACGAGCTATACAATTAACTCAAGATGGTAAGATTTTAGCCGAAACTGTCTATAGTGTATTACAGCAATTGACTAATACTATTAGTGAAATATCGAATACTAAAAATATCATTACCGTAAGCACTACGTCTTCCTTTGCAGCAATGTGGTTAGTACCCAATTTGGGTAAATTTAATCAATTATATCCAGATGTTGATGTTGTTGTACAAACAAGTGAACATATTGATAACCTAGAAAAAGATAGAAAAATAGATCTTGCTATTAGGTATGGGGTTTATAATGAATCATTGAAAAATTCAACGTTACTAATCACTGAAGACATAGGAGTATATGCCACGCCTAATTATATTGAAAGCATCACTACATTAGAAGATGCAAACTTGTTAGAGACTAAATGGCAAAATAAAAATCTTTCTGAAATTTCTTGGCACACACTTCTTATTGACAACGGTAAAAATAATCTAGAGTATAATATTCGACAATTCACTCAAGAACACCATATTATTCAAGCCGCATTAGCAGGGCAAGGTTTTGCTTTAGTGAGTTCCTTTCTTGTACAAAATGCAGTAGCACAAGGTTGGTTAGTTAAATACAATTTTACTGAGAAGAGTAATAAATCTAACGGTTTTTGCTATTATCTTGTTATTCCTGAGCACAACCGACAAAGCAAAATTATTATGGCATTTAAAGATTGGATTGTAAGTGAATTGGTAATTGAATAAACACTTTTGGCATTTCGCAGTTATTTTTATCCTAAATAATCGTTAGCGGTGTAAAGAAAGTGAGAGTATCTTTTATAATTACTTTGTTTGTTCAGATATTGAAATTAAGCCCAACCTAGCGCATTTTTCGCTCTTAATCATAATATCGACAATAGGTTCGTTGCTTAAACAAGCGAGCTACAATTTAATTTTAATCCAGATTATTTTCGAATTTTATTTTGTACTGCTCTAGCATGGAGTATAAGAACTCTAATTGGATGCTTTTGATACTTCTCTTGGCTTTGGTATAATTTTCTTTGGCCTGTTCAATATCCCCTTGCAGAAAAAATACTTCAGCTAAATGAAGTCGTGTGGAATTTATTCCTATTTGGCTTTGAATAATTTGGTATGCAGACAACGCATTTGTAAAAGCCTCTAAGGCTTTGTTAAGTCTTTTCTGTTTAAGATAAACTAAGCCTTGCTCTTCGGCTACACTGGCTTTTAGGAACCAATCTTGGTGTTTATCGGTAATATTAATTACTTGCTGATAAAATTGTAACGCTTGTGTAAAATCTTGTTTTTCAGCTGAAATTCGTCCTTTAAGTAATTGAATGTTTGCAATTTCCAAGGGAGATTTTATTAAAACATTCGCTGACTCATTTAACAGAACCGTTGCTTTTTCTACTTGATCATCCCATAAGTACAACTTACTTAAATAGATCATGGCAATAACCGAATCAGGGTTCAATGATAGATAACTTTCAAAAAAACTAATAGAGGTATGCCAATCCGACTCATAACTAATCATGGCCTCAGCAAATAAAGCATCGTTAAACTCATCTATTGGGTTATATTCACTTTTTTTGAGTGGCTGATTGATAAAGTCGGCTAACTTTTTTGATAATGTGACAAGTGCAGCATTTATTGAGGTACCAAGGATAACACCTTGCTTTACATCATTTAGGAGATGAAATTTGTATACCAGTTTGTAGTCTGACACATAGCCAAAGATTTCTGTTTCAACGATTAATGTAGCACCAGACACATTAAATAAATTAGCGACATCATTGGAAGAAAACTTTCGTTCTAAACCTACCCTGTACATTAATTGAGGAATGTAGGTTCCCGGATAGATAAAAATTGAATTAGGGAACCCTTTTAATTTTGCAATAAGTTGTTCCATCGCCCCTAAATAAATCCAATCGTTTTCTCCATAAGGAATACTATTCTTTATTGGCAGCACAAGAATGCTTTGATCGAAATTAACTTCGGAAGTGTCTTTGTTTGAAAACAAAATTGTAATTATGATGAAGCAGATGAGTGAAATGGCAGCAATATAATATTTCAATACAGAAGGTGTTGCTAAACTGTTCAGTTTATCTTGCTGTATTTGATTAATAGGCTCTAATTGTGCAGTGAATTGATATCCCTTGCGTGGAAAGTTCAGAATGATTTCTGAGTGACCGAATAATTTACGAATTTCCCTAATAGACTGAAAAATAACACCATCATCTACGTTTACATCGTCCCAAATACAGTCCAACAGCTCCTGTTTACTGATAGTATCTCCAGCTCTATTAGCCAGATATAACAGAACTTCTAACGTTTTAGGTCGAATGTTCTGACAGTGGTTATCAGTAGATAACGTACGCGCTTGTATATCAAGAACAAAAGTATCAACGTAGTATTTCATTAAAACGACATGTAAATAAGAGTGTTATATGATGTTATCAAATAATGTTAGTTAGGATCAGCTAAATTAGTTGCTTAATTTCTCATGCTAACTTGAATCTCTGTCAAAAAAGCCAGGCATCTAAGTTAACTATTAAATATAAATTTTTTTTACAAAGTATGACTTAACTTCAAGAAAACACTTTTTTGGTTCGTTGTTAATCCGTTAATGGCATCATTATCAACCGCGTTGCTTGATAAGCCTAGGTAAAAAGCCGAAAGCGCATCAAAACGATAAGAGTACACCAGTTGAGATCCTAAGCTTTTACTTTTCTTATCAATATCAAAAGTATAATTACTCGGATTAAAAACCACATTATTATGAATTAAAGACAATCGAACTTTACTGTCACTGTTAAATTGATAATTAACACGTAAGTCAGTTAAATTTGCAGTGTATAATTCATCGTTTAACACTGTCATTTTCTCAAAGGTATGTTCAAGCTTGATATTAACAGCATCATTTACATCCCACTGAATAATAGGGAGCAACTGTACCTTCTCTCCTTTACGGTTATTAGCATAATCAACAGCATCACTTTTAAGCAATAAATTACTGATGTAAAAATTAGCAATTGGCCGTATTTCACCATAAATAAAACTAAAATCGATATCAAACTGGTCGCTATTATCGGTTATATTGGTAATACTTGGGTCAAAGCGTAAGCCAACTTTGGTTTGTTTTCCTACCCCTGTACTTATTCTCGATTGCATCATACCGTTAAGATTTAATTGAATTTCAGCATTGTCACTTATTAATTCATTATCAATATTAGTTTCTTTATCACCACCAACCCAAAATTCAACTTTATTCCAAATTGGTGATTCGGGATAATGTACATAACCGGATCTAATTTGACTTTCTTTATTGTCAATTTTACTAACAAAACCTAAGTCGGCGCGAAAGCCTTCTCCTTTATGTTTATGGTAAGCACTAAACCACCAATTTCTTTTGGTATGATTAAAATTTACTTGCCACGCAATATCAGTAAGTTCATCGCTACTGTTAACGCGTATACTTGGTTCATTGTCACATTTGTAACAAATTATTTTATAAAAATCAGCAGGGTACTCTGTGTTTGAAGAGAGCAGTTGTGCATCTAAAAAGGTGCTTTCATTGAAACGTAAACGACCATCGACAGAAAAAATATAGTTATGATAGTTTTCACTTTTCCTTACCGTATTGGTTATGCCAAAAGATGATTCATTGCTAAAGTCATAACGATAACGTAGTGCAGCGTTAATCGTTTTCTCATCAATATTTACTAAAGTTGAATTAAGATTACCAGGTATTAATAAACGTGTACTTTCATCATTACTTGCGAGTACCGCAAAAGTATCATTACCACTGCGTTGGGTGTATTTCCCGCCAACATCAGGGGCAACAATATTTCGGGTATACACCAAGTTATATAAACTATCAAAATAGCTATGGTTTTCTAGAAAAAATCGTCGTTTTTCTGGTAAATACAATGAAAAATTACTGTTGATATTAAGTGGTGCATTATCTAATTCTATTTGTGAAAAATCAGGGTTAATCGTTGCTGAAAGTAAACTATCAGAACTGGTATTCCAACTAAAATCACCACCTAGTTCAACATTATTTTCACTGTGCCAGTTTTCTTGTGTTGATAAGTTTTTTTGTTGATTTTTACCAACAACAATACTAGGGACAAAAATCATATTCGTACTTTGTTTAGCCGCCTTAAAACCTGTTATTGGTTGCATTTGACACAGTGAACAATTATTTTCTCGGTTTTGGCTGACGTTCGAAATCTTATAACTGACCTCTCGTGGATAAAAACGGATAAACTCTGCCGACCAACGTTTAACTCCCGTATCGTCGGCAAAATTAAGTTGGCTTAATGGAATAATAAACTCAGCGGTAAAGCCTTGCGAAGATATTGTTGTTTGAGCATACCAAACTGCATCCCAATTATCATTGTAACTTTGGGTAACGCCACTTTCTATAGAATCAAGTTGCACGCCTTTAGCATTAACATAAAAATGATAGGCCAATTTATGGGTATTAAGCGTATCTAGCTTAAATCCGACTAAGTCATCATGCCAAATTTTATCGCGATCACGTAAATAAGCCCTAATTTTTTCAGGGTTTAGATCTTGCGCTCTAAAGCCAACATATAAGTTTTCACCTGACTCATAAACATATACATCGGTTTGTACTATCGCTTTAGTGTTGTCAAAAGGCTCAATCGTATAATTAAGCGGAAACTGTCGTGCTTTTTGCCAAATCGCTTCATCAAGTTGTCCATCAAGGGTTATCGATTGTTGATAATACGGAATTGATAGTGATTGGGCGTCATTTTTTATTTTAGTTAACGTTTCAGCGGATAGCTTAGTAATGAAAAATAAAGTAAAAACATACAGAAAAATAGGGAGAAAACGTAACATTATCAAATAACCTTAACGTTACCCAAATAACTTTAAACGTTTTTATTTCACGTTAGGTTGTCTGGGTATGGGGCGTAAATTCAAGTTTTATCAAATATTTATATTCACCCGTTTAGTAAAATGTAGGTGGGTGAATATAAATAAAACAGAGTTATAAGCTGAAAGATCCTAATGACTTAAAGGAGCCAATAAAATAATGTTAAATGGCGAGCTAAAATTAACTTCATTGTTATTAACAGTTATTATTTGATTTGAGTAGTAGTCTTTCACTTGGCTACCATTAGAAAAAACATTATGTACAGGCAGTTTTTTCATGCCTTTGTTGACTTCTAAAGCAACCAGGATTTGGTCTAATTCCCCTTTATCTTCATAGGCTCTGCTGAAAACGTAAGGTTTATCACTATGTTTTTTATGAATACCTGCACCAACAGCAATGTGATCATGACGAAAAGAGCCTAATTTTTGCCAATGTGTAAGTAACGCTTGAGTATCTTTCTTTGCTAAATCGTCCCAATTCATAAAAGAACGCCACGTCGCATCCCCTATAGCACCCTCAATAGTTAAGTTTCGTGCTAATTCATCACCATAATAAATTTGTACAGCGCCGGGTGCTAACATCAATTTCAATGCTGTTTCATAAGGCCTCTTGTGAGCTTTATCATAAGGTTCAGGGTCATCATGAGAGACAACATAGTTAATTACACCAACTCCGGTAAGAGCACCCTTATTTAATTCTTGTGAGTAAGTGCTAAAAATATCTTCCATGGATCCTTTAGCATGGGTGGCAAAGCCCATGTTGATTAAGCTATCAAAACCAAAATCAAAAAAATCTACTTGTTTATCACCATAATCATAATTTCTGGTGGCTGCGGGGGTATTTTTAAAGCCATTTACGCCAAAGTGCATTACCTCACCAACCATAAAGAAGTCTTTATCGTCTAGAACTAACGCTGGATTTTTTGCTTTCCATTGCTTAAAGGCTAATGATGCTTCCGTTTTTAATACTTGCCAAATTTCAGCTTCAACATGTTTAGCTGTATCAACTCGAAAGCCATCAATACCATACTCTCTCACCCAATCAGTTAACCATTTAACAATGTAGTTTTTTGGGGCTCTACTAAGCTGTGTTCTTTCAAAAAAATCATCAAGTTCAGTAAGCTCTTGTTCAAGTCGACCTTCTAGTCGCCATTTTTCTAATAAAAAATCTGGTAATTCAACATCTTCTTCTGACTCGGTAAGCACATCAGGTATGCTCGTTGCTAATGCACATTTAACATTATGCTCATAACTATGCCATTGGCAGGCTGGGTTGGTTCTAACCCAATTATCAGGCCAAGCAACATCTGAATTTGTTTTTGGTCCAGTATGATTAATAACAACATCGGCTAAAACACGAATACCGTTGGCATGAGCGGTATGAATCATATTTTTCATTTCAGCTTCAGTGCCAAAATTAGGATCAACATTGGTCCAATCTTTTATCCAATAACCGTGAAATGGGTAACTTCTTCCCCAGTCTTCATCCCAGTAACCGTGAACTTGTTCATTCAGGGGTGTCATCCATAAAACATCAACCCCTAACGCCTTAAAATAGCCATCGTTAATTTTATTAGTTATTCCTGTAATATCTCCGCCCATAAAATTTCGCAGCACAGCAGCATCTTGTTTTCGATCAAAAGCCTGATCATTGCTTTTATCACCGTTAGCAAAACGATCTGTTATCATAAAATAGACAATGGCATTATTCCAAAATGGGTCAATCCCTTGCTCGGTCTGTGTTTTACTGTAGTTGTAGGTTTGATTTACTTCGTTATTATTAATGCTATCTTTACTGCTGTTGCAGCCAATTAGCAAAGTGCAGGCAATAAAAGCCCCTAACAAGTAATTTGTCATAATTTTTCTCCAAAAATGAGTTTTAGTGTTTGCCGATTAACGACTTAGTAAACGACTTTAGTTAATTAACGTCGTAACATTTCAGTAGGAAATTTTTGAGTTACGGTATAAATACTTTTATGAATTATTTTTGAAATAAGTAAAGAAATCGTACTAATTGACACTAAATAGTCAGGCAGTAATAACCATGTAAAAAATCGATAAGGAAAATGATTAAGCCATGAAAAAGAACAGTAAAGTGATAATGCCATCGGCTGAACAACATAAGTATTCGCAGAATAGATGGCTGCGATAAATAGATAAGTTAGATTTTTAAAGCGCATTAAGTCGTTTCCAATATATACGTAAAACTTGAAAACCATTTAGCTCTTTTACGCTAGAGAAGAGAACTTAAAATTTCTTAAATAAACTGAAATTGTTGAAAACATTGATAAAATAAATACGTGACAATAATATAGTAGTCTAAGTTAACTCTTCATAAAAATTAGCGATATTAATGTTAACTAAACACAAGATTGTAAATTAAACGGTAATTAGGAAAGAAGACTGGACACTTAATAATGTATTTCTATCATAACAGCAAAAATATTTGCTTTCGTATCATTGCTACTATCAGTTGAAGTGATTCTTATGCATCATTTTAAACCGCTTTAGACTCTGAGTTGTTATCTAGCAAATAATGACCGCCGTCCACTGTGAGTTTGCAGAAGCTACTGTAGCAGTCACTCTCGTAATGGTATTGGTATGATTTTAATTTAAACTGAAGGTTTATCCTCTCTTGTATAATAAATAATATTATGAAATATAGCCTTGCTTTCTGACAGATTACGATAGCCATGCTTTTGGTTTGCATTAAATCTTACAACGTCACCTTTACTTAAATGGTGCCAATGACCATTCAAAAGATATTCAATCTCTCCCTCTATTACTAAGATTTGCTCAATTACTCCATTATTATGCGGTGCTGAAATTTGCTGATGTAGTGGTGCTAAAGTTAAGGAAAAAACTTCACTTTTTGTTTCTAAATCAAATGGAAATAAAGTAGAAATGGATATGCCAACCTCATTATTAAATATATTTTGAGGTAAGTCATCTCCCTCAATAGCTAGGAAAAAATAGCTCAATGGTAAATCAAAACCTGTGGCTATATTCCATAAACGCGCCACTGTTGGGCTTGACTCGCCTCTTTCAATTTGTCCTAGCATTGCCTTTGAAACATCCGTTTTCTTACTTGCAACATCAAGGCTCCAACCCTTATTGGTTCTCGCCAATTTGAGTTGAGAACCTATTGCATTGTTGACATTTATATTCATGACTTCTCTTGTGCGTTATAACGTATGATGGTACGCTGTGCGCTATAACGCACGTTGGGGG
>Ga0193960_1000300_pt1 | contig 20675 bp, 18 predicted proteins | sample FB_3_MG_FD_140338 | JGI IMG/M metagenome (GOLD analysis project Ga0193960, IMG submission 140338) | Microbial mat bacterial communities from the Broadkill River, Lewes, Delaware, United States - FB_3_MG | ecosystem: Environmental > Aquatic > Freshwater > River > Microbial mats | place: USA... | reverse complement strand
TTAGGTAGTTCTAAAAATTATAATTTATTTAAGGTTCTTAACGCTATATGCGATGAAGCAACTTATGCTGTGTTCAGTGGTAAATGGAAATTGGTAGACCAGTATACTAGAATGTATAATGACGGAGTTTATTCTGAGTGGAATATGCATAAATATAGCTGGTTAAAAGGTAATGAAGCGCAGTTTGAAACATTTAAGATTTTTATTATCTTATTGAATAATAATGATGGTTCTTATAAGATAAACGCAAATACTTTAAGAGAAGCTAAAACAGTTCTGAGTGAAAACGCTATAAGTAACTTGAGTAGATATTATACTAAATAATACTATAACAACACCTACATACTTCCTAGGAAGTATGTAGGTGTATAATATTGTTAATTTCTATAGATAGCTCTAATGAAGATATAGAGCATAGTATTGATGGATAACTTAGATAACTTCCAGCGTGTTCGTTTACCTGTGGCTATCTGTGTCATTTCCATTAATTTATGTTTAACCTTAACTAACTCATGATTTTTAACACTGCTACTAGCGAAATAGTGTCTTAAATATGTCATAGTCTCTACTATATGTTCATTATAAGAAACTACACCTTTTACTCTTAAGTAAGATATACTAGCTTCAATAATTACACTTACTATTTTATCTATATCTGACTCTTCAACTTCTGCTAAGTATTTTAAGGTAGTGACTAAGTCATCTCTTGTTAAATCTTTAACATATGATATAAGAAGATATATTATATCATCGTTAATGAAATCATTCTTCTTGATTATCCTCTTAATGTACATAGTTAAATCTACTGGAGATGTAGTTGATTTTATCTTCTCATCATCTTCGTTACTATCAATAATTGTTGTTGTCTTGACCCTCTCCTCATCTTCAATAACTTCCATGAATACTCGGTATATAGCTTTAATAGTATCCCTCAATCGTCCTTGTAGGTCAGCTATGACCTTTTCTGCATCTAATGTGGTTAACTTCCTCAATCTTGGAACATGTAACCCATTAGTACTAACCTTAACATCATCACTACGATAACGGAATAAACTATTCCAAGAACCAGTTTTCTTTAATATGAATTTATTAGATAGTTTAACATTAGTAGCTTTAGCTATACTTATATCAGCATCATGTTTGAAATAATGGGATAGTAAACTCCCCATAACCTTATAGGCGAATATGTAGTATAGTTCTTCTAATACTTCATCTACATGCATCTTACCTTCTTTAAGATACCTATGCATGATATATACTATAGAGATATATACTATATTACTAGTTACTTTCCTAGTCTTATCTATAGCTGTATAGTTGTGTATATCATACTTAAATTTATCCGCTTCTATACCTAGTAAATCAGTGAACCATAAGTCATCATCTATAGAACTGAACCTTATAGGATGCACGCCTAATAGGTTACTACCTAAGAACTCAGAATACAATGGACTTTTATTAATCCAGTTAATACGATACCTCTGTATCTTATTAAAGAATTTCTTATCAAACTTAATATGTTTGAAATAAGGGTCACATACTTTAAGTAACTCAGTCATAGTTATTTTTTACCTAATTTACTATGTAAGGAATTTGTACACATAGTACTTATATTAGGGCCCTTTTTTGTTTGCTTACCCTTACCATTATTAACACCCTTTGTAGCTCCAATTTTAATTACTTTAATAACTTTTTTTTCTTGTGTTACACCCATAGCATTTCCTTCTTTGGATTATTTCTTTTCATAGAATGTTAAGAATAAATTACCAAAGAGTAGTTTCTATAAGATGATATTAAAATATAAGGGTTAAATATGAGTAGAGACTTATTTAAGATAAAAAATGACCCACTAATAACGGTTGTTGATGGAGTTAAAGATGTATTAGAAAATAACGGTCACAGTCGTTATCTATTATCAGATTTACAGATTAAACTTATCTTAACAAGAACAGGTGGTATAGTCGATCCAAAGATTATTAAAACTATAGCCACTAACCGATATGATATATCGAAAGGTATGTATAATCTTATTGATTTAAAAAAAGCTGGTATGTTAGTAGATAAACATATTAAGAATAAGAGTTATATATTAGTAGTATCAGACTATGATGCTGACGGTATAACATCAGGAGTGGTTATATACAAGACTCTAGTAGAGATACTTAATATACCTAAAGAGCTAGTTAAGTTCATAGTTAATAAACGAGAGAATGGTAATGGGTTCAATCCTACACTAACTAAGTTTATTATAGATAAACACGGTCATGCAGGTTTAATAATAGCTAGCGACCATGGGTCATCAGATGAAGCATCTTATAAAGAATTTAAGAAGTTAGATATAGATTTATTAATAACAGACCACCATGAAGTACCTAAGAATAACTTTCCTGTATCAGCGGATGTCTTCGTTAACCCACAACGACCTAAGCAGAGTTATCATAAAGATATATCAGGTTGTTTTGTAGCATTCTTGACTATGTTATCTGTATATGCTAAGCAACAAGGTGTTAAAGTAACTAATGATGGAGGATTAGATATAACACCTTTTCATTACCTTTTCCCTTATATAGCTATCTCAACAATAACTGATGTTATGTCGATTAAGAATCCTATAAATCGCTATGTAGTTAGAGTAGGGTTAAATGAGTTGAATGCCTTAAGAGATAAGCGTTGGTATGCTATTAAAAAAGCTCTAGGTATCAACGGTTTATTCCGTTCTAAAGACTTAGGTTATAAACTAGGTCCGTTAATCAACACTGGTAATAGAACTAAATCTACAGAAATTGTTAAGAAGATACTAGTTTCTAATAACTTAACCACTATAGAGTACGGTCTCAAGAGTTTGGGTAGACTTAATATTAAAAGAAAACAAGCACAGAATAAAGTACTTAATGAAACTCTATCGCAGATAGATATGGTTACCTATCCAAATTCTAGTGTGGTATGTATAAAGACCGATGTGTCTATAGCTGGTACCATAGCTGCTATGGTAGGTCGCAAAGTTAATAAACCTACAGTATGTTTTAATAAACCCGATAGCGTATCACAAGATATAATATTCGGTTCTTGTAGAGGGATTGTAAGCGGGTTAAATTTGATTGAGATATTCGATTCTATAAAACAAGAAGATAGTGATATTTTAACTAATTATGGTGGACATAAAGCAGCAGCTGGTTGTGGTATTTATGAGAATAAACTTACTGTATTCCAAGAACTATTTGATAAATATGCTAGTAGGCAATTAGAGCAAATGCCAGTAAAAGATACTTTGTCGGTAGATAACTTCATAACAGCTACTAGAGTGGATATTAATTTAGCTCGTGAAATAGAGCTATGTAGTCCATATGGTAAAGATTGGGAAGAACCTAGTATGATAACTGTTATGAAACTTAAGTCTATCTTAACTATGGGTAATATAGCTAAGTTAACGATGGTAGTGTCTGAAGAAGACCCCAATAGGTTATTCAAAGAGCGTACTATAGAGGCTATGCATTTTTACGATAGACCATCTCTCAGTTACCCATTCACTAATGAGAATATAAGAGATAAGCTAAAGGTTGGTGAACACTATAAGATAGTGTTCAATATTGATATACAGATATATAATCGTACGCATAAACCTATGATGACTATAATAGATATAGTACCATACGATAAACCAGTCTAATAAGGAGTTCTAAATGGGTCAAACTTTACCAACCTTATCGGTATATGGTTGGGTAGATAATAAGAATATGTTAATGACGAAGCTTTTCGAGCATTTCCTAGCAGCAGAACAAGCTCAGTCTGTGATACATAAAGGCAACATCAGCAGTTTAAAGTATATTATAGCTAATAACAAAGAACAGTATGATATACAGAAGGAGATAGAGAAAAGTCTATTAAAACTTTATCAACCTTACTACACTACCGTAACTGTTACAGTTCTATTAGAAGATAACACTTCTATACCTGACAGTATAGAAGTTTACTCTATAGGCATTACAGCTACATCAGATAAAGGTGAGAAGTATGTCTTAGCTAAAGAGATACATAAAGAGGGAGCTTTAGTTAAGAATTTTGAAGAGTTATTGACCGATATGCATAATATGTATTTAAATAAACATTAATTAAAAAGGATATAAAAGATGAATAATAACTCAACTACATTAAAACAAGTTGCTATTAATATGATGGAGAAGGATTTAGAAGGACTTAATAAAGCACTGAAAACGATTTCTACAGCTATAGATGTACCCAATACACAAATATCAGAAATACTATTTCAAGAGCATTTTCTAGATGTTTTCAAGAGAGCGTTTGGCGAAGATGAACTCACTGATGAGGACACTTTAGTTTTAGGTAAATGGATAGAGTTAGCTGGTCTTTATGGCGAGATAGATTTATTAAACAATAATAACGAAGTTATATTAACTGTACCTCCATTGTACTCTCGTAACACAAATGATGATTTACCAGATATCCCATGGAGTCAAGTTATGGATACCTATGCCGCTAAGACTAGTTTTACTGCTCATCAGGGATTGGGGTATCTGACAAAGATGCTAGCTCCACTGAATGGTAAAATCACTATAGATAAGAGTATAATTGATAAATGGAATAATGTCTTTAAAAGATACCAGACTAATCAAAACCCTGATAGGGGGGTTACTACATCTAGGCCTATGGCATCTAAGCCAATTTCAGATATTGAAGGTATAGTATACGACTAGGGATATCCCTAGTCGTATAACACACCATTGATTTTTTTAATACCATCTATACCTGTATCTATAGTACCTACACTACATTTAATAACTCGTCCTCTTACAGTAGAGCGTATTATCACGAACCCTAACTGGTTAGTTATTTCATCACCCATAATATTGAAAAATGTAGTTGTTAGTAATCTACTGTACACACTATCATAAAGAGTAGTTTGTACATTATCCTCATATACTTTATCTTGATTAAGTATTTTAAATATACCATCTACTTGTTCGATTAAATCTACATTATCTTCTACTAAATATTCATTACTATTTATTGGTTGGAAGTTCATCATACACCTTGCTCCATATATGGTTTTAATATAGCTATATTAAGTATAGCTGAAGTAGTATCCGTCTTCTTATTGTATCTAGCATATACTGATTGTAAAATACCATCACATTCCACTATACCTACTTTCTCATCTTCATAAGTGTATCGTACAGGCATGCCGGGGAAGAGTAAGTCTATATCACAATAGTTCCAAGTGAGTTGATATATAGCCATCATATTCTTAAGTATCTCTGAACGATTCTTGAATAGGTTGGATGTATTGCCTACATAATGTGTTCTATTAATGTTATCTCTTCTACCTTTAGCACTAGTACCAGTAAGATGTTCTTCACTATTGAAGATAACTTCTTCATCTTTCACTTCTACATTTCTAGTTAATAAGAGATTAGGGTCAGCTTGGACTAATCCTACTCCAGTATCTATAAGTCTATTCTCACCATCGTCTATGATATTAATATCGGAATTAGCTATAATTCTTAGTGTATCACCTACTTGTTTATAAGTATTAGTTATATGGTCGAACTTATCATTTTCAGGATAATATATTATTAGCTTCTTTTCAGATTCAGCAAATAATGAACTATTATAAAGTGGGTATACCCAAAATAACAGGTCTGTACCCATATACTGTAAATAAGACCCTATATGGCCATTGTAGACGCCGTAAGATGTTTCCTGTAGGTAAGCTGGTAAATCTACTAGTTTAACGCCTGTAGGTACCTCTACGTGCCTATAAAGGGTATCGTTATGTGGCTCACGAATATCTACCTCAATATCTTTAGCAACTGAACCTACTACTAACTTACTTTTTGAGGTACTTGGGTTATCACCAGTTATATCTTGGTCTCCTTGGTATAACTCGGTTATGAGTATATCTTTAACAGTAGTATCTGTGTATATACCACTATTAACATAAGTGCTTCTCATGACCTCCATCTCGATAGGTAAACATTGCGCTTCTATTTTGAAAGTCTCTTCATTATTAAGTTCGTCTCTAGTTTTAGTTAAGTAGTGTTTTGAGTATACACCACCATGGTTATTCAGTAATATAAGTTTATACCTAGTGACGATATCTTCATCTTTAGTTACTCGTATTATACTAATTTCTGCATTATCCCTATTAGGCTGCAACTCCTTAACAAAATCACCTGCTCCCATACTGAAATTAACTACAACATAATCAGCAAGGTTAGTGTTGTAATCCCGCATTATTTCGATGGATTCTATCATACTTATACCTATATCATCGTCCTTAGTATGGACGATGATATCGTACTCGTTTTCAATAGATGGGTTAGGTGTCTTATATATTTCCTCAATGTCTAACTGTATCAAGCCACCCATGATGAATCACTTCTAAGTGTAGACATTAGTTTATCAACCTCTTCAACTAACTTAACTACTAGATGTGACTGTGCTGGTACTTCATTAATAGTGACCATAGCTGCGGCTAATACATTTAGACGACTAGTACTAAGATTAGATATTAAACTAATTTGGTTTCTAACTATAGTTAAGAACTCTTTTTCAGTATACTTACCTTCTCGAGTATCAGTTACTAATTTAGTTAAATTACCAACAGTGTCTTTTAATAAAGTAGTATAACCAAATTCACATAACATAAGCTTAACCCTTTCGCCATAAGCTTCCATACCACTATTACATATAGATCTTATCTCATTAATAATCTTAGTTATAATATCTACACTATCGTATATTCGAGTATCACCAATGACTGTTGATGATTGAGCTAAGAGTTGTTGAATATCTTGTGGGTTATATACTAATCTAACTTCTGGTAAAATAACAGCATTAGTTGTATATTCTGCTGAATCAGGAGATTTCACTAACTCAGATATAGTTCTGAAAAACTTAATATCTTTAAGATATACATCACGAGTCTTATTCCATATCACATATGTTGGATTTATAGTGCTTCTTAATAAATTCAATATTCTAATAAGGTACTCTTCAACTGTATCTTCACCAGCTACTTTTTTAACATTTATTTCTAACTTCTTCTTAAAACTTTCAGTAACTAATTTATTATCAGTATGTTTCATTAGTTTCTGGTGTAGTTCATCATTATCGATTGGTGATAGTATTTTATCTATAGCTTCTTTAGATATCTTTTCATACTCTACTATCTCAGTCTCGGTCTCAGCTACTATTTGATTATAGATCTTATTAGTCATTAAACTAACTTGGTATGATAAGAACACAAACCCATCATAACTAGCTCTATCTTTAGTAGCGTTACTTTGTAAACCTAATAATAAATCTTCGCTATACGGTATATTATCTTTATCTATATATTTCTTAGCATCCGTTAGACTCTGGACTGGGTTGTCGTAGTAGTTATCTAGAATATCTAATATATCACTTACTATTTGGTATCTCATCTTGTTTAATCCTTATATTTTAATTATTGTCGAAAGTTGGCGTGTACATAGGTGTACGCTTGATTTGCGGCGTTTGTCTATTGATATAGCCATTATGCCTCTGACTAGAATTAGTAGGATTATTATAACCCTCCATTACTCCTTTATTTTGCCCCACATCGGCATTGTCATATTTAGTTGGCGTCGTACTAATTGCTTCCATCTTAGGTATACCTAAATCAAATCCTTGTACATGAGTTGTAGCTGCTTGTTCAATAAGATGTCTGTTATTCTGGAATATATCATTACAGAAATGGTCTATCTCTTCAAATCGCTTCTCTATAACAGGTTGTTGGTTAATCGATGTTACATTACGACCTTTAGTACCAGCTAGGTACTGTTCTAATTCATTATAGATGTTTATAACATCATAATCATTATTGATTGTTATTGGATATCCATTAGTATAGATATCTATTATTCTATCTAATTTCAACATAACTGTAGTTAACTTATTAAACGAGTCAGTTATAGGGTTACCTGACTCATTATCAATAGGCACTCCTAACATATCCATCTCAGCTTCAGTATATGTAGCTACCATAGGTATCGTTACACGATATAGCTTAGTTGATAGTTTAACATAACTTTTCATTATAACTCCTTGTAATATTATATAGGGTCGTAATTATAAAGTAAATACTCCTTACTTACTAATAACAATATAGGTAAGAAATAGTATTGGTTTAACAATGACCAGTTACTATATTCACTAAGTAACTTAGATAGTAACGCACTATCAATCTCTTTATTCAAATATTGTAATGTAAGTCTCTCTATCTCACCAGAACTCATATAATCTAACTCGTAAAAATTAGTAGATAATACATAAGAGTAAGTATCACTGGTACTAACAAGTGGTAACTCTTCAATAGGTTCACTACCCTCTATAGGAGTATCTTCTACTACATCTTCTACAGGTTCTGACTCAATCGTAGCGGTATCTATTTCAGGTATAGTTACAACTTCATCTATCATATCTGGTATAGCTATAGTGTCTAACTCATTGAGCTCCCTTATAGTATGTGTTACGCCTAGAATAACAGCACTACGAAGTTGTGCTCCTATGAACCCATTAGGTATAGGTAAGTAAGCTAAGTTTTTAGAGACTGGTAATGCCGTATCTTTAGCTAATAACATATCCCAGATACTGTAACTCACATGTACTTTAGGTACATCAACACGAGTGAGTTGCGATAGCTCCTGTTGGTTATCAAATATCTTAAAAACAAAGTCAGTTAACAGAGGGTCTATATATAAACCTGTCTTAGTGGGTAGTGTTAACATTCGAGTATCTCGATTCATGAACTTCTGAATATAGTACGAAGATAACCTAGCTATACTAACTTGAACATCACACTTCTTATCATATGTATCTTGTAGTAATATAGGTGCTCCATACTTAGTCATATGCTGTTTATCATATACATACTCACGCATTACTTTATGTAGGATATCATCGTATATCGTTGTATCAGTATCTAAGAACGATAGTAACTTAAACACAACTGTATACGCCTCGTGTAGACCATAGGTCTTAGTGTTGACCTCTGTCACTACGAATAGACCTATTCTACCACCTGTTAACCTTGCTGTGAACGGGTCACCGTATACAGGAGTATAGCCACTACTAACTATAAACTCTCCACCTATATCTTCAGGTATAGTTTGAGTTATAGCAGTTTGAACTTTAACTTCTAACTTATTAATCTTGATATACTTAAGTTGGGTAGCAGGTATATTAATATCTGGTTGTTGAGCTATATCATTAACATCTTTCCACTGTAGGAAGTAATCTATTACCCATGTTATACCATCGATATACTGTATTATGTTCTCTATGGGTTTATCTCTATTGAATAGAGTAGACATTTCAATTTGAGTAGGGTCTGTATACGCGGGGTGTTTACCTATCTCATCATCGCTTAAGTCAACTAGTGCCATTTACTTCTCCTTATCTAGATTAATTAAGTTAGCTATAGTATGGTGTGTCTCTTTAGTCATCATACCCATATATTTAGGTTCGCGAAACCTAAACAACATCTCTTCAGGAGAGATAGTCTTATACATATTAGTTATTACTCTATCTGGTATAGAGAATAACGAGAAGTAATTATCTATAAACAACTCTCTATTTACAACTACCTCTTTATCAGGAGTGTGTCGCCTATCTTTATATGGTAAATCTCTCTTAGCGCCTATTGATGAAGCTACCTCTGATTTAATATAGTTCTTTATTCTAGTTTGACTAGTAGGTCTGATATAGCTAAGGTCATTGACTATAGATATAACAACTCTGTAAGTTGATTTAATATCCATATCTTGAAGAGCTGTCATCATACCTTCAGTGTTTATAACTACACCAGTATTGATTTTAACACCATCTTTATATAGCTCGAATAATATTAAACTATCATATAGCTTACTACTGTAACCATGTACTGATTCCGCCATTATGAAGTCTATAACAGACTCTTTAAGAGGGTATCTAGGTATCTTATTTATATTGAATAACTCTCTAGGTTTATCGATATCTACCACTACCATAATGCTAAATATTCTAGATAGGAACCTAGGGGTTGACTTGATAGTGAAATGGTTATCTAAACTAGGTATGTGTAAGATAGCATTATGCTTTCTAGGTTGATATATAGAGTCTTTATCCATGGTACGATATAGACTTTTAGTGCTGCGATGCCTTATAGCGTTTATAGTACCCTTAGTAGTGGTATCTCTGAACTTTCTAAAGTCATTATTAACTAATGTGTTATAGACTAGGAATGGGTAAGTAGCGTGTACCAGAATAGGTTTCTCATATTGAATCTTATATGTAATAGATATACTCCATAATACACTATCATCTTCTCTAACAGGAGTTATATCATGTATTGCAGTAGTTATATAACCCTCTAGCTCTGTTTGATTCTCTAGTATAGCTATTTCTGATTTACTTATATCGCCATCTAAGGTATTCTCTAACTCGATCCTATCGTCAAATGTGTTATTGATATAACTATCTATCTCTATCTGACCATCAACTGGGTGTCTTAAGTTCTTAAGGTCATTAAGATGTTTCAATAACTTCAAGTTCCATCTAGGTACAGTGTAGTAATACTTAAAAGTATGTAACCTAGCTAAATCATCATTTATGTTAGCTATTTTAAGTCTATTTATCATAGCTAGTACACTATCTTTACTCTTACTATATATCTCTATATCTAACTCCATAGTTCGATCATGGTATATAGGAGCGAATGTAGCACCTATGTCTTCATCATGATAAAATGGCTCAGTGTTATCTTGTATAGGTTTATGAGATATCTCCATACCAGCAGTTGTGTCTTCTTGATATTTCACAACCACACACTCATCGTGTATAGTGTTAGTAGTTTCAAGAACTCCATCTTTACCTTTCTTCCTAACTATCTCCTTAGTATCATATATAGTAACAACCTCCTTATGAAGCCCTACAAGGTGTTTAATGTCATTAGTGAGCTGTATGACTAAGGGACGAGTTACAGACTCGTCTACCCCATGTAGAGAGGTGTTAACACTTAGCATTATTTTCACAATTGAATAATTTTAAATAAACTAATATAATATCGATTAAATATCGAATACCACCTTTCTTAAGCACACGATTAATCTCTTGTCGACAAGAGATATTTTCATCTATATTAGGAACTTTAATAGTATACTCCCCTGGTACTGGAGTGTAAAGTACCTCGTTAGAAATATAGTTATATTTAGTAAAATCAACTTTAATATCTGGTGTTACTAAAGTATCAGCTATATCTTGAGCTATAGACTTAGTCATAGCGTTACAACATAACTTAGATTGGGTGAGAGTTGATTTTCCAGTATATCTAATAAGTGTGTTAATCATACCTCTTTCATCTGTTAGTAGTAAGTATAACTCTATTAAGTCAAATAACAACTGACCACTCGTATTGATATACTTACCATCAATAAGTTTAGTTTTAACGCTAACTAATTGTTCCTTTAATGGAATAACATTTCTATAACTACTACTAACTCCTAATCGGAATTGTATAGGGTCTATTATCTTTTCCATGTAGTCCTAATCCTTTATAATAATATCTAGTCAATAAAATCAACAAGATATAATAATACGATAACACTATAGTGTGCGATAATGCACACTATAGTGTATCTAAATAATTGTTGTGGTTAGTTATTAAGCACTTGCTGGTTTATTGTGTTTCTCTTGATGTGCTGCTGCGAATACTGTCATAGCTGACATAGTATTAGAGTAAGCTCCCATAACACCTAGTAGGTAGTTCAGACTGATGCTAGTAATAGTAGTTTTATTCATATTGATAATTTTACTAATAACAGTCTTCTTAAAGCTACTTAACTCTCCCTCATTAGTTTTAGCTAAGGCTTTAGTAAGAGTATCTACACTCTTCTCTCTCTCAGCTGTCATCTTTTCAACATCTGTCTTGAGTTTATCATAACTGAATTTCGACATACTATTTAAGATAGCGTTAATATCTTTAAACCCTAGTGTGTCTACTTTCATACTATCAACAACAGATTTTTCTAAAGTAACAGTTTTTGAAGATAGTGAAAATGACTTCATCATCTTATCGATATCTTCTTCAGTTTTTGCTTCTGTTGTCACTAAACTTTCATCGACTGTGAGCGCGATAACCGTCATTGATTGCTTAGTTAAACTCACTGGGAGGAAATGAACTGTTAATTGCTTATTATCTATATTGAATAGGTCTTTTGTAGCTGAGATTAATTCACCAAAGAAAGAGTCTTTCAGTAATTGACCTTGGAAGAAGCTCAGTAACCCTTTATAGTTATTATCTATTTTAGTTGCTTCAATAGCAGTTATATCTTTTTCATCACTAAATGGATTTATCAGATTATTATAAACTTTAACAATTGTAATATCACTAACTTTTTGCACATACATATCAATGTTTTTAGCATTCAGTTTTCTACCTGCAACACCAGCGATAGCTAATTTAGTTTTAATAGCTGCAATTTGTTTATCAGATAGTTTGGCACCAGGCATATCTGTTCTATCTTTGTACTTCTCAATAAGTTTAGTTACTTTTTTATCTGTATTGCTAAAGAATGCTACTGCAGCTACATAAAGTTTCTTAATCTTAACACCAATTGCTTTAAAGAATGCTTTAACTTGCTGTAGTACTAGTTTAGCAAAGTCCATTGCTGATTCTCTACCTAATCCATAAACTACACTAGGTGTACTAGTAGCATCTTCTACACTAATTCCTTCGGCTCTCGATACATCATTTATAATGTTATCTGGCGCACCAGCACCTACCATCATACCTTTAATTTCCATATTAACTCTTAAAGCATCAGTTGCGGTGATATCTTGAGGATTTTTCAGTGCTATATCCATTGCGTTAATCGCAGATTCAGTAGCTATTGATAAATTAACACTATCATCATGGTTAATTTGTAACTTTGCTATATCACTAGTTAGTGCTGCGATCTCTTCAAGATTATCACTTACTGCAATTTGATCTTCAATTGAATCTTCTCTCCCAATTCTACTTACCTCTACTGTGTCGTCAGTAAAAACTGCCATGGTTATTCCTTGTTATTTATTTTTTATTATTGGATATTGGGAATTCTTTTGCAAAAGAATCGATAACTACTCCAATGTGCGTAGCTTATATTCGATAGCTGAAACTTTATCTTCATAATATTGAATCTGTTTTGTTAACTTAGGGTCTTTAGTTCCTTCATTTTCATATTTCAGTTCTAATATACGAAGTTCTAATAACTTCTTCTTATGTTCTAAAGCTTCTATCTTCATAACTGTACGGTCAACTAACCACATACGGATATGGTAGATAGGATTATTGACAAACGCTAATGGTAACTTAATCTTTTTGTCAAGCACTACAGCTCTTTTAAAACTAATTTGATTAATCTTACTTTTACCGTTATCAATATCCCTATCAATAATATGTCCACCGTTTTGCATTTTTTCAATTCTACTCAATAATGCTTTATAGTCTCGACCGTATACATTCCAAGCTTGAGCGAAGTCAATTACTGATTGAGCAACCTCTTTTCTCTTAGCTGGTGAGTAATGTGTGTCACTAGGAGTTGTAGTGATATATAATATATCTAGTAAGGCATCTGACATAGCCCCTATATCATTAACAACTCGCATAACAGCTAACTCTTTAACTGTAGCACTCTTATCATTCATAACATCACTTAAACTATCAACTAGTTTTAATAGATTGTTAGATGAGTTATCTATCTCGACCATACCACTGTATATTCGTTTCAATATAGGTAGAACTTCACCAGCTGAACTCAAATCCTCATCGCTAGTTCTAGTAATAATAGTATAATAGTTACTATCTAAAGTGTGTTCAGGATTATCAGTTAAGAATTTGATAGTATTCTTAATGGCTGGTAAAGTGATAGAGTGTAGTACTGATATAATAGACTTAGTAGTCTTCATAACATCATCTTGCTTCATTGTAGTCTTAGTTGGCATCATACCAAATATTTGGAGTAAACTTGATAACATATTGTTCCTTATTATAATAATGGTCGCCCAGCCATCATAGCTTTTATTATTTCTGACATATCACTGCCTTTACTATCTTTTCTCTTAGATATAGCTTTGTAACTAACAGTACTACTACCACTGATATCTGCTGTTATAAGAGTTACCATTTGATAGTCTTCATCTAGCACTGTTAAGGTCATAGAGTTAGTTCTATCTAACAACCTACGTTTACCTCGGTTCTTAGTTATATCCTCTTTCATATACCTGTCTAAAGTTAGTTTATCCCCATTAGAGATGATTATCATACTATAACTTTTCTCATACCCCACAACACCTTTATGGTTTAAAGCTTTTACATTAGCACTCAGTAACCTATCATTCATCTCTTTAATAAGTTCATCTCCATCACTTTTCTTTTGTTTCTTGTATTTCTCTATTAAGTCTCCTGCGAATACTAACTCTCTAAAAGTTATACCACCTGAACGATACTCGTCTAATCTAGCACGAAATGCTGTATCTGGACTCTTAACATCTAATAGATTAATAATAGAGTCTAATGGGGTTGTTATGATATTACACTTAATAGTCATAGGTAATATGACAGTATGTGAAGTAACCTCTTTACCATCTACCATTCTCTTCATAGGTATCGTTATCTCTATCGATCTAGATAGTATAGACCTAAGCGACCCATCATCATCTTTCTTAATATCCATACGATTTGCTTTAGGGTTAGAGATGAATTTATTCCCATTACGACCCTTACGATTATCACCACTCTCAGTTGATACTACACCATGAATCTGTAAGAAACCAGCACGCAACTCATCGATAAAATTAGTTTCACCAGATTCTAAAGCTAACTTGACTCCTGTCTTAACAACGCGTCCTACACCAGCATTATCTGTAGATATCATATCTACAATAGCAGCATGATGTAAACCATGTACAGTTGATAGTATTTGGAATGCTTGAGTGAAATAAGCAGCGAAGACATCTGTCTGTAGTTCTAATACTTTATCATATACTTCTGATGTAGAAGCATCTTTGGAACATATGATTGTTGGTTCTATTATATATTTCGATAACAACTTTGTTATCGAACCATTGGTTTTGCATAGAACACTGTTTTTTGTAATTTCATCAAATACCTCTTTAGCTAGACCAGCTCCGTCAGTTTTTGAGTTCGCAATAGTTGTACCTATTCTATACAAAGTAGTTATAGCGCTTACGATACCTGCCATTTGTTCTCCTTATATTATTAGCTTTTATTAGCTTTCACTTAAATATAGTAACGGTGTTTCTATGAGGCTTACACTAGAAGCTTAACTAGACTTAAGGAATGTGTATGGAAACAAATGAATACCCGAATGGGATTACTGGTGTAGGATCCCTTGGGGAGTTTTTAACAATTACTCAACCTGCAGGAGACCCTGCTAGAGCATTAAGTAATAACCTATATGGCTTATCTAATAATGGTATCAGAGGTGCTTTACCAGAGAATAAAGATTCGCATGGATTAGTATTTTTCACTAGACCCCAACTCAATCTATCAAGTAGTAATATCAAGAACTACCGTCGTATGTACTCTCTGTTATCAGAGGATTCTGCTTCCGTCGCTAGATATGTGCGATGTGTGCTAGATCCTAGGTTAGCTATAACTCAACCCGAGGATAGTAACTTAACAACTATCAGGTCAGACCTTATGAATGAGTTCTTGCCGTTTATACCTGTATTTACTAATAATATCAAGACTGTATCAGGTTGGCCTGATTTAGTCCTACCAACTTTTACGAGTAAAGAAGGTCTTAGAAAAGAACAGTGGTCTATAGGTGATGGCGCTATTGAGATATATAATAGTTTTGATTTAGATTGTGTTTTTAAGAACACTAAAGATGAGCCTATAACGACCATCATAGACACATGGTTGTCTTATATAGCTAATGTCTTTGAGGGTACATTATCTCCTTATTTAGATATGATAACTGAGAATGAGATAGATTATAATACTAGAATATATCGTTTAGTCATGGATGAAACACAGACTTATGTTAAAAAGATAGCTGCTACAGGAGCGAGTTTCCCAGTTAATGTACCAAGTGGTAAAATGTTCGACTATACAGAAGAGACCAAATATAACGACCAAACTAAAGATATCAATATTAGATTTAAATGTAATGGGGCTATGTATAACGATGCAATACTCATTGATGAATTTAATAAAACGGTAGGAGTGTTCAATCCTGAGGTTCGTAATATGCTATATGGACGAAGTCATAACTTAGAACGGATACCTACTAAGTTAACTAAAGCTTTGAACTTTAGAGGAATCCCTTTAATAAATAAGAACACTCTAGCTCTAGAATGGTGGATATCTAAGAACAGTTTATCGTATAAGAAGATGATTAATTTAATCAAAGGAGATAATTAATGGAATTTACTAAAGCGGAATTACAGAGTGTTGTAACTGACCCAGCTAGAGTACAACATACTGTACTATCACAATTAGAATTAGACACCAATGGAGATAAAGTAGTTATCAATGCTACTAACCCTTTTACTATGCTACTAGAAGCCACCGCAGCTATAAATGCTAGTGGTATAGCTGAGACTATAGCTATAACTAGAAAGTTGTATCCAGTTATGGCAGAACAAGCTGAAGATATATATGGACATCTTAGTGATTCTGAACTAGCTGGTATGTTCGCAGTGCCTTCAGAAGCGATTCTAGTGTTCCATATTAATGTATTGTCTCTTAAAGCTAAAGGTTATCGTCCATCGACTAATGTTAACTATACTGAGTCTACTATTCCTATAGGTACAGAAGTTGTTATTCTTAATACAACCTTTACACTACTTAACGATATTGTTGTAAGAATATACGATAACGATAATGTCACTGTAGAGCAATTACAGAATAACAACGAGACCTCTATTAAGGATTTAGGTATGCTACCTGCGGGTATCGTATCTGATGCTGATAGTAACGCATGGCTTGTATTTGAGACAAGAGTTAAACAGGTTAAGAGATACCAGACTTATGATACTGTTACTAAGTCAAAAGGATTTTCAAAACCTCTAGTACTTAATGATAAATATTATCACTCTGATGTATCTATTAAGAATAATGCATACCCAACTTATACTAAATTAAGTACAACACATAGTGATGCGTATATCAATCCTAGTATACCAACCGCATATGTTAGAATAGGTGATGGAGAGGTGTTGTTCCAAATACCAGATGTGTATCTTATAGATGGTGAGAATATAGATGGTAGTGTTATGTTAGAACTATATGAAACTAAAGGTAATATCTATCTTCCGATTAATAAATACCCAACTACAGATTTTGTTATTAGTTTAGGAGATACTTCTAGGAACTTATCCACAGCGTCATCTAGTGGGTTAACTATTTTAGTTAATAGTAGGACAGTATTAGAAGGAGGTGTTGATGGTAAGAGTTTAGAAGAGTTAAAGACTTCTATCATATACAATACAACTGGTAGTAACCTACCTATAACAACAGCTCAGTTAGCTAATACAGCACAGGGGTTAGGTTATAATATAATGAAAGCTAGTGATGTTATAACTGAACGACAGTTTGTAGCGTCTAAAGGTTTACCTACCTATGATAGTAATCTAGTGTTAGCGGAGATGGATATATTCTTTAACACGGCAGAGATAATATTATCAAAAGATTTGATTTCTAGTAACTTATATCAGAAAGATGACTATTTCATAATAAAATCAGGTACAGTTTTTAAAGCTAGTAATGGTGTTGTTAAGATAGTATCTGATTATGAGTTGTCTAATCTTGATAATATGACTATTGCGAATAAATTAGAGTATGTTAAATCTAATCGTATGTACTACACCCCATATTTCTATATTGTTAATATAGAAGACGGGTTTACATCTTCAAAGGTATATGATTTAGATAGACCATCTTTAGATAAGCTACAGATAGTAGGTAAGAACACTAATATAATATATCGTGCTAATACAGATAAGTACACTGTAGTTAAGACAACCACAGGATATCGTGTAACTCTGAGTATAACTTCTAATGAAGAGTTTAAGACGCTCAACCCTAACTCTATATACATGCAAATGGGTATACCGCTACTAGGTGGTAATGTTAAGGCTTATATTGACGGAGTGTATGACCCTACTACGGGTTACTATAGTTTTGATATAGAATCGGACTTATTGATAAGTGACGGTTACTTAGACTTGAAGAATGGTGGGTCTACTATACTTAAAAAGAGGTTTGATTTAGATACTGAAGTTACTTTAAATATATACGCTGCTAATGTAGTAGATAGTACTAAATATGGTTTAGAAGAGATATATTTTGAAACAGCATCAAGTATAGCATATGCCGTGTTAACTAAAGAGAAAATTCAACTAACACTAGGTCGTTCTGTCGATTATATCTGGAGTAGACTATATAGTGCATATACAGAGAGAAAGTATAAAACATATACACATGATATACCTATGTCGTATGAAGAAGATGTCTATGAAAGGGACCCTGTGACTGGTAGTATATATACATGCGATGATACTACTAAGCAACTAACTAAGAATCTATTACACTCTAAAGGTGACCCCGTATTAGACAAGAATAATGATCGAGTTATGATACAGAAACAGGGTGATGTTATCATAGGGTTTGATGGCTCACCAGAGATTGATGTTATGGCAGGTTTAGTTAGGTATCTAGATATCTTTATGTATGAATATGAATTCCAATTAGCTCAATCTACACCTTATATAAAATATAAAGAATTAGTACAAGATATTGTAGATAAGTACTTATACACAGATATGGAGTTATTGAACTCTAAAGTATTAGAGAATACAGAGATGTTATATCGAGAATCAAGAAGAGATGAAGCTTTGAATGTAAACATTGCTAACAAGCTGAAATCTGTAGACTCTAGGTTAAAACCTAAAGTAATACTTATGGTGTCATCAACAAGTAGTTTGAGTACAGTGGAGATAGAGCAATATAAGAATAAAGTTGGTCGTGTTATAAGAGATTCTTTAAACCAAACTATTATTAAAGTCTCAGATATTAAAGAAGCTATTAAAACTTCATTAGGGTCATCTATAGTGGCTGTTGGCATAACTAACCTAGTTAATGGGTATGAGTTAGAAGTATTGAAGATAGATAGTAGTAGTAATAATCTTTTCACACTAGGTAAAATGTTAGATGTGAATAAAAACAATGAATTAGTTGTTAGGTATGATTTAGAACTTGAAGTTGAGTATATATAAGATAGCTTGTGTCTAACGACACAAGCTATCTATAGTTTAGTTATTTAACAGTAATCACCACTCTGCTGGTCTAAGCATGATAACATTGTACTATTTAAATTTATCAATGTTTCTAGTACAGAGATACTAACTTTATCTTTTAACAGGTTTGACATATTATTATATCTAGATATTGTCTCTTGACTAATATTACCTTGTGTACGCAGAACGCTAATATCGTACTCAATTAAACCCACTAAGTGATCTATACTATCTATACACGCAACGGCACCTCTATCGTTAAAATGAATCATATCTTCAATACTGACCATAGCAACACCTTCAGCATATTCACCGTTATAAATATCACTTAAATTACCTCTGACTATGATACTTAATAATGGAGTATTATCCTCTTCCGAATATGCACTACGGGATTGTATATTATGATAGAAATAGTCCATACTCCTCTTGTCATCTTTTGTAATATGTGTTAGTATAGAACGAAGATATTCACTATATTGATTCAACTGGGTATGTGCTGGTGTGTCTCTTAGTAAATTAGATATCAACTCTTTCTTATATATACTAGAATCACTTGAGTGTGGGTATCTGTATATGTAATTAATATCACACATAATATTTTTAAGTCGATAGTCTAAATTAAAAGATTTTAAAATTGACTTCAATGTGTTCACTCGACGTCTCGCTTCATCCATCATAACCAATGTCTCGTCATACGAGTTCAGTGTTGATAACTCTATCTTTTCTAAATATTTATTAGTAAGGTCTTTCACCTTAGACAACAGAGTACCTGTTCTCTGCGTAGTGAATCTATTCTCTTCACACACGGATGTTATGAATGCGTCACCTATAGTATTCTCTATAGCATTAACATCATATACTGAAACACCATACTCTAGCTCCTTCTGGAAAGCTTTTAACGCTTTCTTTTCTAATAATTTAACACCCATGCTCAACCTTCATAAAATGGTTCTAATTGTTCTTGCATCATCAACATAGCATGGATAGTATTTTTATACAACTTAAAGTGTTTGTTAATAAGCTCTTCAGTATCTGAACTATATAACGAACTTACTTTAGATACATCTCTTAGGTTACGGTAGGTACCAAGGTTATTACTTAAATCAGTCAGACCGAAATTATCTATACTATCATAATATGCATTAGTTTTAACTATGATAGATTCTAATAGATCAATATCTATAATAGCTATCTCATTGAGATAGTTAAGTATTCGTTTAGTCGTATATTTAATATTAGTATCACTATACTTAGAGTGGTAGTATAACACATTAGCTACAGCGTAGTAGCTTACTAATTTCTTCTTATCATCAACCTCGTTAAGTATATCGGCAAGGTTATTAATA
>Ga0193960_1000299_pt1 | contig 20688 bp, 44 predicted proteins | sample FB_3_MG_FD_140338 | JGI IMG/M metagenome (GOLD analysis project Ga0193960, IMG submission 140338) | Microbial mat bacterial communities from the Broadkill River, Lewes, Delaware, United States - FB_3_MG | ecosystem: Environmental > Aquatic > Freshwater > River > Microbial mats | place: USA... | reverse complement strand
CACCAGACCATAGTACTGATGATACACCTTTAACATTTGAAGAATATAATTATACTTTGTCAGAAATAAACGCAACAAATGGTAAGCTTGATGTAGGTGCTATTTATAACACTACAAGTGGTAAAACAGAAGCTTATTTAACAATGACATTAGTAAGTGGTTTAGCTCCTACTATATATTTCGAGAAAAGTGATACAAGTACATTGACATTAGAGTTGCGAAAAGTTAGTGATAATTCATTAGTATGGAGTGCAACTAATAGTGGTAGTGGTATTCAGAGTGAAACAGTAAGCGGGCTAAGTGAATATATAGATTATAGGCTTGATACGTGGATTAGTACAGGAACAGGAACTTATACTTTTGGTAATGGTACATCAGCCACATCATTTATTACTAATTCGTTTGATATACTTAAAAAAGTATTTATTGGAAACAATGTAATAAATCTTAAAAGCCAATCATTTAGAGCACAAACATCTTTAAAGTTTGTTTCATTAAATACAAATATTACATTGTTTGACTTTAGTTTTATATTTGCGGAATGTTATTCATTAAAATGTATAATTATACCAAGAGGAGTAACATCTTTTGGCGGATTTGCAGGAAATAATTGCGATAGTTGTCATTCATTAATAAAAATAATATTGCCATCTGAAATAACACAATTTGGTACAGGTAATTATGCAAAATGCCATTCGTTAACAAATATGATAGCTTCAAAAGATATTAATACAATACAAGCAACTGCATTTATAGATTGTTATTCAATAATCGAATATGATTTTTCAAATCATACAGCTATACCTACATTATCTAATATAAATGCTTTTACTGGGATAAATGATATATGTAAAATAAAAGTACCAAGTGCATTATATGCTAGTTGGATTATAGCAACAAATTGGTCTACTTATGCAGATTATATAGAGGCGGTGTAATATGATAAAAACAGAAATTATAGAAATTAATGGCAAAACATTTAAGAAAACTTATAGTGATAACAATAAATATATTAAAAAACTAGAATCAAATGAAGAATATTCAGATGCAATAGATATTATTGATTCAAATTATAAATATATTGAAACTGATAAAGAGGTTTTAAAACCAGATGAAGATATTAGGAATTAGTCTAGTGTCAATATGTATAGTTATATGGTCTATTGTTGGTGTTTTAATAATATCAACAAGACCTATGGCTATAACATACACACAAGAACAAATAAATAGTGCAATAGAATATTTTAATTATGATTTTGTATTAGCACCAGACAAAGAACAACAAATAAAAGATATTAATGATTTATATGGTAAAGACAAAAACATAAAATTTGAAGATATTAATGATTTATATGGTATTTGTAATATAATGACAAGACAAGTAATATTAGATACTGAATTACCAAGAAATATGACAGCAATTACACTTGCACACGAGTTCGAACATTTAAATTTTGTTATATCTGAGTATAAAGCAAACTATAATGCAATTATAAAGCTATTAGAAAGCGATAAACCGTACTTAGTATATCAAGCAAACCTATTAGCTAAGACAATTTTACTTGGTGGTGTGAGTGCTGAATATGACTGCACTGAATTATTAGTAAAATATAAGGAGAGCCTATGAAGATTGTAGAACAAGAGAAAGAAATAGGAATTGAAGAGGGTTGTAATTACAGAAAAGACATTCAAAAGAAAAATTATAAACTTAAAAGCAAACAAGATAAATTAATGATTGAGTGGAATAAAATACAAGAACAAATTAATGAAAACTTAAAGCTTGATAAAAAACTAGAAGAAGAGGGTTTTTGTTTACAAGATAAAGAAAAAATCATACCAAACCCATTAACAGGTAAGATTATGAAAAAAGAAATGGTACACCAAGATTGGTGCATTAGTAAAGGAGAATAATTATGGAAGAAATATTACAAAAAATTAGTGAATATTGGGCTGTGTTTGTAGCTTCAGGTGCATATGTAACACTTTCAGCTTATGGTGCAATACTAATAAAACAGTTATTCACAAAAGCAACTGCTAATAGAGTTGTAACACAAATTACTGATGGGCTATTAGCTAGTGTATTATTTATAAAAGAAAAAGTTAGCAAGATTTTAAAACTTGTTAGAAAGATATTTAATAACAGTGAAGAAACCAAACAAATGCTTATTGATTTTATAGCAGAACAAAGAGCGTTTAATCAAACAATGCTTGATGCACACGATGAAGAACAAAGGCGAGTGCTTGTAAATTCATATGAGGCTAATTTGAGCCGTTTAACACCCGTTACACAAGAAGTGGAACAAGAAGTCGAAGAAGATATTAATGAGGTTGTAGAGCCTGTTGTAGAGGCTGAAACACGAAAGGAACGCAAGAAAAGAATTAAAGCTGACAAAAAAGATAAAAGAGAGGTAAAAAATGAGGAAATTACTGAACTTTATTAAAAGGAATATATTTGCGATATTAAGTTTTATATTCATTTGGTTAATGCCATTGATATTTATTGGAACAAAAATTAAATATATACAAATAAACATAGCTTGGAAGATTACTATATATGGGTTTATAGCATTATTTATATTGTATGTAGCATTAAAAAAACAAATAACAGACTTGCTTTTTAAAAAAACAGGTTATAAAGGTTTGAGAGATTATGCTATCAAACAAAAATATTCACTTAAAAGAGGCTTATTGTTAGTTGTTGTAATGTGGTTTAAGTTAGGAATTGCTACAGCTATTATATATATGTTAAGCCAACTAATGCAAAATGCATATGATAATTGGTTATTAATATTAGGATTAATTGGTATAGGTAGTATGTTCTTGATTATAAATAACATAGTTAAAAAAGAAAAAGTGGAGGAAATTGAGGATGAGATTGAATAAATTTTTTAAAGAAGTTGGCTTTTGGTTATTGATTGTATTAATTCAATTATTTGGTATTAGTGCAATTAGTTTGGGTTTTGGTTTTAAACCAATTAGCGAGGCGACATTGATTATACTTGGAACACTTTTAATAGTAAATGGTGCTACAAGATTAATTGTTCAATGGAATGCTGAGGATAAACACAAAGAAAAAAGTAAACTATTTAAAGGTTGGAGAACAAGAGTTTCAAGGTTAATTAAGATTATTAAAATAAAATTAACTTATCAAAATAAAGAATTGTTTACAATAGAGGCAAATGAAAGAGAACAAAAAAGCCATATTGACCAAAAACTAGATAATAATGGGATTGATATTTATTTCTATAATGAGGGAAAAGCAAGGGTTGAAAAATACAAACATATAAAAGGAAAGAAAGCTGGTGAAAAAGAATTAGAAAAGTTTGATGTTTGGTTAAAAAAACAAGATAGATTAAGCAAAAAACAAAAACGTATTCTTAAGAAAATACTTATTAATAAAATCAAGTATAAAAAACATACAGTTGCAGAACTTAATACTTTTGGTAAAAAGAAAAACGCAGTTGTTTATGATACAAAAGACCATACAACATCAGCCAAAGCAAAAGACTTTGCAACTTGGCTTGTTGTAGCTTCAATTATATTTTTAGGGATATCAAGTATTCTTTTAGATACAGACCAAAATATATGGTATGCAGTAACACAAAGTTTATTTATGATTATAAGTGTTTCATTTAATATAATTATGGCATCAAGGAATGGTAAAAAATATGTTGATGTTGATAAAGTTGATTATTTCAAAGAATTAGATGCTTACTATTGTGACGCTTTAAAATATTGTGATATTGATTTTGAAAAAGAATTAAAAGAAATTGCAGATAAAGAAAAAATAAAGGGTATTGAATATGAAGAAACTAATACAGAAAATACTAAACAAGATTAAAAATATACCTAATGACATAAAACAAAAAGGATTAAGAAAATGGTTGTTAGGAGTTTTAAAATACTTGATAGCATTTGTAATATCTTGCATAATAGTATATAGCCCTGCTTGGATAACTTGGCTTTGTGGTTTTATAATAGGTAGCAAGTCTGTAATGGCTTCTGGTTATGCAATAGGTGTTGGAATATTCACACCATTAATTCCTATTGGTTGGACTGTTTGGATATTACCACCTATATTAATTAAGTTATGGAACAATAAATTTAAAAACAAGGCACTCTAATCAGTGTCTTTTTTATTCCGCAAATTGCTTTTATCGGTCATTTAGTGGTGTTTTTGCCACTTGCGGAACGATATAGTGTCCGATAGTGTCACAAAAGCTGACAATTTTAGTTTAAGTTTGCGACTTTGACAAGTATAACACTTTTTTGTGTTTTTGTGGTATGCTTGACAAGAGTACTCATATTTTAGCAATTTTTCCGTATATTTGTCAAAATTGATAAAATATTAACTATTGCATATTGTCAGTGTAAAAGTATGCAATTATTTGTGCAATTTGTACATATAAAAGTGTTGACACATTAAATATATTATGGTATACTTAGTTATAAATAAAAAACGGAGGAAAGAAAAATGAAAGAAATACAATTAATGTATAAAATACTTATTGAATATAATAAAGAACAACATAAATGGTATACTTCTTATGGTATGTTAGGTAAACAGATAGTTATTGTTAGAGGAAAAGATGATTTATTAATTTTGCCACTAGCTACACTAAGGAGGAAATATGCATAAACCACATAGACAAGCAACATATGCAAGTAAAAAAGCAATTAATGGAAGAACACATAAGAATAAATGTGAAGAATGTAATAAGATATGTTGTAGTGAACATCTTTATAAATATACAGATGATACAAATGCAAACATAAATTATAATTCACCATATCTATGTAATACTTGTTATGAAAAAAATTACAACGAGAAAATCAAAACAAACACAGAAGTTTTAATAAATCAAATATTAACAGATTATAAGTTTTTTCAAAAATATGGTAATACTTTTGATATGTCAGACCCTGAAATATTTTATAAATTTATAACAAGTTATAAAGATAAATTTTAGTTAACCTGTACATATAAAACCCTTGACACTAGCATATAAATATGGTATTATTTAGTATAAAAGGAGGACTAAATGAAACTACTAACTAAACCTAAACCAAAACAAAGACCAAGAGCTATTAGTCGTGGGAAGTTCGTTACTATCTATACACCAAAAGAAACAAAAAACTTTGAAACTGACATAGGAAAACTATACAAAGAACAAAACGGAGAGCATTTTGGGAATAAATTACTCAAAGCAACTGTTATATTCGCATTTAAGCCACCTAAGAGCTGTTCTAACAGACTTAAAGATAAATTGCTATTTACACCTTACGAAAAGCAGAAAGGCGACTTAGACAACTTATTAAAGGCTTTATTTGATGGCTTGAATAAAATAGCGTATGATGATGATGTACAAGTGTGCGAGATAAACGCAAAGAAAATTTATGACAGAGAAGATTATATAGATATTATATTGGAGGAATTATGATAAAAGAAGCATTAATAAACGCAAAAAAAGAAATACAAAGATTAAGTGATAGGATGAGTTATTTTGATAAATACGTATTAGACATACAGCACGAATTAGAACTTAACACTCAATTAAAATATCACGATAAAGCAAAACTAGCTATTGAATTACAAGATGTTTTGATAAAAAGAAGAGATGTTAAGAACAATATATTAAAAATTCAAATTGAACTTGGGTTTATATCATCAGAAAAGATTACTTCAATGCAGAGTGCATTAGATAAATTAATAAATGGTATCAATGAGAAGTACAATAGTTTAAATAATAAATATATTTGTAAAGTAAGGGATAAGGGAAAGATTATCAAGCAAGTTTAAAAAAACACTAGGATTTCCAACTAAAGTATGATATAATATATATGGTGGTTAATTCCTCCAATATACCACTAAGAGAGGACTTGATTGTTCCTCTCTTTTTGTGCATATTGACCATATAATTCACTAGACAAATACATAAAAATATGGTATAGTTAAGTATAAATAAAACACGGAGGAAAATAAAATGAAATTTACAAATTGGTTTGAAACATTTATTAGCGAGAAAGGATTAAACGATTACAAGGTATTTAAAGTTAAAGGCGAAAGCGGAATAAACTTCATTGAAAGAGATGTGATTATAAACGCAATAAAAAATACTGGCAAACAAGAACAAGCTAAAATTAAAAACACATTAGTTAAAATTGATTTTATTAATGGCGATATTGACCACTACTTTAATCATTTAGCACAAGCATTAGCAATATAGTTAATGCTTTAAATTAAGGAGGATAAAATATGTTTAATAAAGATTTTTACCCAACAACAAAAGACTTAATATTGAAAATGTGGTCTAAGCTAGGGTATGAAACAAGAGAAATTAACACAATATTAGAACCAAGTGCAGGTAAAGGGGATATAGTTGATTATTTATTTACTAACCATAAAACACATATAGATAAAGTTGACTGTATTGAAATTGAACCAGAACTGCAAAGCATATTAATTGGTAAAGGGTATAATGTAGTAGCAGAAGATTTTTTAAATTATAAAAGCTATACTGATTATGATTTAATTATTATGAATCCACCATTTAGTAAAGGTTCAAAACATTTATTAAAAGCCATTGAAATACAAGAGAAGTCAGGTGGAAAAATTATTTGTTTGCTAAACGCAGAAACAATTAAAAACCCTTATAGCAATGAAAGAAAGGTTTTGCTTCAAAAACTAGAACAACACGGTGCTAAAATAGACTACATACAAAATGGCTTTACTTCTGCACAAAGAAAAACGGGTGTAGAAACAGCTTTAATTTATTTTGATATTCAGCTCACATATGAAGATGATGATATGTTTAAAGGTTTAAAATTAGACGCTTCTTTTGAGTTAGAGGATGAAATTGAAGATTTTGAACAGAGAAATCAATTAGTTTCAAAAGATGATGAATTAAAGTTTTTAGTACAAGATTATAACATTCACGCAAAGTTATTAAAGACGGCTTATAAATCATCTAAACTATTAAAGCAGTTTAACAAAAAAACTGGTAAAGAAATGTATTTAGAATTTAAAGAAAGCTATTCAAATAATGGAAGTATAAATGACTGGCTAAACACCCTAAGACAAAAATACTGGGAAAATGTTATGAACGTAGATACATTTAGAAAATATCTAACAGGGAATATAATGGACAGTGTGAGGAATTTAATTAAAAAACAAGCTAATACAGAATTTAATTTAAACAACATTTACAAAGTTAAGCAAATGTTAATGAATTTATTTGTAGTTAATTTAGAAAAAAGTGCAATAGATATATTTGAACAAGCTACAAAATATCATATGTCAGAGTATAGTAAAAACATACACTTATATAATGGTTGGAAAACAAATAAAGGTCATAGGCTAAATAAAAAGATAATACAACCTATTAATTTTTATGGTTATACAAGTTTACAATTTAGTAGTTATAACGGATCATTAATTGAAAGCTTAGAAAAAGTGCTAAACTACTTTGATGATTTTAAACCTTATAAAAGCATATTTAAGTGTGAACCTAAAGAATATCCAAATGAAAACGAATTAGAAAACGACTACCTACATTTAAAAGCATATAAAAAAGGTACTACACATATAACATTTAAAAGGCTTGATTTACTAGATAAACTTAATTTATTTGTAGGCAAAAAGAAAAACTGGATACCAGACCCAAGCGACTTAAAAACAGAACAAGACAAAAAAGAATATAATAAAATTAAAAAAGAAGTGTTTGTGCATTTTGATATTATGGCAGAATTTAGCACTCAACTAGCGTTACCATCTGCAAAATAATTTGTGCAAATTAACCATATAATTTACTAGACAAGAACATAAACATATGGTATACTTAGTTATAAATCAAGGAGGAAAGGAAGATGAGTATAGTAAGATGTGAACACTGTGAAATGCAAATAGATTTAGATTTAGAAGAAGTAGTTGAATGTGGGGATGTATATTATCATATAGATTGTACCGATGAAGCTGACATATTTAAATGTGAAGAATGTGAAGAATGGTTTTCATTAGATGAAAGAAACAATAGAGTATTAGAAGATTTTGATAAATGTGTTTGTGATAATTGTGAAAATGAATACACAGATTATGAAGTTTATAATGGTCTAAGTGACTATGAAAGGAGTATTTAATATGGAAAATTTATTACCAGAATCAAAAGCAGTAAGCTTATTTAACCAAAAAGGAACATTAGAAGATTTTGAAACAGCAAGTCTTCTAATGGCTCTACTGGGTAGAAGAGAAGAGTTTTTAAAAGAGTTTTATAAACAATTAACATTTGAAACAAGTTGTTACTACACACTTAATAGGTCTGGTAAACTACCAAAACAAAAACCTATTAGAACGGAGGTTTAAGATGAAGATAGAATACATAGACCAAGAAAATTGGAACATAGAAATATGTGTATCTTGTGGTGGAGAAATTAACATTGAAACACAGCTATACAAAATAACAGATAACGGCTTTCAATGTGAGTTATGTATGGATGAATTACCAGAACAATTTAATGATTAATATTTGTGCAACTTAACCATATAAAAACACTTTGAATTTTAGCAAATGTGTGATATAATAGTAATAGAGTGTCGGACTTTAACTTAATATTTAATCGCAAGATTTTATATATATTAAAATACACCTGTGGACTTCGACACTCCTGCAGGTGTTATTTTTTTACAATAAAGGAGAGTAGAAATGGCTGAAAAGAGAATGCTAAGCAATAGAGTAATAGATACTGATTTATTCCTTGATATGCCAGCAACAACACAAAACCTATATTTTCATCTTAATATGAAAGCAGATGATGATGGTTTTAATGATAAAGTAAGAACCATTATGAGAAATGTTAGAGCTTCGCAAGATGATTTAAATGTTTTAAAAGCTAAAAGATTTATTATTGACTTTGATAATGGTGTTATAGTTATAAGACATTGGAAGATTAATAACTATTTAAGAAAAGATAGGTATAAACAAACACAATATATTGATGAAAAACAACAATTAACCACAACAAATAGTGGTGCTTATGAAGTTGGTATACCAACTGGTGTACCAAGTGTAACCATAGATAAGAATAGATTAGGTAAGGTAAGGTTAGAAGAGAATAGTATAGAGATTGAGCAAGTCAACCCAAAGCATATAAAAATTCTTAACCACTGGAACTCAAAAAATATCATACAGCATAAAATTAATAATGACATTAAAAAAGCTATTGATAAAAGATTAAAAGAAATTAGTGTAGAAAATATGTTGACATTTATAGATAGATATGCTACAATCTTATCAGACAAAGAATATTATTTTAACCATAAATGGAGTTTAAAAGACTTCCTTAATAGAAGAAATGGAATAAGTGACTTTGCAGATGATGGAAGTAAATGGGTTAGTTATATGAGTGAGAAGAAAAGTAATAATCAATGTGCTACAAATAGCAAAGCACCTGATTTTAATATAGAAAGTGTATAGGAGTATAGTATGGATGTAAACAAAAAGAAGTTTAACGATTTAATGGCACAAGCCAATGATATGAGAAAAGAAGAAGAAAAGACCAAAATGGCTATGTTGTTAAATAGACAGATTAAAAGAAAGACACACTTTGAAGAGATAGATTTAAGAGAAAACCAATTCTTAGGAGAAGATAAACAGATATATTGTAGTTTATGCAAAACAAACATTAGCGTTTACTTTAAAGAATATGATAAGACAGTATTTGTTAAATGTGAGTGTAAGTTAAAAGAAATAGAAGAAAAAAATAAAAAAATAGAACTTGAAGAACATATAAAAAAGACTTACAAGAAACTACAAGATATTGGAATTAATCCTGAAAGATATGGGTTTGATAAGTTCAATATACTAGAGGAGTGGCAACAAAAAATGTATGATGCTTGTATAGAATTCTTAAAAGAACCTACAAAAGGTATTATATTTACTGGTCAAAGTGGTGGTGGTAAAACATTATTGTTAAGTAGTACTGTTAAAAAGCTAATTCACAATGGAGAAATAGTTGCATACTTAAAATGGTTAGAACAAGGTAAGTATTTAAAAGGAATAACCAATGATGGAGATATTTACAAAAAAGAATTGAATAAATACAAGAAAGCTAACATATTATATATTGATGACTTCTTAAAGGTAGGTAGGAATGGTAACCCAACAGAAGCTGATATTAGTTTAGCATTTGATATTTTAGATTATAGAGTAGAACATAATTTGCCTACAATGATTAGTACTGAAAGAACTCTAAAAGAAATACACAGTATGGATGAGGCTACTTGTGGAAGATTATATGAACTTTGTAAGATAAGGTTTGATATTAAAAAAGATGATAAAAAGAATTACAGGTTTAAGTAAAGAGATAGTACACGCTGATAGTGTATATAAGGAGAGAGTATGTTAAAAATAAAAGATGATGTAGATTTAAAAGAATTAGAAAAATTTGGGTTTACAAAAGGTATTAAATATTATACAAACAATCATATATCAATTATGGTTAAAAGAAGAATAATTTTATTTAATTTGCACGACCATAAATTAACCAGTCAACCATATTATTATCACAGTTTACAATATAATACTACAAAATATTATATGCAAAATACAATTTATAAGCTAATAAAATCAGATTTAGTTGAAGAAGTATAAATATGTACAAATTGCACAAAAATAAAACATATACTATATACACTTGACATAAACAGTAAAGTATGATAATATTATAGTAGGAGGGAAGATATGAATATTACAGATAATTTTAGGGTTAAAGTTATTGATGATTTAAATTTGGTTTTAGAGGAAAAAAGACTTGTAACTAAAAAAGATAAAACACAACAATATGAATGGAAGTTTTTTGGTTATTATTCTAGCCTTAAATTTGCAATTAAATCAGCAATAGAAAAAGAGATGTTAAACTCTTTGAAAGAAGAACAGAACATATTTGACATTTATAATAAACTAGAAGAGCAAAAAGAAATAATTTATAACTTAGAGTGCGAAGAGTTATTTATTGGCTTTAGGATTAAATTAATAGAAAAAGATAAAGAAATAAAAAACTTAAAGTCTGAAATAAATTTACTTAAAAAGAAAGTTAAGGAGGATTAAATGTTTAACGAAAATAGAGAAGAATATAGTAATAAGCAAAAAAAGAAAATACCAGTTTGGCAAAGTCCAAAATACAAAGAGAGTAAAGAAAAAGCAATAGAAATGATAAAAAGTGGTAAATATAACCTAACAGAAGCTGATTTTTGGATACTTATGAATGAAACAAAAACTGAAAAAATGGGTTATACTGGTTTAATTATTAGCCATAATGGGTGTTTAAAAATTAATGATACATTGGATGAAAAACAAAAATTTAAACCAAGTTGCGTAACCAGACACTTAAATGGTTATGAAAATTCATTAGTTTATGAATATTCAAATGATGAGCAAGGTATATTTGAAGTTGGTGAAGTTTCAGCAAAAAACCTAAAAAACACATACCCGTATGCTATGGCATTAAAAAGATTATTTGACAGGGTTGTGCTAAAGGCATCAAAACTTGCATATGCTGGAATTTATAGTGATAGTGAGGCTGAAGAATTTAAAAACCCTTATAACAATACCGATGAAAAAACAGAAGAACAAATTAAGGCTGAAAAAAAATACAAAAAAATATCAGCACAAGTAAAAGAATACCCAACACCAGAAATTGAAAAGATTATGGAACAGCTAGGTATTAAAGGTAAACCAACATATGAACAACTAGAAAATATGTTAAAGTTGTTAAAAGCATTACCACCAAAAGAAATTGATGTAGAAAAAACAGGTGCTACTTATACAGGTGTACCAGAAGTATTTAAGGAGAGTTAAAGATGAAAATAGATAAAAATTATAAAGGTTTAAAAAGATTAGATAATGGTTACTACTTTTTAAATGGAAGTTTAAAAACAGAATAAGAAATTATTATAGAGCTAGATGATATGTTAAAGGTTGAAAAAAATATAATTACAAAAAAATCAATAAAGATTAATACAACGTTAATAGCAGGCTATGGAATTAAAGCAGGCTTATTTATAAGTTCTAAAAAAAGAATTTTTGCGGGTACATCAGTTTATAAAAAATCTGAAAACTGTACTAAAACCATAAAATGCCAAGAATTAAAAAGCGGAGAAATTGCATATGGAGAATTAATAATTACAAAGCAAGAAAAAACAGAATTAACCCTACAAGAAGTAGCTGATAAATTTAACATAGATGTAAAAAATCTAAGGATTAAAGACTAATGTGTGATAACTGTAAAAGCAAAAAGAAAACCTACAAGAACAATGGTAGAAACCTTTGCTTGAAGTGTTTAGGTAAATTAAAGGAGAAATAATGCAAGAAATATGGAAAGACATACCAAATTATGATGGTTTATATCAAGTAAGTAATTTAGGCAGAGTTAAAAGCCTTGTTGGGTGGAATGGTAAAAAATATATTAAAAGAGAAAAAATATTAAAAGGCGGATTAAATAAAAAGGGTTATATACAATGTGTTTTGTCAAATAATGGCATACACAAAACTGTGAAAATACATAGGCTTGTTGCACTCTATTTTATAAAAAACAATAAAAATAAGCCACAGGTAAACCATATTGATTGTGACAAATTAAACAATAAAGCAACTAATCTAGAATGGGTTACAAATAAAGAAAACAGAGAGCACGCTTGCGTCAATGGACTACACTTTAAATTACTACGTGGAAAAGAAAATGATGTTTGTGATTATTATTTATCTAATAATGTAAGTGTCTTAAAAACAGCAGAGGTATTTAACTCAACAAGAGAAGTAGTAGGTAGAATTTTAAAAGAAAGAAAAATAAAAATAAGAAAAGCTAGTGGTAAAAATCACTACAAAAGGAGATAGAATTTGAATAAGTTTATAGGAATAGGAAATATAACCAAAGATATAGAAATGATAGACACCAGCACAGGTGGTAAAATTGCAAAATTTACAGTGGCATTTCAAAGAAAATTCAAAAACAAAGAAACAGGAAAATATGATGCAGACTTTATAAATATTGTATCTTTTAATAAAACAGCAGAATTTGTACAAAAATACTTTAACAAAGGAAACAAGATAGCAATAGTAGGTAGCCTACAAACACGCACATACGATGCACAGGACGGAACTAAACGCTATGTCACTGAGTGCGTTGTAGATGAGTGTGAGTTCGTAGAAAGAAAAACAGAGAGCAAAGAAAGTAAACCAAAAGAGGTTGCCAATACTTCTGATTTACCTTTCTAAGGAGTAGTTATGATATTTTTAAACACAATATTATTAATGACTTACTGTATATTAGTTATCTTTCTAGGTGGTATAGCAATTATAGGTATATTCTTGCCAGTTAAACCACTTACAAAGGTATTTACTTTAATAGCAAGTCCAGTAGCATTAGCATTAGTATTATTTTTAGTAATGGAGTGGATACCAAATTTATATGAAAAAACAATTTTAGGAATTTAAGGAGGAAATTATGAAAAATTATAAAATTATTAATAGAGAATTAAGGGATAGCTTAGAAGAAGAAAAGAGAAACAATGAGGTTAAGAACAAAGAGTTTCAACATAAAATTAAAATGTTAGAGAAAGACATTGAATTAGGTAATATTGAATTAAAAAAATATAAAACTGAAGATAATAAAGAGTTTATATACAAAATAGAAGAGTTAGAAAAAAATATTAGAGAATCAAATAGTAATAAATTTGAATTTGATGCAAAAAAACTAGAAAAGGAAGTTGAGGTTTTAAACAAGGAGTTAGAGCTTAAAAATAAATTGGTTGAAAGTTTATCAGAATTACCAAATATCAAAAGAATGATTGATAATGTTGCAAAATTAAGGGTTCCAGCAATAGATGAAATGGAAAAAATATTTAAAATACTTGATAGTAGTAAGGCAACAGATATTATCACAGAGCTAAATAATGTTAAATCAAAAATAGAAGAAACAAACGAAAGGTTAAGATACCAACAATTTAGACAATATTAAAAAACTTTAAAAACCTATCATAAATTAGTTGACAACAACATATATTTATGATATAATAGTAATATGAAGATAAGACTTCCATTTTGTTCTTATCTTCTATATGGGAGTGAAAGGTAAGTGTAATATGTGCAGTATGGATTTTATATCTTATGATATATTTGAAGTTCTAGGAGGCACGGGTTCAATTCCAGTATTACAAACGTGGGTTCAATTCCCACCACTTCCACCATTAAAGGAGAATAGTATGAATATATATAAAGTTTTTATTGAAAAAATAGATATGTTAAAGGAATATAATTTTAAATACGATAGATTTACGGAAAGATTTTCATATGAACTAGATTATTTTAATCCATTAATTGATATTTTTCATAATGGCAGAATTGATTTAATTGATTATAAAAAAAACAAATATATAATAGATAAAATATTAAAACAATTATTAAAAGACAATATTATTGAGGTAATTAATGAAAAGATATAGCATACTATCACAATTAGACTACTGTATAAAGTGCAATAAACCTAACCCAAATAAACACGAAGTAATGTTTGGAACAAAGAATAGACAAAAATCTATTAAATGGGGATTAATTATACCATTATGTCCTTATCATCATAATATGTCTAATGAGGGAATACATTATAATATAAAGTTTGACATAGAAGAAAAGATAAAGGCACAGTTAAAAGCTATGAAACATTATAAATGGTCAGAACAAGACTTTATAGATGAATTTGGAGAAAGTTACCTGCATAGAGAAAAAGAAGAAAGTAAAAGTGAAAGAAATAGAAAATTAAGGGAAAATTTATGATATTAAAAACAACACCACAAAACATATATAAAGATATTGGTATTAACCTACCAAAATACCCAAAACTATTAGAGAGTGAGAAATTAAAAGTAGAAATAAAAACCTACAAACCTAAAAGGTCACTTAATCAAAACGCTTTAATGTGGGCTATAATGGAAGATATGGCTAAGTACTATAAAACAACAGCAGAAGAAATTTACAAGCTTATGTTACAACGCTATGGAGTACACGACTATTTAGGAATACCAAAGAACACAAAAAACCTAGATAAAATACTAGAAACATTTAGCCACTATGAAATACAAGAAAGCACACTAGAAAATGTAACTAGAATAAAAGTATATTTAGGTAGCTCTACATACGACACAAAAGAAATGAAAAGATTAATAGATGGCATTATAAGTGAGTGTGAGGGTAAAATAGATATAGAATATTACAGTAAAGAATTAAAGAGTTTATTGGAGGAATAAATGAAACTAACACAAGAACAACAAGAGTTTATTTTAAAAGAATGGAAAAGAATAGACAAAAAACAAAAGAAAGACTGGCAAGGAGAATATGAAACTATGCCTGAGTTTGTACAAAAGCGTTATAGTAACGGTGATAATATGAGGCGTTGGGGAAAGCATAGACAACCAGAAACACCAAAGCAACAAATTATACAAGGTAATATTGATTATCAGGTTATAAGACAAAACAAAGTCTTTAAAAGTGGAGAGTGGAGAGAAGAAGAATATATTACTACAAAGATAAAATCAAAAAAGCAAGAAGTTGACTACATAAGAGAAATTAAACTAGCTTTACAAGAAATGAAACCACCAACTTATAAAATCATAAAACATACCAATAAAAAAGGTGTTGACTTGGTTATACCTATTGCAGACTTTCATTATGATAAAAAAGGTAAAGACTACAACGCATTAAAAGCTGAAAGGTTAATAGAACAATTAGTGTATAAAGTATTATTAAAAACTAAACACTTAAACATTAATAAAATTTACTTATTTGTGCTAGGGGATTACTTCCATTATGACACTATGGGAAATACAACCACAAAAGGAACACCACAAGATGCTGACCTAGGCTCAGTTGAAATGTTTAGAGGTGGTATTAGAATACTAGGTAATTTATGTTTACAATTATCAGAAGTAGCACCTGTTCAATTAAGTGTAATAAGTGGTAACCACGATGAACAAAACGCAATGGCATTAAGAGCTTCAATGGAGTTTGCTTTTAGAGATAATGAAAACATTAAAGTAACTACTGGTAACCAATACCGAGAATATATAAAAGTAAATGAAGTTGTTTTTGGTATCACACACGACATTAAACTAGATAAGGCAAGAGTTAATATGCTAACAGAAGCTAGACACCTTATAAGTGCTAATAAACGCTTTATATGGCTATTAGGACACTTACACAATGCTAGCCAAGTTGGAGATTATGGCGACTTAGAGATGTGGCGACAACCTGCATTTTGTGGAGAAGACCATTGGACAAATAAAGAGGGTTACAAATCAAATAAGATGTTACAAGCATATGTAGTGTATGATAACAATGAAATAGACACTATAACAGCAAAGGAGTAAGAGTATGGAAGAAACAATAAATATTAATTTTGAAAACAGTTTTTACAAAGGTAGTTTAAATATTAGAAATGATGAAAGACTAAGTAGCTGTTCTGTTTTAAACAAGATAAATGGTGATGTTACTAATTTTGTTGAGGTTTCAAAATTGATAAAACCTAAACTAACAGAAGATGAAAAAGTTATTTTAAGAAACTTACCAAAAGAGTATGAGTGGATTGCTAGGGATGAAGATGGAGAGTTATATATTTATGATAAACCTGAACCGTTTAAAGAGAAAATCAATTGGTACAATGAATCAAAAAGCTCAGAACTTTATATATTTAACCACAAATTTCAATTCATTAAATGGGAAGATGAAGAGCCTTATAACATTAAAGAACTTTTAAAGGAGTAAATTATGGATAATATTGAAAAAATTAATGAAGAATATATTGATATGTTTAGAAAACAAAGAGATATATATAAAAAAGCATTAGAGCTAGCCGTTAAAGATGGTTATACAATTACAAAATTTGTTGGTATAGCTGGAAATGAATTAGAAGAGTTGCCAATAAAAACATTATTAGTCGAAGATGGCTCTGTAAATACAGATGAATTAGAAAAAATTGGTTATAAAATTATAACTTACAGGCAAGGCAGTAAAACGCCTAAACTATTAAAGGAGTAGATTATGAAATACAAAGTATTAAAACCAGAAAAACTTGTTGATTATGGATTTGAATGTCTGCCAGAAATTGGTGGATGGGAGAAACAGTTGATAGAAACTTATGTAGATATTAGATTAGCATTAATTTGTAATGTTTATGATGATGACACAACAACACTATTAGAAGATTATACTTATTCATTTAGTTTTTACATTTATGAAGATAGAGGTGGAGATAATTATGAGTGTGTAGATGAAACTTATAAAACAATCAACCAACTATTAGTAGACAAAATTATAAAAGAGGTGGAGTGATGTTAAAGATAAAAGATAATGTAGATTTAAAAGAGTTGGGAAAATTTGGATTTAAATATTTTGAAAGATTTGAAGAAATATATAAAAGGTTTGAGAACGGAATTTTAACAAGTATAAATAAAAAATCTAGAATTATAAAAAACACCAAATATTATAAGGGTATTATTATTGGAAAGAATACATATAAAAAAGATATACAAGACCTAATTAAAGCAGGTTTAGTGGAGGAATTATGCAACCAATAGTATATGTCTTATTAGAACATAACACAAAAAATAAAAGAGAAAGTTTTATAGCTGTATTTGAAAACGAAGTAGATGCTTGGAAAGAAAGCCAGAAGTGTGAACAAAACCAGTTAAATGCTTTTATAGAGTATAGAGTAGAAGATGCAGTATTGCAATAGGAGGAAGTATGAAAATATTAGTAGCTTGCGAAGAAAGTCAAGCAGTAACAAAAGAGTTTAGAAAATTAGGTCACGAGGCTTATAGCTGTGATATATTGCCTTGTAGTGGTGGTCACCCTGAATGGCACATTAAAGGTGATGTGTTAGAACAATTAGATAAAGGTTGGGATATGATGATAGCTCATCCACCGTGTACATATTTATCTGCTGCTGGTGCAAGATGGATGTTTAAGGGTGGTGTTTTGCAAAAAGATAGGTATCAAAAAGGATTAGAAGCAAAAGAATTTTTTATGAAATTATTAAATGCACCAATACCAAAAATATGTGTTGAAAACCCAAGATATTTAAAAATATTTGATATGCCTTTACATACTCAAGAAATTGAACCATTTCAATTTGGAGACCCTTATAGAAAACCAACTAGATTATGGCTTAATGGATTAGAGCCATTACATCCTACAAAAATTGTTAAACCTGAACCCACAATAAAATATAATGATGGTAGAAGTTTAAGTGGTTGGTACGGTGAACCAAGAGATAAGAATGGTAAAAAAATTGGATGGCATACTGATGAAATGAAAGTTATAAGAAGTAAAACCTTTCCAGGTATTGCAAAAGCAATGGCAGAACAATGGGGTTAAGGAGGGCTTATGACACTATGTGACACTTGCCATCACGGTTGTGGTGGTTGTACCTACATTGACAGTAAATGTGCCTTAGACTGCTTGCCAGAGGGCTGTGTGGCAAGAGAAGTAATAATACCAGACAAGACAAAACCATTTAAGGCGTGGAGTGTAATGTGGTGCAAACAATACAAAGTATGGAAAGATAGAGGAAGTTTATATGAAAGGAAGTGATTTTATAAAATTAGACTATGCTAATTGGAGTTCTAAAAAATGTAATCAAGAGGCTTATATAAAATACATTGATAAATCAGTAAATTATCAAGCTAATGAAAGTTGGTTTATTGGTAGAGTTATTGGAAATGAATATGATATTAGTATACATCCACAAAAGACATTTAAAGATGTATTGAATATAATAAATATAATAATTAGTTTATATGAAAAGGAGAATTGTAAATGGATAAGAAAATAAGAAATAAGAAATATTATAAAAAATATCTAAAGAAAAATTGGAGAAAAACAAACACATATAAAACATTATACTATTTAAATGTATTAAGACCTAAGTATATTAGTCATAATGCTGACCCTAGTAAAAGTTTTCCGCATATACTATATAAATACAGCTTTAAATGGCTTAATCCGTTGACATACATTATTTATATGGCTATGGTTTTATTCTCTGTTTTAGCACAAGGTATACCAGAGACTATAGAAGAATTTAAATTTGGTGAAAATAGATTACATTTACCTAAATCTGAATATATAAAGGAGAACATAAATGAGTTATGAAAAAATTACAAAAAAAGAATTGATAGATAAAATAAAAGATAGAGATGAAGCATTAATATTGGTTTGTTTCCTTGGTGTATTAATTATGCTTATTTCTGGCTTTATAATTTGGAATACAAAATATTATGATGGAAAATATGATGCATCACCTAATCATTATGTAGTTGAAGCCTTTGTTTACAAAACAGAAAATATAGTAGATGATAGTTTACAAACAAGAGTATACTTTAATTGTCCACAACTAGAAATGGTTTTATATTATGATTTTGATTATCCTGAAGATGATTATATTGAGGGTAGAACAGTAAAAATATATTTAATAAAAACAGAGGATATATATCATATTGACTATGGTAGAGTAATTAATGAAAACAAAAGAACTAGAATAGAAGTTAATGAAATAAGATATAAAATAACAGGGGTAGAAATAAATGAGTAAAAAAGGCGTAAGCACATTAAAGAAATGGTACAAACTATCAAAAACAGACGGTAAAAGTACTAAACAAGAGATATCACAAGAATTAAAAGAAGTACTAAACAATAAACCAGTTTATTTGGTAGAAGAATATAACACACTAGATGAGTTAGATAAAGAAAGAGTTAAAGAACTATTAAAACCAATTAAGACTGTTAAAGGTCAAGTTAGTTTTGATGATGAGTTGGAATTTTAAAAAATAATTAATTTATTTTTAAAAAACACTAGGATTTTAACAAAAAGTATGATATAATATATTAGATATGGAGGAAAAGATATGAATTTTATTTATATAATAATTTGGATGATTGCGGTATATATAATTTTAATTATGCCAAATGAAATAAGGATTAGCGAACTAGAGAAATATATAAAACAACAAAAAGAAAAAGAAGAACAAGACTCCTTAAAGCATAAAAAGGCTATGGAAGAAAAGAAACTAACTCCAGAAGAAGCTGTTGAGAAAGCTAAAAGTTATTTAACGCAAGATAATGGTATATATGATGCAAATATTTATTATATACCAATTAAGAGTATTTATGAATAACACTGAACAACTAACAAAACAAATAAAACAAAACGCTTCTAAGATAGCCAATAAGATAACAAGAGAAAAACCAGACTATAAATCAATAGAAATCTACACAGATAAAAATAATAACTTAAAAGCAAGTACAGTAGAGAAGAAAAGAATAGATATAATTTAGGATGGAATATGGAACAATATGCATACAATGGCTATAACTGTTTATTAGATAGACAAAAAGCAAAAGCTGTTAAAATAGATGGTTATTACTTTACAATTAGAAAAGGTAATAAATTAGATGATGGCTATATAGATACACTAGATAAAGATAAAGCGATTGAAGAATTAAAAAAACATATCAACAAATCAGATAATACACTATAAAGGTGTTTATCATATGTGAATAGTGCGAAATGTAACACTACAAAAAAAATCATTGACTGCTAGGAAATACTAGCAAATTTAATAATCAAACCCTAACATACTGGGTT